>ENA-ORMS01002080-ORMS01002080.1-human-gut-metagenome-genome-assembly--contig:-NODE-2080-length-14835-cov-4.380041_pt1 | contig 14835 bp, 10 predicted proteins | sample MGYA00242104_ERZ508997 | MGnify/ENA primary metagenome ERZ508997 (study PRJEB26280, sample SAMEA2338704) | human gut metagenome | biome: human gut; feature: human-associated habitat; material: faeces... | reverse complement strand
GGGCAAGGGCAGCGCTGGCACAGCGAAGCGTGCCCAAGTTGGGAAAATCCTGCGCCGGGAAGGCCAGAACCGTGCTCCCGGTCAAGGCAGACACCGCAGCAAACAGGGCATCATCCCCGCCGTAATTCAGTTGAACCAGATCATCGCCATAGGGAAAGATTTCCTGCTGCCAGGCATGGTCATCGGGAAGCTCTTCGGTCACTTCCGACTGTGCGTCGTACAGCACCGGCGCAGCAAAGTTAGGCAGGGCGGCAGCTTCCGCCGTCACCGTTCCGGTCACGTCCACAGACTCGTACATCCGGCCCAGCAGCGCCGGGTCGATGTCCAGCTTGTTCAGTATCTCGTCAGACCACTGCCGCCGGGGCACGTCCAGCAGGTTCATGCCGGAGGCGTCGGATACCTCGGTGGCAAACTGGCCGGTGAGGCAGTAGCGAATGTAATCCTTGGGCAGCAGGATATGACGGCAGGCCTTGTAGACCTCCGGCAGATGCTTCCGCACCCACAGGATCTTCCCAGCGGTAAAGCCCGCCAGGGCGGGGTTCGCGGTGATGGCGATGAGTTTCTCCGCGCCCACAGTCTCGGTGATCTCGCGGCACTCCTCGCCGGTGCGGCCGTCGCACCACAGGATACTGCGGTGCAGCACCTCTCCCCTCTCGTTCAGCATCACCAGACCGTGCATCTGTCCGGAGATGCCTACACCGGCAACATCGGCGGCGGCCACACCGCTTTTGTGCAGCACGGCCTGCACCGTCTCCCGCACAGCACGCCACCAGTCGGACGGCTCCTGCTCAGCCCAGCCGTTCTGGGGCTGGTAGAGGGGGTATTCCACCGTGTGGGCGGCCATGGCCGTACCATCACTGCGGAACAGCACCGTCTTGGTACCGGAGGTGCCCAGGTCGATACCCAGCAAATATTCCTTCATAGCCTTGCGCCTCCTTTAGGCAGGGCCGCCCTTCCGGGCGGCCCGCAATATGTCATTTCTCAGTGGAACAGCACCCGGTTGACCACAGATTCCAGATACTCCTGACGGCCGCTGGGCACATCGAAGCTCTTGAGGCCCTCGGCGTAATCCGCCAGAGACTCCAGGGTCATCTCACCATCCACGATCTTCTTGCCCACGCCGCTGTCATAGCTGCTGTAGCGCTCCTTGACGAACTGGTCCAGACGGCCATCCGCTTTTAGCTCCAGCGCCTTGCGGAGGCCCAGAGCGAAGGTGTCCATACCGGAGATATAAGCCAGCAGGATATCCTCGAAGGTGTTAGACTGACGGCGGGCCTTGGCGTCAAAGTTCAGGCCGCCGTTGGTAAAGCCGCCGGCGCGGAGGACCTCCATCATGCAGTAGGTGGCGCTGTACACGTTGGCGGGGAACTGGTCGGTATCCCATCCCAGCAGATAGTCGCCCTCGTTGGCGTCGATGGAACCGAAACTGCCGTTGACGATGGCAGTACGCAGCTCATGCTCGAAGGTATGGCCCGCCAGGGTGGCGTGGTTGGCCTCGATGTTCATCTTGAAATCCGCCGTCAGGTCGTACTTCCGCAGGAAGTTCATGCAGGTGGCCACATCGAAGTCGTACTGGTGCTTGGTGGGCTCCTTCGGCTTGGGCTCCAGATAGAAATCGCCGGTAAAGCCGATCTTGCGACCGTAGTCACGGGCCATACGCAGGAATCGGGCCATGTTGTCCAGCTCCAGCCCCATGTCGGTGTTCAGCAGGGTGTCGTAGCCCTCGCGGCCGCCCCAGAACACATAGCCGGTGGCGCCCAGCTTCACCGCGGCGTCCAGGCAGGCCCGGACCTTGGCAGCGGCGGCGGCAAACACATCGGCGCAGCAGGAGGTGGCGGCACCGGCCATGAACTTCTTGTCGCCGAAGTTGTTGGCCGTTACCCACAGGCACTTCTTGCCGGTCTTCTTCTGCAGCTCGTACAGATAATCCACCATCACGCGGAAGTTGGCGATGCTCTCGGCCAGGGTAGCGCCCTCCGGGGCGATGTCCACGTCATGGAAGCAGTAGTAGTCGATGTCCAGCTTTTCCATCAGCTCGAAGGCGAAGTCCGCCTTGGCGCGGAACTTGGCCATGGGGTCCGTCTGCCCCATGGACTTATCCATGGTACCGGAGCCGAACATATCCACGCCCTCGGCGTCGATGGTGTGCCAATAGCTCAACGCGAACTTCAGATGCTCACGCATTTTCTTGCCGGCGATGACCTCGTCCGGGTCATACCAACGGAAGGTAAAGGGATCGGTCCCCTTGGGATCGTAGACGACCTTACTCACATCAGCGTACTTTTTCATGTTATTACACCTCCGAAGTATGTTTCGTTTTTACGCGGGAACGGATCATGGGCACCACCAGCTGGATGATAACGGCCACCAGCAGAATCGAGCCCTTGATGGTATCGTTGATCAGAGCGTCCACCTGCAGGGAGGCGATGATCTTGTCGATGATGGTATAGCTCATAGCGCCGAACAGAACGCCCAGAAGCTTGCCCTTGCCGCCGCTCATACTGATACCGCCGATGACCACCGCGGCGATGGCGTACATCTCGTTGCTCTTACCGAGGGTGGCCGGGTCGACGGAGCCGTTCATGGCCAGCCACAGGAAAGCGCTCAGGCCGGTGAGTATGCCGGTGATGACATAGACCGCCACACGGGTGCGGTTGACGTTGATACCGGCCAGGGCGGCGGCGCGTTCATTGCTGCCCAAGGCATAGACGGTCTTGCCGAACTTGGTGCAGGTGGATATGAACACCATGATGACCGTGACCACCAGCAGCACGATGCCCACCACGGGAACGGTGGCGATCTTCAGCTGGCCGAAGCCGTAGAAGCTGGCATAGTGGTCCAGCGTACCGGTCATATTGAAGATGGAGGATCCGGTGGTACGCAGATAGTACTGAGCCACCGAACGGAAGATCAGCATTGTGGCCAGCGTCACGATGAACGCGGGCATTTTCACCAGGCCGATGAGCACACCGTTGAACAGGCCGCACAAGCCGCCGGCCACCAGGGCGAACAGCAATGTGAGGAACACGCTGTCCGTGGCATTGAACACCACCACGGAGAAGCTGCCCACCAGCGCCAGCATGGAGCCCACGGACAGGTCGATGCCGCCGGTGATGATGACCAGGCCCATGCCGAAGGCCATGATGCCCACCACAGCGGAGTGCCGCAGGATGTTCATCACGCCACTCCAGGTGGTCGCGCCGTGGTTGATAAACAGATAGGCGATGAAGATCGCCAGTGCGATGAGGATAAAGCTGTAATTATTGATCCAGGCGGCAATGCCCTTCTTGTTCAGCCCCGGTTTTTTGGCCTGGGCCTTCAGTTCCGTGTTCTGACTCATACGTTTACCTCTCCCTCCGTTGCGTGTATCACATTGGTCGCATACAGCATGACTCTCTCCTCCGTGATCTCCTCACGGGGCAGGATCGTCTGGATATGCCCGTGGTAGAACACCACACAGCGATCCGCGATCTTCTGTATCTCCGGTATCTCCAGGGTGTTGACCAGGATGGTCTTGCCCTTCTCGGCCAGCTCCAGGATCAGCTTGTAGATCTCCGCCTTGGCGCCCACGTCGATACCCTGGGTGGGGTTATCCATGATGAGGATATCCGCCTCGGTGGTGAGCCACCGGCCCAGGATCACCTTCTGCTGGTTGCCGCCGGACAGTGACAGGATCAGGTCGTCATGGCTGTTGGCCTTGATGTTCAGCATATCCCGCATCCTGTTGTACTGCGCCACCTCTTTCCGCCCGCGGATCAGCTGGTGATTGGCAGAAAGCGTGTGCTCGGAGATGTAGTTGTTCTCCAGCAGCGTGAAATCCGGGATGACGGAGTTTTCCTTGCGGTTGGCGGGGATCATGCCGATCTTGTGGCGCATGGCGTTATGTATGCCGCCGTGGTGCAGCGGCTCTCCGTTGACATACACCGTGCCCGAGCTGATGGGCATCGCGCCGAAGATCGCCTGCATCATCTCACTGACGCCGGCACCCTTCAGGCCCGTCAGGCCGATGATCTCGCCCTTACGCACCTCCAGATCCACGTTCTCGAACCCTTCACCGCTGAGGTGCTCCAGCTTCAGCGCCACATCACCCAGCTGGCGGGGCTGGTACACCGAAGCCTCGGAGTAGCTGCTGCCCACCATCAGGCGGGTGACAGCCTCCGGCGTGGTGTCGGCAATATTGCCGGACTGAATAAAGCATCCATTCCGCAGGACCGTGTAGCGGTCCGCGATGGTAAATATCTCGTTCATTTTGTGGGAGATGAAGATGAAGGACTTACCCTGCTCCTTCAATCGCCGCACGATACTGAACAGGTGCTCGATCTCCGCGTTGTTCAGCGCGGTGGTCGGCTCGTCCAGAATAAAGAGCTTCGCATTGGCGTGAAGTGCCTTTGCGATCTCCAGCAGCTGCTTTTTGCTGGTCTCCAGCTCGTCTACCAGGGCGTTGGGGTCGATATCCACGCCCAGGTCGCTCATCAGCTGGCGCGTCTGCTCCAGCATGGCCCGCTTATCCAGCGTGCCCAGCTTGGTCAGCAGTTCTTTGCGAAGAAAAATGTTCTCGTACACCTTCAGATCGTTAAACAGGTTCAACTCCTGGTGTACAAAGGCGATACCTGCCTGTTCTGTCCGCTTGACGGAAATGTCGTGCATTTGCTCTCCGTCAAACTCGATCTCGCCCTCATCCCGCTGATGCACACCCGCTAGGATGTTCATCAATGTGGACTTACCGGCGCCGTTCTCTCCCAGCAGCGCGTGTACTTCCCCGCGCTCCACGGAAAAATCAACGTGCGAAAGCACTTCCACACCGGAGAATGATTTGGTGATATTGGTCATTTTCAGCAATTCCATGCCGCACGCCTCTCTTTGCTGTTTGATAAGATCCCTTCTGCGAAGGGGGAGGTGCCCCGCGGGCGCCGAAGCGCCCGCGAAGCCCTCGGAAACGACTTTACTTACTTGGAGACAGCGTCACCGAAGCCCTGGAAGTCGTTGACGTTGGTAGCATCCACCACGGACACGGCGATGACGTGATCCTGGGTGACGGTACCGCCCTCGATGTGGGTGACCATGTCATCCACGGCAGCCTTGATCATCGCGGGATCGTAAGTAACGGAGAACAGATCGGCCAGCTTGGCAACCTCAGCGGTGTAATCCTTCTGATGGATGCCCTTCAGCACGGAGTAGATCTCGTTCAGACCGGAGGAGGTGCCCAGATGCACACCGGCGTTCAGGAAGGCATCCTTCTTCTCGGCGTCGATCTCGGAGCTCTTCAGCGCCTCCAGGATGCCCATGGCGATCTCGTCGTCGTGGGTGAAGATCCACTTGGTGGCGGTGATGTCCTCAACAGTGCTGGCATCCAGCCAGTTGATGAACAGTTCCTTGCCCTTGCTGCGGCTCCAGCCGGTGTAGTCGGTGGACTGGATGGCAGCGATCTGCTCCTCGGTCCAGCCATTCTCCTTCAGCACGCTGAAGAAGCCGTCGTTACGCATGGTGGGAACGGAAGAGTTGTCACCGGGCATGATGAGGACCTTGTCGCCAGCCTTCATGCCGTCGGCGATGAAGCGCTTAGCGGTCTCGGCGCCGATGCCGTTGTTATCGCCCTTGACGCAGGCAACAGCAGTGGAAGCAGCGGAGTCGATGATACGGTCGAACATCACATAGGGGATGCCGCTGGTGGCCAGCTTGGCCATGGTGTTCTCCAGGGTGTTGTCCTGAGGCAGAATGACCACATAGTCAGCGGTCTTGTTCTCGATCAGGTCCTCCACCTGCTGGATCTGGTTGGCGGCGTCGGAAGAGGTGATGACGGTGGCGGCATACTTGCCGGCGTCATTCAGCTCCTGCGCCTTCTCCTGCGCATAGGTCATCACAGCGCCGGTCCAGCCGTGGTCGGCATTGGGGACCAGGATCGCGATGCGATTACCCGTGGCAGCATCGTTGTCCTTGTTGGCGTCATCGTCCTTCTTCTCACCGCAGGCGACAAGAGACAGGGCCATGACCAGCGCAAGGATCAGTGCCAGTACTTTCTTCATGGTTGTTTCCTCCTAAAAATTTTTTATAGATACGGACAAAGTCCGCCTATAACGTGTTCTTACAGCTCCACCCAGGCAGAGTCCTTGGCTGCGGAGTCGATGACCGCGTGAATGAACTTCACGCCGTTGAGGCCGTCGGTGACGGTGGGATAGTCGAAAGAGCCGTCGTTGGCCGTACCGCCCGCCTTCACCGCCAGAATGGCGCTGATGATGTTCTTGTAGATGTTGGCAAAGGCGACGATCAGTCCCTCGGGATGGCCGGAGGGGATGCGGCTGTACGCGCCGGCCTTCTCGGTGATATAACCGGTACCGCGGGACAGGATCTCCGTGGGCTTGCCCTTGGGGGTGTACTTCAGATAATCGGGATAGTGCTGCTCCCACTCCAGTGCGCCCTCGCTGCCGTAGATGCGGATGGTCAGGCCGTTGAGCTTGCCCGCCGCGATCTGGGAACACCAGTAAGCGCCGTTGACACCGTTTTCGTACTCGACGAGCATATTGGCGTTCAGGTCCAGCTCCTTGCCGTAGCGGTTCACGGTGGCGGCCAGACGCTTGATGTTCAGGCCGGTCAGGTAGTGGACGGAGTTCTCGATGTGGGTGCCGATGTCGCCCACACAGTTGGAGATACCGGACACCGCCGGATCGGCGCGCCAGACGGACAGCTTAGTGGTGCCCTCGCCGGGGACGCCCAGCTCATCGATGAGCCACTCCTGGACATACTCCGCATTGACGGCGGCGATCTTGCCGATCTTGCCCTCGGCGATCATCTCGCGGGCCACCTTCATCATGGTGTAGCCGGAATAGGTATAGGTGACGCCGAAAACCAGGTTTTTCTCCTTGGCCAGGGCCACCAGCTCCTGCGCCTGTTCCACGGTAAAGCACAAAGGCTTTTCGCATACCACATGAATTCCGTGCTGCAGGAAGCACTTGGCCACGTCGTAGTGGGTGTTGTTCGGGGTCGTGATGCTGACGAAATCGATACCGTCGGGACGCCTGCTCTCCGCCTCGGCCATGGCCTCATAGCTGGGGTACACGCGGCTCATGTCCAGGGAGTAGGTCTCGCCGGTCTCACGGTTCTTCTCCGCATTGGTGGAGAAGCAGCCCGCCACCAGCTGTGCGCGGGGATCAAAGGCGATGGCTTTGCGGTGCACCTCGCCGATAAAGGCGTTCATGTGGCCACCGACCATGCCGTAACGGATCTGAATACCCATATTGTCCTCCTTGTCGCGTTTCAGTTGGCGATAGCGTCGTCAAACTTCACATCGGACTTCTTGAAGTCCACCTTCTTCACGAAAGCGGCCGCCTCGGTAGCGCCCTCGATACGGTCCATACCGCTGTCCTCCCATTCCACGGACAGAGGGCCGTCGTAACCGGCGGCGTTCAGCACGCGGATGATCTCCTCGAAGTTCACGTCACCATGACCCAGGGAGCGGAAGTTCCAGCCGCGGCGCAGGTCGCCGAAGTCGATGTGGGAGCCCAGCAGACCGCTGCGGCCATCCAGAGTCACCGCCGCGTCCTTCATATGAACGTGGTACACGCGGTCCATAAAGTCGCGCAGGAACAGATGGGGCGTCACGCCCTGCCACAGCAGGTGGCTGGGGTCGAAGTTCAGGCCGAACTCGGGACGGTCGGCAAACTTCTTCAGCAGCTTCTCGGTGGAGTAGTAGTCGAAAGCGATCTCGCCGGGATGGACCTCCAGGGCGAACTTGATGCCGTTGGCCTTGAACTCATCCAGGATAGGGGACCACAGGCGCACGATCTCGTCGTAGCCGTTCTCGACCATCTCCTCGGTGGTCTGGGGGAAGGAATACAGCCACTTCCAGATGGGAGAGCCGGTGAAGCCCGTGACCACATAGCAGCCCAGCTTCTTGGCCACCACGGGGGCCTTCTTCATGGTGTCGATCGCCCAGGCGCGGATCTCCTCCGGCTTGTCGGCCAGCGCCGCGGGAGCAAAGTTGTTCAGCCGGGGATCGGGAGCGTCGCCCACACACTGGCCGATGATGTGGCAGGCCAGAGCCTTGCAGATCAGGTTGTTCTTCGCCAGGGTCTCCTTGATCCAGGCCACGTAGCTGTCATCGCTGTATGCACGATCAATGTCGATGCCGTTGCCCCAGCAGGCGACCTCCAGGCCGTCATAGCCCATCTTGGACGCCAGCGCACACAGTTCATCGAAGGGCAGGTCCGCCCACTGGCAGGTGCAAAGAGTTACCGGTCTGTTTCCCATGATACATTCCTCCTGTTAAAAAGTTAAATCATCATCGGCCTGTGCCGATCGGATCACAAACTTACTGCGAGTGCCGCACACGCACACGGTTGTGGGTATACACCACGCCGGCGGCGGGCCGCCGTCCGGTGTGGATATAGTCGAACAGCACACGCACCGCCTCGTCCCCCTGGGCGAAGGGCTCCTGGGTCACAGTGGCGGCAATGCGCCCTTCCTCCATATACCGCAGCACGGCCTCCGTCCCGTCCACCGCCAGCACGCGGATATTCTTTCCGCTTTCCAGGATGGCCCGCATACCGCCGTCGATACCGGCGGCGGCAAAGCACACCATGTCCGGCGTGTGGTCCGCCAGATAGGCCCGCAGCACCTGATAGGAGACATCGTCGTCGTCCTGATTTTCCAGCACGGCGTCCACCGTGATCTCCGGCGTGCCCTCCAGTGCGGTCCGCAGACCGCGCACGCGGTCCATATGGCCGCGGACATTGGTGCTGCCGATAACAGCCGCCACGCGGCCCCGGCCATTGAGCATGAGCTGCACCAGATCTCCGGTGATCATACCGCTGTTGTAGTAGTCGCAGCCGACAAAGGCCACACGGTCGACATCGATATCGGTGTTGACTGTGACCACCGGTATGGGCAGTGACTGCAGGTACTCCGCGACCTCGGGCACATCCAGCGGCATGACCGCCAGCGCGTCCACGCCCTCGGCCACCAGCCGGCGCATGGCCTGCAGCTGCGTGGCGGCGTCGTAGCCCTTGATCTCGCGGATGGTAAGGGTGGTGCCGTAGCTGGAGAGTTTTCTGGCGCGGCTCTGTGCGCCGCGGAGCACCTCGTCAAAAAAAGGATTGCCGACGGAGGGTATGACCATGCCGATGTGGGTGCGCTGACGGGAGCGAATAAGCGCCTGGGCCAGCTGGTTGGGCTGGTAGCGCTCACGCTCGGCAATGTCCAATATACGCTTGGCCAGCTCGGGATTTACGTTGCCGCGGCCGTTGAGTACCCGGTCGACGGTGCCGCGGCTGGTGCCCGCTTTTTCGGCGATCTGCTTGATGGTCACGCGTCCGCTTCTCCTCTCCGAAATTTGTATCGCCCTTGGCGATGTGTCATTTGTGCTCGAGCACGAATTGACTGTGCTCGAGCACAGTTTCAAAATACCATCTCTTTTGTGATCTGTCAACGGAAAAGGGCCGGCGTGGCTCTATTTCTGTAGAGTTGCCTAAACACGGCGAAAAACTTTTGTTGTTTTTCCCAGTAGACATTTCGGAATTCCCTGTTACCCGCAACGCTTTGTGCCAAACATTCCAAACCAACAAGGTGGCTGCCAAACAGCAAAAGGGGCCACCATACAGCGGTCCCTTTTATGCGGAAAAAGCCAAACGGCTCCCGGGTGCGTGCCCGGGAGCCGTTTGGTGCAAGGGGGAGGAAAAGGAGTAAAGGAAGAAAACAAGCTATTTGGTGCAGACCGGCAGGAACTGGCCGAAGCAGTCGGGCAGGACCTGACCGTCACGCATAGTGGTGCGGCCGCGGAGGATGGTCTCGACCACCCGGCCCTGGAAGGACATACCGTCATAGGGGGACCATTTGGCTTTAGAGTACATCTTCTCCTGACGGAAGGTGTAGGCCGCAGACATATCCACAATGGCCAGGTCGGCATCGGCTCCGGGGCGAATAACGCCCTTGCGGGGATAGAGGCCGAAGGTACGGGCCGCATTGGCGGAGGTGATCGCCGCCACGCGGGGCAGCGTCAGCAGGCCGCGGTGGACAGCGGTGAGCAGCACAGGAGAAAGACCCTCGATACCGCTGATTCCGGCGGGGGCATCCCAGAAGGAACGGTGCTTTTCCTCGCAGGTGTGGGGCGCGTGATCTGAGCAGACCCAGTCCAGGGTACCATCCGCAAGGCCCTGCCAGACTGCCTGGCGATCTGCGGCGGTACGGATGAGAGGGTAAGTCTTCATCACCGCACCGCAGCGGCGGGCGTCGCGGTCGGTGAAGGTCAGGTAATGGGTACAGGTCTCGGCGGTGACATCCACGCCGTCAGCCTTGGCGCGGCGAAGGTGCTCCACGCCGTCGCCTACGCCCACATGGAGGACGTGCAGGGGCATGGAGAGCTCCTTGGCCATGTCGATGGCGGTGTCGATGATGGAGGTCTCGCAGCTGACGGGGCGGGTACGCAGCAATGCGGCGTAGTCCTGCGCGCCGGCGGCAAGGGCCTCCCGCGTCAGGGCCCGAACAATGGAGAAATTCTCTGCGTGGATGCCCAGGCGTTTGCCGGTGGCCTTCACGGCGCGGAACAGGCGATAGATCTGGCCGTCGTCCGGGGGCGGAAGGACGTTATCCATGCCCTCACGGTAGTTGTAGATCAGGCTGTTGTCCCGGCGGTCCACCGCGTAGCCCCAGAAGAATTTGAAGGCCACGCAGCCGGCCTCCGCCAAAGCGGGCAGGCTGGCAAGATTGGCATCGCCCAAAGCCAGGCCCCAGACGCAGAAATCCGCATGGGCCTTGGGCTGGATGACCGAGACAAGATCGCGGAGAGACTCCGCCGAGTGGATGGTAGGGGTGCAGTTGGGCATTTCGAACACGGTGGTAATACCGGTGGCGGCAGCCGCCGCGGTGGAGGAACGGAAATCCTCCTTCTCACCGGTGGCCAGACGGCCGTCGCGGGAGTGAACGTGGGTCTCGATCAGGCCGGGCAGGATATAGCGGCCAGAAGCGTCGGTGGCTTCGCCGACGGTGCCGGGCAGGCGCTCGGACGTGACGGCGGCGACCCGGCCATCACGGATGTAGATATCGGCACGCTGCATACCGTCATCGTTGACCACCGTGCCGTTGTAGATGACTCTGTCCCAGTCCATAAATGCCTCCTCCGATATGTATACTGTATACACTTAGTCTTCAAGAGAAGCCCCCATGACAGGTCACAGGGGTCTCGTGCAGGCGGTACATTCCGTCATACAGACGGTACATACCCGCTATGCAGATGGTACATATCCGTCATGCGGGCGATACATATCCGCCATGCAAATGGTACATATCCGTCATGCAGATGGGGTCTGTGCGTCAGTCCTCCTTGCCGTAGCGCTGGAGTGCGGCCTCGTGAACGTTAGCGGTATGGGCGGTGAGCACCCGACGGAGGCGATCCGCATCACGGGCCCGCAGGGACGCCACGATCTCCTCGTGCTCCGCCAACGCACGGCGGCGGCGTTCGTCATCGGACAGCACGCTCTCGCGGAAGCGGGCGTGCTCCGGGTTCTGAAACGACGTGGTGGCGCTGTAGCTTTCGATCTGGTCCAGGAGCTTGATGAGCAGGGGCATATTGCTGCTCTGGGTCAACAGGCCGTTGAATTCGTCCAGGTGGCGGAAATACGCACCGACGTCATGCTTGTCCAGCGCCTCGGCGCAGCCGCGGTTGTCGGCCTCCATGGCGTCCAGCTGCGCGTCGGTGATGTTCCGCACCACAGCATCCACGCTGAGCAGCTGCAGGGCGGAACGGATGGTATAGACCTCGTCCACCTCGGCACGGGTCAGCCTGGGCCGGGCCACGGCGCCCTTACGGGGCTCGTAGACCACCAGCCCCTCACGCTCCAGCATGCGGATGGCTTCGCGCACGGGAGTGCGGCTGACGCGGAAAATATCGGCGTATTTTGTTTCAACAATGCGCTCATCCGGCGCGATATCGCCGTTGATGATGGCGTTTTTCAGCTGGGTATATATCGTCTCGCGCTGGGGATTGGCGGGGTCCACCGGTGTGAAGGCTGTCATCTCTCTATGCCCCCTTCTTTTTATACCGCAGCAGGCGGTTCTATACACACTATACCCGCTACTGCGGGAAAAAGCAAGCAAAACCGGCAAATTCTGCCGATTTTCCCTCCCCTGCCGGGGCTTGGGCGCAGTGCAGTCTCTCTTACATGTGTATGGGATACTGTATACAAAATACATGGTAACATATTCCTTTCCCTTTTGCAAGGGGTTTTCAGATGCGCGGCAAAAAAAAGAAAGCCCTTTCGGGCTTTCTTTTTTTGCTCTCAGTGACGCTTTTTAGCGGTCCAGGCCATGCCGGTCATAGACAGCACCGCCGTCACGGCGTAGATGCCCACGCCCGCGTCGAAGGTCTGGGGGCTGCTGCTCTTGCCGCCGATGGTAAAGTCCATGCTGGTGTTGCCCGCCGTGGACAGGATGGTGATGGTGTGCTTGCCCGCCGCCAGTGTCTTGAGGTACGCGGCCTTCAGGTACACCACGGTGGAGCCCTCTTCAGCGGTGTAGTTGGACTTGGCAAGGGTCTTGCCGTCCACCTGGACACCCTGGAAGGTGCTGAACGCCGCGGTGGAACGGAACACCAGGCCGTAGTCGCCGCCGGGATAGTCTGTGGCGGACTTGTTGGTGCCGTTCAGCTCAGCGGTGATGCCGGGGGTGGAGGGGTAGTAATAGTAAGAACGGGGCACCGTATAGCCGTTTTCGTTGTCCTTGGTAACCTTCGTGCCGCCGTTGACGGTCACATTTCCGGTATTGGTGTTCTTAACGGTAACGCCGCTGGGAATATTCTTCAACTCCGCATCACCCTGGGTGACCGTCACGGTACTGCCGGAGAGAGCCTTGGCCGCCGCCTTCTCCACATTTTTCTGACCCACATAGTAGGTGGTTTCGCCGGAGGTGGTAATATTGGCTGTGGTCAAATCCGCTGCCACATAGTCTTTTACGTCATTGGAGAAAGCGCCGCCGGTGACGGTGAGCTTGTCTCCGTTATTCTCAAACGGCTTTTCTGTCTTATTCTCGTACTTATACGCCTTCAGCCCCTCATCGTTTTTGGCGGTGAAGCTGCCGTTCTTTACCTCAACCTTACCAAGGCCCTTGTAGCCGGTACGGTCCACTACGGAGATAGCCGCGCCGTCCTGAATGGCGCCGTCATTCTCGGTCTTGGGCACCGCATCGCCGGTGACGGTGATGGCGCTCTCTCCGGTGATCTCCAGACTGCCGGCGCAGACCTGCACGCCCATGGTCTTGGCGTTGATGGTGGAGTTCTCAATGGCCAGCTTGCCGCTGCTGGGGAAGTAGATGCCGAAGCCGTTGGGCACGTTCAGCGTGCTATTCTTCAGCGTGACGGTATCGCTGGTGTTGTTGCCGTTGGTCTCGATGCCGCTGTGGCCTTTGGCCGTCATGGTGACATTCTCGAACACCAGCCCGGCGTTGTCGTAGGTAATGGGCCCGCCCACACCCATAGCGGAGGGGATCAAACCCACCATGGAGTTACTGGCCACAGTACCGTTCTTCACGGTCAGCGTCACGTTGGGGTAGTTGATCTCAAACGCGGCGTGATTCGTATTAGTGCCGGTGTAGGTCCAAGTTTTGCCGTTCAGGTCGATGGCGAAGCTCTTATTGCCGGAGTACTGCTCCGCGCCGGTGGTGTAGTCACGCTGCATGACGATCGTCTCGCCCGCCTGAACAGCGTGGAACGCCTCGTCCATGGTGTAGTATGCAGTGTCGCCGATCTTGGCAAGCACCTGCTGCTGCACGCCGTATTTGCCGTCGCTGTTCTGAACAGGCGTATAGCCCTCGTCGCAGTACCGCGCTTCAACCGCGTTGTCGAACGTACCGCCAGAAACCTTGATGGTGGCCTTGGTGGCGTCGTCGATAGTAACCAAGCCATTGTTGTAGGTATAGGTGCCCAGCTCGCCGGTGACAGTGCCGCCGGTGATGCTGACCTTGGCCAACTTGCCCTCGGTTTTGTCGTAACTCACGGACGCCACGTTACCTTTGATGGTGCCGCCTTCGATGCTCAGATCGCTGTTGTGCCCGCCGCTGTACGTCCAGGCCGCCACTGTGCCGTTGACCGTGCCGCCCTTGACGGTGGCCCAGTGCCAGTCCTCAATGGCGTAGCTATTGGCGGAGTTCAGCGTGCCGCCGTTCAGGGACAGTTTGCCGCTATCGACCTTGATCACGATGAAGTTGTCCTGCGTAAACGTGCCGCCCTTGATATTCAGGCCGGGGTACTTTGCAACGCTGTCATCGCCGACACGCACCAGAGACGCGCCCTTCCCCTCCGTGTTGCCGCTGTTGTTCTTGACGATGCCGCTCTCGAAGGTGAGCCAGCCGTTGCCCTGAACATCGATGACATAGTGGGAGGAAACACCGGAGTTCTCCGCAGTATCCTCACGCATGATGGTACCGGTCTTACCTTCGCTGCTGTCCTTGACCGTCACGCGTGCGGTGATCGTCAGTGCGGGCTTGCGTTCGCCGGTGCTGCCGTTGAGGGTATGACCGTTCAGGTCAAGCGTCACGTAGGGCGTGCTGATGGTGACATTTTCCTTCGTGTCGGCCAGCAGTTTGACCGTCGCTTTTCTGCTTGCCGCATTAACAGCCGCCTGCAGCGTCTCGTATTTTGTCTCGCCGATCTGCGCGACATATGTCGTGGCTTGACCGCCGTTCTCTTCGCTGCCGGTCTCGCCGCCCTCGGTGCCGCCGGTTTCCGTGCCTGCGGGCGTAGTACCCGTGTTTCCTCCTGTACCTGTTTCACCTGTCGCCCATGCGCTTGTGCACAGGCTCAGCGCCATGACCAGCGCCAGAATGGTTGCTAACAATTTCTTCATGTCTCATACC
>ENA-ORMS01002079-ORMS01002079.1-human-gut-metagenome-genome-assembly--contig:-NODE-2079-length-14839-cov-3.119453_pt1 | contig 14839 bp, 12 predicted proteins | sample MGYA00242104_ERZ508997 | MGnify/ENA primary metagenome ERZ508997 (study PRJEB26280, sample SAMEA2338704) | human gut metagenome | biome: human gut; feature: human-associated habitat; material: faeces... | reverse complement strand
TGTGCATATATATTGTCAAGTGTTTTTGTAAAAATATTCTAAATTTTTGAAAATTCGGGGAATAAATCAGAATCAATGCCCGTTTTGACAATTTATGCTACCGTCGGCTGCACGAAATGTGTCTTTTTCCGTCTTATCTCGGTTAAATCTGAATGGAACTCGGATAAAGCATTTATGCAGTATAAAAAGCTCGCAACGGATATCGAAGCGAGCTTTCATCATTTATTCTTTTTCTTGAAATGCACAAACACGAACACGATTATGCAAATGATTTGAAGTATTGCACTTGAAAAGAAAATGTACTTAAAATCGGGCAGATTTGTAAAAAGATCGACCGCCGTATAAATGCTTGCGAATGTTGACCAAATCAGAATCGAGAGGCAGATGCATTGCGAAATGTTGTGCCACCAGATGAAAGAGAATACGCTCAGCGTGATGAACACAACGGGCAGTGCGAACAAAAACGAGTAGTCTGCATAAGGAGCAAGTGACGGTTTCTGCTTAAAAATCAAAAACAAAACCGATGCGATGAAATAAATCCCGATTGCCGAAACAAGCGGCACAAACACGGAAATCGAACGCTTGGAACGCTTCTCATTGACAATTCTGTCCGGGGTTTTCGGTTTGTCCTCCTCGCCCAAAAGGTATGACATTGTGACGCCGAGAGCTTCGCCGATTTTCATTATCGTCAGGACGTCCGGCAGGCTCTCCCCTCTCTCCCATTTGGAAACCGCTTTGTCGCTGTAATTCAATTTTTCGGCGAGACTGAGCTGAGTTATTCCGCACGCCTTTCTCGCCTCGGTCAATCGCTGACCGAAAATCTTTTTTATCTCATCTTCGTTAAGCATGATTTCACCCTGAAAAATATTTTCTATTATTTTAACACAGTTGTACGCTTTTTACAATATTATTTTTGCAGAGAAAAAAGACCGTTGAATTGCGAGAATTCAACGACCTTTTCTTTGTTTAATAAAGATTACTGCTCAACGGGATATACGCTGACCTTCTTGCGATCCTTGCCCCAACGCTCGTACTTAACAGTACCGTCGATGAGAGCGAAAAGAGTATCGTCGCTTCCTATGCCCACGTTTTTGCCTGGATAGTGTACAGTGCCGCGCTGGCGAACAATAATGTTGCCGGCTTTGCATACCTGACCGCCGAAAATTTTAACGCCTAATCGTTTTGAAGCTGATTCACGACCGTTCTTAGAACTACCTACACCTTTTTTATGTGCCATAATCTGATTCCTCCTAAAATTAAGCTACGACTTCTTTAATTAATATTTCTGTGAACTGCTCACGGTGTCCGTTCTTTTTGCGCTCGTCTTTGCGGCGTTTCATGTGGAAAACGATCACTTTGTCGCCCTTTACGAGGGGACGAACAACTTCACAAACTACTTTTGCACCTTCTACCGTGGGTGAACCTACGGTTACTGTGCCTTCATTGCTGGCAAGAAGAACTTTGTTGAATTCAACGCTCTGACCTTCTTCTGCGTTCTTGATGTGGTGCACGAAGAGCTTCTTTCCTGCCTCGGCCTTGAACTGTTGGCCGTTGATTTCTACAATTGCGTACATTTTTATTATTTAATATGTTGTTCCCGGGGGCGTGGACATCCCTGTGCCCAACTTTATTTGCCCTTTAAGGACTTTGCGGGTGCAAAATTAGCCATAATTCATGATTCTGACAAATATTTGCGGATTTTATCCCCGAAATTTTCAGAACAAATTCATTTTACCGGCAAATATTTGAATATTGGCACGGAATTCGCATATACATCAAACAGAGAACAAAACATTACAGAAATATGACAAAAGGTAAAATCGGGGTAACAACCGAAAACATTTTCCCCGTTATCAAGCAGTTTTTATACAGCGATCATGAGATTTTTTTGCGTGAGATAGTTTCAAACGCCGTAGATGCCACTCAAAAATTGAAAACTTACGCCATGAAAGGCGATTTCAAGGGAGAGTTGGGCGATTTAACCGTTCGTGTTTCAATTGATGAGAAGAATGGCACTCTTACTGTCAGTGATCGCGGCATAGGTATGACGGCTGAAGAAATAGATAAGTACATAAATCAGATAGCTTTCTCGGGAGCGAACGACTTTCTCGACAAATACAAAAACGATGCTAATGCCATTATCGGGCATTTCGGTTTGGGTTTCTACTCTGCCTTTATGGTGAGCAAGGAAGTTGAGATTGTTACTCGCAGCTACAAAGAAAATTCGAAAGCTGTGCGTTGGGTATGCGACGGTTCTCCTTCTTATGAGATTTCCGACGCAGAAAAGGAAGACCGTGGCACTGATATTATTCTCCACATTGATGATGATTCGAAAGAATATTTGGAGAAGAACCGCATTCAGGCATTACTTTCGAAATATTGCCGTTTCCTGCCGGTGTCTGTGGCTTTTGGCAAGAAAACAGAGTGGAAAGACGGAAAGAATGTCGAAACAGAGGAAGATAATATTATTAATGACATAAAACCTTTGTGGACTCGCAAACCGTCGGAACTGAAAGACGAGGATTATACGAAGTTCTACCATGATCTTTATCCCATGGCAGATGATCCTTTGTTCTGGATTCACTTGAATGTGGACTATCCTTTCAATCTAACGGGCGTTTTGTATTTCCCGAAAATCAAGAATAATCTCGATTTGCAGCGAAATAAAATTCAGCTTTACAGTAATCAGGTGTTCGTAACCGATAATGTTGAGAACATAGTGCCTGATTTTCTGACTTTGCTCCATGGTGTAATCGATTCTCCGGACATTCCGCTGAATGTAAGTCGCAGTTATTTGCAGGCAGATTCGAATGTAAAGAAAATATCCACGTATATAACCAAAAAAGTTGCCGATCGTTTGCAGGGCATATTTAAGAACGACCGGAAGAACTTTGAAGGCAAATGGGACGACTTGAAGATCTTTATAAACTACGGCATGCTTTCGCAGCCCGATTTCTATGATCGTGCCAAGGATTTCGCTCTTCTCAAGGACGTGGACGGAAAATATTTCACTCTTGAGGAATACCGTACCCTTATAAAGGATAATCAGACCGACAAGAATGAAATGACTGTATATCTCTATGCTAATGACAAAGAAGCACAATATACATATATAGAAAATGCCAAGTCTAAGGGTTACAGTGTTCTGCTTTTTGACGGACAACTCGATACAGCCATGGTTAATCTCTATGAGCAGAAGTTGGAGAAGTGTCGTTTTTCGCGTGTTGACAGTGATGCAATAGACCGTTTGATTCAAAAGAAAGACGACGAGACAAAAGAAACTGACAGCGTGCAGGATAAAAATGTGGCAGATATGTTCAATTCGCAGTTGCCACAGATAAAAGGTGCAATGTTTCATGTTGAAACACGCGCCGCAGGCGAAAATTCTGCTCCCGTAACAATTATTCAGAGCGAATATATGCGTAGAATGAAGGAACTGAGCCGAATTGAATCGGGAATGCAGTTTTATGGTCAGATGCCCGACGAATATACCATTATATTGAACAGCGATCACAGACTGATAAAGGAGATTCGCGAGGACGGAGACAAAGCTACGGCAGAGAAGTTGAAACCTGTTGATGCTGATATTAAAGGTTTGGAGGCGCGTCGTGCAGTACTTAGTCAGGAGCAGGAGAAGAAAAAGGCAGACGAGTTGACAGACGAAGACCGCAAACAGATGAAAGATTGTGAAGAACAGATTGGCAAACGCCGCGAAGAGCGTAAAGGCATACTTGCAGAATATGCCAAGGACAACAAGACGCTTCACCAGCTTGTGGATCTTGCTTTGCTGCAGAACAACATGCTTCGCGGCGAGGCTTTGAGCAAATTCATTTCGCGCAGCATAGACATGATAAAGTAAGAGTCTGTTTTTAGAAAATCGATAACGTAAAACCACCCGGACACATTAGGTGTTCGGGTGGTTTTTTATGATATTATGTGATGCGATAACCGATGTATGAAACCTCGTGTGGAACATCGCAAAAAACACAAGGCACTTATTTTAAAATAAGTGCCTTGTATTTTAAAATATATGGCTTATATTTTTCATGAAAAGCCTTGTATTTTTAAGGATGTGGTGAGTGGCTAAAAATCAAATACTTATAACGAGACAGAAAAACGATTCGCATGCGAACGGGAAAGAACTGTTTTTTGTCGTAATTTGTTGTTGTATCCGGTAGAAGTTAAATGCAAGAAATCATAAAGATTGATGCCATGATTCCGTTGCATTTGGTATTCTGCGGATCCGTTGAAGCTATATTATTTATCTATAGTGCTCTTCACATACTTTGTTCTTGTCCATTTTCCTTCGGGACGCAAAAACAGTGTGTCCTGTTCCAAGGATACAATATTGAATGTGTCGTAATACAAAACGGGGTGGGCAAGCATGGCATCGCATTTTGTGAGCACGAGTTTGGCATTTTTTATGTCCCAATTCTTATATCTCAGACGTTCCGGCTTTGTTGTTATAGTTCCTGCGTATCCGTCTTCACCCAGTGTGAAACCGGTTGCCGCAGGGTCGCCTATTGAGTCGCCGGTTAACCATCGCCCTATGAGCGAAGACAAATCTATTGCTCTAACAACGCGCTTTTTGTCTTCCGAAAGCACTATTGCCACTTGGTCGCCAGTATCAAAATTTCCGATGATAGCCCCGTGCTTTCGTGCTTGTATAATGTTGTAATGCTGAGGGTCTTCACCCGGTTTTATAAAATCGAGGATTGAATCGGTACATTCCGAACCGGCATAACCGGTTTCCACGCTGTTGCCATTGGAAAAGGAAATTTCCGTGCTGTCGCTTTTTAGTGCAGGTGCATGTGTCTTTCCGCCGCACGAAATCATGGTTGCAATCATTGCGGCGCATATAGGTAAGAAAATTGATTTCAGCATGTCTTTTTTCTGATTTTCGGCAAAATTACGAATTTACTTATAATGCAAAAGAAGAAATTGGAACGGATTGCATAACTTCGCAGTCAAAAAGCGAGAAAATGAATCCATACGACATAATTGACAAATATTATAGTGATAATGCGAAACTTCGCGATTTGCTTGTTACTCACAGTGAACTTGTAACCGCAAAAGCTTTGAAAGCTGCGGAAATGCACCCGGAACTCGACATTGACGCTCAATTTGTGAAAGAAGCTGGAATGTTGCACGACATTGGTATATTTCTTACTGATGCTCCCGGCATTTATTGTCATGGCAAAGAACCGTATTTATGCCATGGCATTTTGGGCGCGGAACTTATGCGAAAGGAAAATTATCCGCGCCATGCCCGTGTATGTGAACGTCATACCGGAGCAGGACTGACCGCAGAAGAAATAGAAAAGCAGAATTTGCCTTTGCCCCACAAGGATTTTCTGCCGGAAACCATTGAAGAAAAATTGATATGCTATGCCGATAAATTTTATTCAAAGACGCATCCCACGGTAGAGAAAACCGTGGAGCAGGCAATGGCTTCTTTACGTAAGTTTGGCGATGAGGGAGCTGCGCGTTTTGAGGAGTGGGTTAAATTGTTCGGATGACTTTCTGTAAATACTTAAAATAGGCAAAAAACGCATGGGAACTGCGGCGAACGTAGAGAAATTCGTATTTTTGCATCTCATTTCTGATGAGCCTTTCAAATTCAAGAATTGAACGTAAAACATAAAATAGCATCTTTCCTTGCGGCGGCGGTTTCTTTCGTCGCGTATGGCAGTATGTCGGAACATGCGCAAGTGGCAACGGAAACAGTTCCAGATGTGCAGTTGTGCGATACAGTAAAAAAAGATACTGTAAGCCCCGCTGTTGTCAAGCGCGATACTGTGATAGATTTCGGAACACTGGGGAAAGACTCCTTGTCTACCGATTCGGTTCGCAATGATTCCACCAAGAAAAAAGAACCGCTTGATGCCCCTGTTGCATACTCTGCCACCGATTCCATTACATATGATGCTGAAACTAAGAAAGCCTTTCTCTATGGCAATGGTGATGTGAAGTATGAGAATATGGAACTTAAAGCCGAGCGCATAGAGATGAATATGGACAGTTCGCTCGTACATGCTTACGGGGAGAAAGATTCCACGGGCGTATGGAGCGGACAGCCTGTTTATACGCAGGGAGACGAAAAGTACAACAGCGATGTGATGAGCTTTAATTTCAAAACAAAGAAAGGCTTTATCAACAATGTGAAAACGGAACAAGGCGAAGGTTATATGCAGAGCGAGAGTTCCAAACGAGCAAACGACGGAACTTTATATCTTGAACACGCAAAATATACGACATGTGATGCCAAGCATCCTGATTTTTACCTTGCTTTGTCGCGTGCAAAAGTAAAACCCGGAAAAGAAGTTGTATTCGGTCCCGCATATCTTGTGGTTGCCGACGTGCCGCTGCCTCTTGCTGTGCCTTATGGCTTTTTCCCTTTCAAAAAGAAATATTCTAGTGGCTTTCTGATGCCTACTTACGGCGATGACAGCAGGCGCGGCTTTTATTTGAGAAACGGCGGATATTATTTTGCTTTCAATGATTATTGGGACATGCGTCTGCTTGGTGAAATATATACCAAAGGTTCTTGGGGAACAACGATAGAATCAACATATAACAGGCGTTATCGTTATTCGGGAAATATTTTTCTAAGTTACCAAAACACCGTGGACGGAGAAAAGAATATGCCCGACTATATGAAATCAACGAGTTTCAAGATACAGTGGTCGCATCGTCAGGACCCTAAGTCTTTGCCTAATTCCAATTTCTCGGCGAGCGTGAACTTTGCCACGCAAAGTTATGAAAGAAACAACCTTTATTCGCTATATAATCCGGAACTTCTTACTCAATCAACGCGAACGAGTAGCGTTTCGTTCTCGCATACGTTTGAGAGACTCGGGCTTACGCTTTCTGCTACGACTAACTTGAACCAAAACATGCGGGATTCAACAATTGATCTCACGCTTCCAGACCTTAACATATCGCTTTCGCGCCTTTATCCTTTTCGTCGTAAAAAAATGAGCGGCAAAGAACGTTGGTACGAAAAAATAGCAATGAGCTACACCGGACAATTGAGTAACAGAATAAGTACGAAAGAAGACAAACTCATGCACTCCAATTTAATAAAAGATTGGAGGAACGGTATGAATCATAGTGTTCCTGTTTCCGCAAGTTTTCAGGTATTCAAATATATAAATGTAACGCCGAGTCTGCAGTTTACAGACCGTATGTATTCGAACAAGATAATGCGTTCCTGGGATCAGACAAATCAAACGGAAGTAAATGATACGGTTTACGGGTTTTATAATGTTTATAATTGGTATGCTTCGGTTTCAGCGAATACTACCCTTTATGGTTTTTACAAACCATGGAGAAAACTTTTCGGTGATGGTATAATTGCTGTGAGACATGTGCTGAAACCTTCCGTGTCTTATAGCTATGCTCCAGATTTTGGTACTTCGCATTACGGATATTACGATTCTTATGTGCGTACTGATGCAGACGGAAATGTAAGTACGGTAACATATTCGCCTTATTCCAATGGTATGTTCGGAGTTCCTTCGCGCGGAAAGTCCGGTAACATTAGTATGAGGGTTTCAAACAATTTGGAGATGAAAGTCAAGAGTTCCAAGGACTCTACAGGCGAGAAGAAAATAAGTCTTATCGATGAACTTTCCGCATCTTTGTCTTATAACACGGCTGCAAAGACAAAACAGTGGAGCAATCTTAATACAAATATTCGTTTGAAACTTTGGAAGAATTACACTTTCAGTATGGCGGCGGTGTTTGCCACTTATGCTTACCAGTTTGATGAGAGCGGAAAAGTCGTAGAAGGTAACCGCACCGAATGGAGTTACGGACGTTTCGGACGTTTTCAGGGAATGTCGCAGAATCTATCTTATACGTTCAATAACCAAACTTTCAAAAAACTGTTCGGGCACAAAGAGAGTGAGGACAAAGATGAAGACATAAATCAGGCTATAGATAGTTCCACGGATAATTACGAAGAAGATAACATAGATGATGACGGAACAAACGACAGCAACCTTGACCCGACTCTAAAAGCAAGTAAAAATTCAGCACAGAAGTCGGACAGCAAAAAATCGCGCGTGGATGAGGATGGTTATAAGCGTTTCAGTATTCCCTGGTCTTTGTCTGTGAGCTACGGTGTTACCATGGCGGAGAACCGAAGTGCTAAAATCAATCCCAAGACAATGCGCTACCCGTACAGATATACTCAGTCGCTGAACTTTTCTGGCAATGTAAAAATTTCGGATGGCTGGAATGTAAACTTTAGTTCCGGTTACGATTTCAATTATCATCGTCTTTCAATGACTACAGCTTCGTTATCGCGAGACTTACATTGTTTCATGATGTCGTGTTCCATAGTTTTGCGTCCTTATACGAGTTATAATTTTTCGTTCCGTGCAAAAACATCAACGTTGGCGGATGCTCTTAAATGGGACAAGCGCAGCGGATATTCCACAAACATAGATTGGTATTGATAATGCGGCGTATTGTTCTTTCTATGTTGTTTGTTTGTTGCGGTCTTTCATCGAAAGCGCAAGATTTTAACTATGACATTGCCCCTCTTGACCGTTCTTTGGTGAGTTGTGTTAAGAATGCCAAGGTTTCTGTTCCCCAAAATCACGTAGAATGTTATACTGTTAATGTTGTTCAAAGGACGCAAGAACCGGAAAAAAAGTCGCAAAAGGGCAGAAAAAAGGAACAGCAGGGCGTAATTGCGGTGAACAACGATTATGTAGCCAAACTTACCGGCGAACAATATGATTCAAACGAAGTTCTTTCAAAAGGTTTCACTGTAAGTCTGTGGGTAGCTCCTTTTGCTTCTCCTGCCGTAGGACACGGTTTTGTTATGTATCCCATGAAAGGGCGCGATGTAAATGGTATTGACCAATCGCAGTGGGGGATGACTGTTGGCAAAGACTGTATAAGAGTTTACGAGAAGTACACAGACGAAAAACTTATTCTTGAATACAGGCATAATGAAAAAGCTGATTTCTTTATAACGCTTGTTTGCCAAAATAATACGCCGGCTCTTTATGTTAACGGCGAACTTGTTTCCACGGGAATTCCCTCGACCTATTCTCCACATCCTGCTTTCGAGGGAACTGCAGACTGTCCCGCTTCCATGAAGTTTATAGGAAAATCCACGGCGTTTCATTACTTTCCGAAAGTTCTTACCAATGCTGAAATAATGGGACTGTATAAAACGGAGTACAAGGAACTGCATCATGTGAAATAAATTTCGTATTTTTGTGGCGAAAATAAAACATCTGATAAAATGAAATTGAAATCCTTTATTATTTGTGCGGCGATGATTGTACTCGCTGCTTCGTGCGACAGTGGAAGTACCAAATCTACTCACGCAATAGGAGTTCCTTATCCGGAAGGTGTGGCGTATGCCGATCAGCAAAGCGATACTCTCGGAGTTTACAGCACTGATTCGTGGACCGCTACGGTAACTGATGGCGATTGGTTCACTCCTAACGAATTTTCGAAAACTGTTTCGGGAAACAAGGTTGACTATAGCAAATACGCTCTCAAACTTCAAACCAGCAACGGCACGAATCGTAAGGCTTATTTCACCATTAAAAGCAATGGCAAAACTTTGCGTAAAACCTATGTGCAGGTATCGTGGTTGAATATTTCGAATCCCAATCCTTTGATCATACGTGCCGACAGCACGGTTACTTCTTTGTATGACACAGAGCATTTTGCAGAGCTGAAAGCTTATTATTATTTCACTCCCACATATAAAGGCGGAAGCGACAAAATCGTAATAACAATTTATTCTCCCTCTACCGAAATCTCTACATCGGATGATTGGATAAGTTTGCAGGGCGATGACAATAAATATGTCAAGAATGTTATTCTCAACATGCCGAGAAATCAGCAGAAGTTCGAGTTTACAGTTCCCGTAACAGTACAGAAGAACACTGGAACGACAAAACGTACCGGAAAGATTAACATAAAAACTTCCAATGGCATAAATCAGATAATAGAAGTCATACAGGGAGCAGAATCAGACAAAAACAAATAACAGACAGTATGTTATAAAAACAAAGAGCATACGAAATTACGAACCGAAAAACGGTTTTTTATGCACTTCGTAAGTTGTTGAAATCCATAAATATATAAAGGCGAAAAATACAAGCCATATATTTTAAAATACAAGGCACTTATTTTAAAATAAGTGCCTTGTATTTTTTGCAAGAAGCCTTATGTTTTTTCCGAGAAATATATGCATATTTTTCGAGAATCAATAACGTTTTTGTAATTTTGCGGAAAGACTTGAAAATATGAACAAAAGCAAAAAATATCTCAAGTCCGCCAAACGTTTGGAAGAACCCCAAAAGGCGGAATCGTATACAAAGAAACGATTTGGTTTGTGGAACATACAATTTTATCCGTTGCTCTTTTTGTTGCTATGGTTGTTTTGTTCCGTGATATATGGTGATGTGTTCTACATGTCCCAACAAACAAGCTATTTTGCCTGGGATAAAACTTTGATGAGCTTTATTCTCTCGCAAGATTGGGGTTGGCTTTATGCCGCAGGGCGTTTTCTTTTGTTGGGATTTCATTATCCCTTGCTCGGAGGCTGTTTGCTTGCGTTGATGCTCACACTTTGTGCCTGGCTCATTGATTATCTTGCGGCACTTCCTGCAAAATTGCGTTTGCTTGCGGCACTTCCTCTGTTTGCGTTCCTTGCATATTTTGTCGGGCTTGATTACAGTGTGAACTATCATCGTGAAACTTCACTTTTAATGGCTCTGCCTTTTGCCGCTCTTTTACTGTTGCTTTTGGCTTCGGTAATAAAGAGAATTGTTATTCGTAAAAAAATCTCCAGTCCCTTAAAACTGAATGTCGGAACGCATCGCAATGTCCTTATAAATAATTTGGGCGTGTGCTGTGTATTTCTTTGTATATCGGCTTTCTGTTTTTTTCAACGAGATGATCTGATTCGCACTTGCAGAATGACGAAAATGCTTGAGCAATCGGATTGGCAGGCAATGATTGACGAAGCTCTGGGCGCGCGTCGCCCTTCGCGCAGCGTGGCTGCCTATTATGCTATTGCGCTTGCCGAAACCGGACAGCTTGAAAGTAGGGCTTTTGAAATACCTTATGATTATCCCAATCGTAAAGTAAGGGAAAAGGATGGAAGAATGACGGACGGCATATCAATATATACGCTTGATGCAGATTTTTACGCCGGTTTGGCAAATACGTCATACCATAATTGCATGGAAATAGCCGTTACAAACGGTCCGCAGATATTTCTGTTGAAACGCATGGCGCGTGCGGCAGCCATGAATGGGGAAAAGCGATTGGCATGGAAGTATCTAACTATGATAGACCGCAATCCTTTTGAACATAAGTTCGTAGAAAGATATAAGAACTACCTTGCAAATCTTGGGGCAATGTATGCCGAACCCGAGTTTGTCCATGTGGTAAACAAGAAACCGGTATATGATGATTTCGAACAGAATTATCGCACGCCGTTATTCTTAGGTTATAATGTAGTTTTGACACAGGGTGCATCGCAAGAGGCTCTGAATGCTTCCTTAATGGCTACGCTCTATTCCAAGGATCTTGATGCTTTTATGGCGAGAGTTCGTTTTTTGGACATGTCGCAACCTTTGCCTGAATATTACAGCCAGGCTGTGATGCTGAGAGCATTGAAAGACAAAAGCATTCTGAAATATTTTCCTTCAATCAACGGTGAAATGACCCGGGCAAGGCTCATGGGGTTCGTGAAAGAGTCAAAGCCGTATTTGCGTGATGAGAAAGAGGAGGGCAGAAAGCTTCTTTCGAAAGATTGGCAGAACTACTATCCTTATTATTTGTATTTTGAGAATATTCCTACCGAAGAACAAGTTGAAGAACAAGAAAAGCAAGAGAAAGGAGGAGTGAACTAATGAAAAAATTAGCATACGTCATGTTGGGGATATTGCTTATGGCATCGTGCGGAAAGCAATCAATTCCCACCGAATACTCTGAAGAAAACAGAACAGCGAGAATATTTCCCGATTACAAGGGAGTTGTTGTGCCTCCTAACATATCTCCCTTGAATTTCATGGTGCAGGAAAATGCAGACAACTATGCCGTGAGATTATCCGAGGGAAATAATTCCATTGAAGTATACACAGACAAATATGGAAAAGCGGACATTCCCGAAAAAGAGTGGCATGAAATGCTTGCAAAATCAAAGGGAAAAGATATAAACATAGAGGTTTACGCACAGAAAGAGGAACAATGGAAACGTTATAAGGATTTCAAAATAACCGTTGCGCCTGATCCTATTGACGATTATGTTAGTTATCGTTTGATTGAGCCGGGTTATGAGGTTTACAGGCAACTTGGGCTTTACCAACGCAAAGTTTCAAGTTTCGATGTGGGTACAATTTATGAAAACAACCGTTCTTTTGAGCACGAAAACAACCATTGCATCAATTGCCATAACTATCAAAACTATTCCGCAAAGAATATGCTTTTCCACATACGCGGTTCGCATGGCGGAACAATGGTTGTTCGCAACGGCATTCCCGAAAAAATGGACATGAGTACCGATTCCACGCTTGCTTCTGCGGTATATCCTGCATGGCATCCGAGTAAACCTTGGGTTGTTTTCTCTTCAAATAAAACCGGTCAGGCTTTTCATATTCTCGATAAGCAGAAAATTGAAGTAGTAGACTGGGCTTCCGATTTGCTATTCTATGATGCGGAGCACAAGACCATAGGCAATGTGCTTAAAACCCAAGATGATTTCGAAACATTCCCATGTTGGAATGCCGATGGCACGAAACTTTATTATTGTGTTGCTCATGTTCCTGGATTTAAGAAACTTTCCAAAGAAAATCGCGAAAGATATGTGGCGGAACACTATCGTGATTTGCATTACAACATAATGAGTATGACTTTCGACAAGGATTCAAAAATTTTTGGCAACCCGCAAATCGAAGTTGATTGCGAATCTATTGGAAAAAGTGCGAGTGTTCCGCGTATAAGTCCCGACGGAAAATATCTTTTATTCACTCTTGGTGATTACGGACAGTTTCATATTTGGCATCGCAGTGCAGATCTTTATGTAAAGAACCTGCAAACGGGCGACGTTTACCCGCTTAAGCGTGCCAACAGCAGGGAAGCGGAAAGCTATCATGGCTGGAGTTCCAACGGACGTTGGATTGTTTTTGCATCTCGAAGGGATGACGGTTCATATACAAGGCTATACTTTTCGTATTTTGATAAGAACGGAAAAGAGCACAAGCCTTTCATGCTCCCGCAGAAAGACCCCGAGCAAAACGTTTTGCTTATGAAAAGTTACAACGTTCCCGAAATGACTAAGGATGCAGTGAAAGTGCCGTCAAATAAGTTTAAGGATGTCATTTATAACACGAAAGCCACGCCCGTTAAATACACAATGTTGAAAAATGAAGGAAAATAAAAACTATGTCATGGCTTTTGTCAGGCAAATTCTCTTTGTCATTTTGGCTCTTTCCCAGTGTGGCGTGATTGCTGCTAATGATGATGTGAATTTTGACGAATGGTTTGACAATAAGACACTGCGTGTGGATTACATTTTCGCAGGCGACAGTGCCACACAGGAACTTTCGCTTGACGAACTGCTGTGTCTGCAAACATGGGCGGGACGCAGGCATAATCTTGATAGTTTGAGTGTTGCCGGAAACGGACAGATTGTGATGCGTGATTCGCTTACGCGAAAAGTGATATACCGCACTTCTTTCTCTTCATTGTTTCAAGAGTGGCAGTCAACCGAGGAAGCAACCCGGTTGAGGCGTTCGTTTGAAAACGTGTTCCTACTTCCCATGCCCAAACGCGCTGCCGAATTGAGTGTAACACTCTTCGACACCCACCGAAAGCCGCTTGCCCGACTCAATCACTATGTAAATCCCAAAGACATACTCATTCGCAACCTTTCAAATGCTCCGAAACATGAATATAAGTATATATGGCGCGGCGGTTCTCCCGACACATGCATAGATGTAGCCGTTGTGGCAGAAGGCTATACGGTTTCGGAAATGAACAAGTTTTATGAAAGGGCGGAAGAAACGGCGCAATCGCTTTTTGCTGCCGAACCTTTTAAAAGCTACAAATACAATTTCAACATCGTAGCCTTGGCGGTGCCATCGCAAGATACGGGAGTGAGTATTCCCGGCAAGGGCATTTGGAAAAGCACTGCGTTGGATTCGCATTTTGATACGTTCTATTCCGACCGCTATCTCACGACTTTACATCTCAAAAGGCTTCACGATGTGATGGCATCGGTTCCGTATGAACATATAATAATACTTGCAAACACCGAAAACTATGGCGGAGGGGGAATATTGAATTCCTACACGCTCACGGCGGCTGACCACAGACTTTTCAAGCCGGTAGTAGTTCATGAGTTCGGACATAGTTTCGGCGGACTGGCTGATGAGTATTTTTATGATGACCAATATTCTACCATGTATCCCTCGGACACAGAACCGTGGGAGCAAAATCTAACCACGCTTGTGAATTTTGGTGAGAAATGGCAGGATATGTTGCCCCGTGGAACAAAGATTCCCACTCCCTCTTCAAATAAAGTGAAAGACAGATATTCAAAAATCGGAGTTTATGAGGGTGGGGGATACCAGAGCAAAGGTGTTTTTCGTGCTTTTCAGGATTGTCGCATGAAGACCAACGAAGCTCCTGCATTTTGTGCGGTTTGTCAAAGAGCTTTGCGCAGAATGATTGAGTTCTACACCAAGTAATTTTAGATGCTTTTTCGGTATCGAAAAAAACATAAGGCTTGTCGTAAAAAATATAAGGCATATATTTTAAAATACAAGGCACTTATTTTAAAATAAGTGCC
>ENA-ORMS01002074-ORMS01002074.1-human-gut-metagenome-genome-assembly--contig:-NODE-2074-length-14863-cov-3.592720_pt1 | contig 14863 bp, 12 predicted proteins | sample MGYA00242104_ERZ508997 | MGnify/ENA primary metagenome ERZ508997 (study PRJEB26280, sample SAMEA2338704) | human gut metagenome | biome: human gut; feature: human-associated habitat; material: faeces... | reverse complement strand
GCAACTTTTTACTCATATTTATCAACTTAAATTAATTCCGCCAACGGGTTAAATATTTGCTTGAAAGTCCTGACAAGCTTTTTTCGTATCTGCCCCAGATGGCTGAAACCTCAACTTTCACGCCAATGGTCACATATAGCCGCTCAATATTTCCGTTCTCAACATAGTTGACCGTTGCCATTACACGGGCATCGGTATATGGTATTCGCATACCATCTACGACATTTTGAGATACGGCTGTTATCGAAATCGTCAAGTCTGAAGCAGCTGCTCTACAATATTGCTGTTTAACGTCCGATAGTGCACATTGAGGAGACACATTTGTGCCTCCTCGAAAGACCGCAATTCGCGCCTGTGCCGTTGAAAAGTCTTTTACATTATAGTTGCTATCTGACACCTTCTCTGCATGTAGCACTATAACTTCAGGAGACACCGACACCGTCAGAGCGTCCTTGCCATCAGAACCGGGCTTACCTGGACTCCCGGGAGAACCAGGAGAACCAGGTTTGCCGTCGTTGATAGCCGCGACTGTTATCCAGCCTTTGCCTATCACTTCTTTTGCCATATCTTTATTTCTTTTGAACCTCACAGTAGATTGTGCAGCGCACATCCACATCAGCAGCGTTCACCGTGATAGGGTTGCCTGTCTTTGTCACAGAGGTCGCGCCGTCCCAATTTGTAGCTGTACCAGCCTTGTTGTACTTCGTCCAAACGTAGTTGAACTGCGGTGTAGCAGCTCCCGCCTCTTCAACCACTGTTGAACCTCGCCACACACGGGCAAAGATCTGCGTGCTGCCCGAGCCATTGACAATAACATCGCCAGTTGTTGTGTAGACCTCAACCGTGTACGGATCCGTAGCATCGAAGAATGTCACGATGGAGTTATATGTGCCATCGGTGTCAGTGATCTCGCACATGAACGACTGAAAGTTCAGCACGTCGTCAGCCTTTACCGTCAGAGTGCTTGTGCCGCCGCTTGTTGTAAAGTTGCTTGCAGCTACCGCGTCCCACGCTCCTGTTGAGAGGTTTAGCTTCTTCCATACAATTGAAGACACAGAGGTGTCCTGCTTGCTGCCGCGGAAAAGCTTTGCAACCGCCGTCAGCAAGGTGAGGTTGTTTTCTGCATCGAAGGTGTTGCCCTTAGGCTGTGTGATTTGCACAAGCGCAAGAGAACCACCCGACTGCGTCAGGTTGATGGTCTTGAAGCCCTGCACATTTGTCACCGTCTTACGCTCTGGGTCTGTAAACACACAGCTCCATTCAACGTTAAAAAATTTAGCCGATGTGGTAATGTTGCGCTTGATGGTGAGCACGTTCTTCGCAAACGTGATATCGCCAGTCGCTGTTACAGCTGTGCCGTTTACCTTCCATGCCCAACCAGAACAGGCACTTGTCGGTGCCTGATCAACACTGCTACCTGTCACAAACACCTTGGCAGTCACCACCTGATAGGGGCTGTTCGTATAGTTAGGGCTGTAACTGTTCTCGTTAGGGCTGTAAATCTGAGTATCGCCCTGACTTGTCGATGTAAATGCCTGTACGGCCTTTCCGTCGTTGAGGTCAACAATCGTAATCTGACCACTTGCAATTCTTGTTGCCATAATTTTTCTTGTTTTTTAATTGTTTATAATGTTTAACTTAAACTATCCTATAGCCACCTCACACATGAACATTGCGCTTCTGTCAATATCGTCGGCATTCACAGTACACACATTGCCCAGACCGTCATGTAAGCTATTCCATATCTTATCGTCGCCCACATCGCCACTCTGACGCTTCCACGAAAAGGCAGTAGGAGCAATGGTGGCAGTAATGTCTTGACCGTTGCGATAGACATAGGCTGTCAGCTTCTTTGACCCCTCCCCATTGAAGATGCTATTACCGCCCTCTGCCAAAACCTGCACATCGAAGTCCTCACCGTCTGATATTATAGCAATATCGGTGTAGCACAGTTCTTGCCCCTTGGCATCAATGGCTGTTACGCGTAATGTAGCAAGATTAAAAAGGTCGCCAATATCTTTCACACTCTTTATTACCTTCTCTCCAGCAAGGCCATCACGCTGCGTATAGCGTGCCTTCAACGTCACACCCTTGTCATTCCACGCTTCCACCTTGTTGCCTGTGTGCTTCGTGAGCGACAACACAATGTCTGTAGGTTCTACCTTCCCCGTTGACACCTGGCGAACGATAAATGTGCTGCTTGGTGTCAGTGTGTAGCTAATGACGATAGGGTCTACAACATTGTCTTCGCTACCCGAGAACCACTTGAAATAGTCAGCATTGAAGCGAACGCCCGTTGGAGAAATAAAGGCCGTCACCGTCTTCCACTGCCACACGTCAACACCACCATCTTCCGTGCTCCATGTGTTGCCTATCTGGTGATACATCGTGAGCGACGGAGCCGTCCGCGCGTCACCATCATCAGCACTCGTGGCAAGCTTTATCACGTTGCCACGTTGAATAAAACGCGTCTCGCTACCCACCTGAACAATCACATCACTCACCATCGGAACGTCAGTGCCCATGGGGTCGAATCCGTAATAAGTGCGTGTTGCAATGTCAACGCCAGCATCGTCCGTTGTTTTACCGTCTTGCTCCTCTATCACAGAGGCAAAAGAAGCCATCCCAACGTTGACAGGCGACACAGCATCAGCTCCAACAAACGTATCGATGTTAGACAGCACTACATAATCATAGAGCTTGCCATCCTCAAGCATCTCTTGACCTCTGGCAATCACTAAACGCCAATAATATCTGTTGCTACCCTTTACATTGAACGTCTTGCACATGGCCATATCGCCAGCCTTCCACCAGTTCATCGTGCGTGTAGTGCCGTCATCAGCCGAGGCCCAACACTTGAAAGCCTTTGCATCAGCAGATGCAACGACCTCACGGCCCTCGGCATCAAGACCCACTACGCGTACAATGGTGCTTCCTGCGTTAGACAACACCATGGTGCCGCCGCTGTAAGAAATCTTGCGCACCTCGGTCTCTGCAGCCAACAGCTTACCACGGATAACAGCGTTATCAATATACAGATGCGACTTGCCGCTATTGTCCTTGTAGAGTTCAAAGCCATTACCTCCAATGAGCGTCCTGTCGCTCTCGGTGGCCCCTTTACTCTTTACGCTCTCGAGCTCCACATCACCTAACGTTGCGTCGCCATTCTTTCTTATGCAAGCACTACCTAAATAGGTATCCCCACCTATCTTTGCCCCGTCTCTCACTAATAGGTCTGCTACCTCCGCCGATCCACTCTCACTAATAGCCGCCCCACTTTTTGTTCGCTCGTAAGCACCAACACGCAATCCTTTCTCAAAAGTAAGAACACCTTTAGCATTATCATCAGTCTTCCTACTCAAAAATTCTTGCTGGCTACGCCGAGCAGAGAACAGGTTATTATCAGTAGGTGGCGTTTTTTCCCATGAGCGTATTATGTCCGGCAGTTCCACACCGTCTATCCTCGACTTGGTATAGTTCTTCAGCTCACCAATGTTGTCGTTCACCTTCTCAAGCGCACCGGTCTGTAGGGCGTCGCTGATTTCCAGATCCATCTGACTTGGCAGATTCACCTTGCGGGTTATCTTCGTGATACGGCTTTGCCTATAACCGTTTTCCGGGAAATACTTGCCACTCAATAGCCTGACACGTCTACCGACATAGAGCATAGCTTTATTCTCTTCCACCCACACATGGTCGGTCGGGGCTTTATATACGCTTACGTCCTGCCAGTGTTCGCCATTGTACTTTTCCACGGCTGCCAGAAACTCCTCCTCCGCTTTACGGTAGTACTCATTCGGCATACTCACATTCCACAATACATAGTGGTCGCCAATTTTAGGCACCAACTTTCCGCCAGGCACCTGCGTGTCGTCGTCATAAGGCCATATAGTTATCAGCTCAAACTCCCGTGTCTTGCTGTCGAAGTTCACCTCAAAATAGTGATCGTCCGACTCTCCCAGTCCCGCAAGCTCGCCGTCCTCAAACGAAACTCGCTTCTTCTCACCTGCCAGCTCATACTCGTTCGGATCGAAGCTCATCCCGCCGTCCGTGAAGTAGTATATGTCAAATGGCTTGCCGTCATCGCCCTTTTTCGTCACCTTCCTCACCGAGCTCACCTCGCCCGTGCGCCTGGGATATATGCCGTTGAATGCGTCTTTCTCGTAGTGGTCATATACGCCATATTCGTCAGTGTGCACTTCTACATACTGCCTGCCGCCTGGCAGCATCAGACGGCTGTGACCATACTTTTCCGCATCTATGTTGCGGGTGCTGCCTATTGGGAACAGTCGCGTGTAGAATTTGTTTGTGTTGCTGGTGTCTCGCTCTATGCTCGTCAATCCCTTGCCGTAGCCCAGCTCTATCTCATCACCGTGCTCACATCTGCAGATGTTCACCGTCTGCCCTTCTACCCACCACTCGGCTCCGCCACCCACTTTCTCGGCTATCTCCTTCAGGGCCTCGTCGCAGTATTTCCCCTCATAGTCTATCACTATCAGCTCTGAGCCGTCCACCTTACCCACTTTCCAGTCCGTCGTGTGCCCCATGCCGTTGTTTATACACTTCACCACCATTGCCACATGCTCCCTCGCCGTGGCGGTCAGCGTGAACACGGGCTCGGCCTTGTTGTCTGTCGTCTCCAGCACCAGGAAGCGTTTTATCATGCTCTCTATGCCATAGAATTTTACGTCATACACCCACTCGCCCTCACTCTTCTGCGCTGGCACATATCGCTCCGTCAACCAGTAACGCTCGCCATCAAAGTCCACATAATCATTCACATCGAGCGGTATATACTCGTAATGCGTGAACGAGAGCGACAGCACGTTGTCGCTCTGCACTCCTTTCTGCTGCGTGCTGCTCTCACCCGCAGATATTTCCGCCCGGGCAATACCCGATTTGTCGTATATCGTTATAATCATACTCGAATGCTGTTTTAATGCTGTTTTAATGGCGTTAAATGATGGGCACCGGCTCACGGAATTTCACTTTGAATTTGCTTGCCTGCACACCTTCCTTCCAGATATAGGTCAGAGGATTAAACTTTCCACAATCCAAGAATCTCATGTGCAATGTCATGCCAAGGTCTGGAAAAGTGAAGTCAAGCCAACCGTTTTTACCTTGTTTCAGAAACTTGATAAAATCGGCATATGCCTTCAACCATCCTTCCTTTGTCTTGTTATACATGGCAAAATACAGTTCCACATCACGAGCTTCATTCTTTGGTGTCAATACGGCTGAGTATTTCTCACCATCCTCCTCTCTTATGTTCACCGCCGTTTCCTCCTTGGTCTTGCTTGGTGTTAGTATGGCGGTCAGATTGGCCATGTCGCCCTTTTTGTCTTCCGTCAGAAAAACACCATATTCTTTCCAGATGTCAGTGCCATTGACCATCACTTGCCCACTAAGTATTTCATCCATATTATTTCATTTTAAGTCCATCACGAATAATCTTTCTTATTTCCTCCTTGATGTCGTTCAGATGCGTCACACTCATGCCCGTGTTTTCGGCTATGCGTGCCAAATGGCTTTCTGCCACATTCATCTTCTCTACTACGTTCTCAAGTTGGTCATCAATGCTCGACCAATGTTGCAACCCACTGGTAAACATTCCTTCGAGCTTTGTGCCTTGGTCTTGTGTCATGGCCGAGAAACCGCCACTCTTTCCGCTTTGGCTTGTGCTGCTGTTACCTGTGTACCCTGTGGCTTCTGCAAGTTTGTCACGCAAGGCAATGGCCTCTTTCACATAACCCATGTATTCCTCCTGCAGTCCATTGCGCTCTGCCTCTGTCAGGTCGTTGTCTTCCATTGCAACACCAAACTTCTTCCACCACTCCTTTAGCTTGTCGGCATACATTTCGCCAATCTGGTTTGAAAGCATGGCTCGCATGAAATATTCTGACAAATCATCAGCCATATCCTCTGCCGTCGCGTTCATGTCCATCAATGTGTCCACAAAGCTGTCATACATGGAATCGAACGAAATGCCAGTCAAGCCCTCATAAAGCTCATCGGTCAGTTCCTCCAGCTTGCCTGCCTGGTCTATGTAGTCATTCAGCTTTTCGCCAAGCTTGTCACCGTAACCGCCCTTGCCTGTGTTCAAGATGCTTTCCCAAATACCCACATTCGAGCGAAGTTTCTTCATCTCCTCGGGGCTTAGGCTCCAAAGGTCGCCGGTGAAGTCTTTTTTCACATTCTGCTTGATCCAGCGCGTCTGGTCTTCATCGAAGCCGGTCCAATAGTAGTTCCAGCTATGATGCGATTTATGATAGCTTGCCTGTGCCTTCGCTATGTCAAGGTAGTTCTGATTGCTCTCTTGCTGGTTGCCGTATGCCTGTTGATAGGCTGCAACCGATTTTGTGCCTTTGCTTGCCTTTATTTCATCCGTCAAGTCCTCGATGGCATATTGCAGTAGCTCGTTTCGCTTGGTAAGCGCATCAATGGTCTTTTTCACTTCTGCCTCATTGCCGTTAAGGCCAAATAGGTCATCTACACCAAACCAACTGCCAATGCCACTGACCAGACCTTGCAAGATATTGCCCACATCCTTGATAATCGACAAAACAATTTCGGGCAAATCTTCAACGATCTTTTCCACACAATCGGCTATTTTGTTCAAAAGGTCATCTATGTATCTCTTTGGATCATCGCCAAGCGCGTCAATGATTTGAAGAATTGCGCCGATAATTCCACCTACCTTGCCGCCAAGCTCTTCCAACGACTTGCCTATTCCGTCTGAACCTTTTCCAAAGGAGGTTATGAGTTTGCTCATACCATTGGCAAAACCATACAACGAACCGTTCGACATCTCGTTCAGATACCCCGTGAAGTTCATTATGCCTTGCGCTGCTGCATTGGTGTTGTCCGTGAGTGTCTGGCGTGCCTTGTCGCTTTCGTCTTGCGCCTCAGTTTGCTTTCTTGCTGTGCTATCTACCTTTCCTTGTGCAATGTCCACCGCTTTCTGCGCAATCTCCTTTGTGGTGTCGTCAGTGGCTGCTGCCAACTTCGCTTGGGCCTTTTCCAGGTCATCGACCGCCCTTGTGTGGGCTTCTGTCTTGTCTCTGAGCGTTCGCACGCTTTCCTGGTATGCTGTGACATTCTTTGAGATAGTTCCCCATATATTGAAGTTAAACGCACTGGTGCTTTCCCCACCTGTCTCTTGCTTCAATTTGGCTTGCAAGTCGGTGTAGGTCTTTTTGTTTTCTGCTGACAAAGCTTTAAACTCTGCCGTCTTCATGTAGGCCTCCACCTTGCCCAGTGTCTCTCTTGCCACGTCTTTCAGCACATTGCCCACACCCTCAAAGGTTGCACCCCAATCAATGTTCATGGCAAGGCTCTTGGCATCAGCTTGGCCCATAGCGGCGTCACGCTGCTTTTCGAGGGCTTTCACCTTCCACTTTTTTTCATCAGCAGTGCCGGCTCCATCATTCACCTCCTTTATCTTTTCGGCATATTCCTTGGCTATGGCATACTTTTGTTCTTGTATGGTTCCATACTCCTTCAAATAGTCTGTCATGGCAAGCAATTCCTCCTTCAAGGCTTCCTTGTTGGCATCCTCGATGGCTTTGTTTCGGCTTTTCTCGTTCAGGGCGTTTGCCTGGTTCAAGGCGTCCGTCTGTTCCTTGGTCAGCCCATTCGCCTCTGTCGCAATGCCTGCTTGCTTGTTGTCTCGTTTCCATGACGTTTCTTGCTTGCCTATTTCGGCCTTCCGTGCCTGATAGTCGTTTTCTATCTGGCGAAGCTTCTTCTCCAAGCCTTCTTGCATGGTGTCAATTTCTTCCTCGTCGTTTTTGCGTTGCAGCGCTGCCATTTCCTGACCCACCTTTTCCTTCACCTGCTTGCGGTGTTCTTCCGCTGCCTCTTCCTTGGCTCTTGCTGCCTCTTCCTTGGCTGCATCCTTTCGGGCCGTATCGCTGTCTTTGTCTGTACTTGGTCGGCGCGAATAATATTCCTTCTTGGCAAGTTCCATATTTTCTTTCAGTTCCTTTGCCGTTTTGGCATATTCTTCCTTGGTCAGGTTGTTTGAGCCGTTTCTTATAAAATCGTTGTATTTCTTCAAGGCTGCTTGGTAAGCCTTCTTGTCGGCTGCACCCCAATCACTGCTCGATTTACTTTTCTCGTTACGGCGGTTCTGTTCTGATGTCAGTTTGTTCAATTGATATTGCAGTTCATCCATGGTGTAGGTGCCACGGATCTTTTTGTTGTCATTGGTGGTATAGCCATACTTGTGTCCAGACATATTCATCTGGGCTATGAGGTTTTCACGCTCCTTTATCATTTTCTTCAGGTCGTTCTTGCTGACACGGGTGAGATCCTCAAAGTATGCATGCACAGCATCCTTGCGCACCTGCTTGTTAAGGTTCTGTTGACGTTGTCGAAGACTCTTGAGCTCGGCTTCCTCCTCACGACTCAAACCGCCCACTCTGTGATAGGAACCGTAACTCATTTTCCACCGCTCTGTCTTCTGCTTGGCTTCAAGCTCTTTTATGCGCTTGTTCACGTTGCCCAGCTCGTTCTTTGGCTTGGTTATGCTTTGCCCGGCTTCCAGATCTGCAATCTCCTGCTTTATTTTCTTGATGTTTCTCAGTTTGTCATATTCCGTGTCATACTTGGCAAAGATGGAAGGGTACTTTTGCTCGAGCCTGTCCAGGGCCTCGCGTCTGGTGTCGGTGCTTAGTGCTTCGTCTCCTGCTATGGAGCACAGTTCCTCCATCTTGCGCTTGTGTTCTTCCTCTGCCTCGATCACTTTTTGCTTTTGTGCCTCATACGCTTCGTCTGCTGCCTTGATCAGTTCCGTCTCTGTCTTCATGCTTATCATCACGGCCACCACACTGGCAATCGCAGTGGCTACCAATACGTATGGGTTGCTGAGCATTGTGGCATTTAGGAGCTTCTGCGCTTTCTCCACCATTACTATCCAGCCTTTGTGTATGGCTTCAGCTGCTGTCATCGCACCTATGCCTTTCGTCATCAGGCTCTGAACTGCTGCAACGGTCATGCAAGCCGTGCGGTATGTTCCATAAGTGGCAACCAATCCCATCAGAACACGTCCGAATTGCTCATAATGCTCCACCATATAGGTCACACCGCTCAGCGTTGTGTTTATCACGCCCTCGCTTTGTTTGCCCATATCGTTGAACATGCTTGCTATGTCATCCTCGATGTTTCTTATCTGGCCTGTAATGGTCTTGCTCTGTTCCTCCATCATGCCGCCAAACTTGCTGCCTTCGCCGGTAAGGTTTTCAATGACCTTCTGCACTTCGGGGAATCCTACCTTGCCTGCTTCTACCAGCTCTTTCACCTTGCTCTCTGCCACACCAAACACCTTGGCAAGTTCCTGAATCATTGGAATGCCACGACCGGTGAACTGATTCAAGTCTTCGGTGTATAGTCTGCCCTGGTTCATTGTCGTGCCATACAGATACACAAGATCGTTCAATGGCATGCTTAGACCTGAAGCGATGTCGCCCAGTCGGGTCAACGTCTCATTCACGTTCTCTGCCTTCAGACCGTATGCTAAGAGCTGCTTTGCGCCTTGGGCCACGCTCTCCAGGTCAAAGGGGGTTATGGCTGCCGTACGCACAAGTTGGGCCATCAGGGCATCTGCCTTGTCGGCACTCCCAAGCATGGTGTTGAATGCCACCTCCAACTGCTGGAACTGGCCTCTGACGTTAGCAACTTCCGAGACTATCCCTTTCATCGAAAAGGCCATGCCAAGCCCCATGAGCGACCGTTTCACCTTGTCGCTCATGTTCTCCAGTCCGCTCAAGCCTTTCTTCGCTTCAGCGGTGCTACCCTTCAAGGCATCCATTTTCTTGTTTACCCTGTCAAGTCCACCGCTGATGCGGTCTAAGAGTTCTATTTCTATTGCTACCGTCTTGCCGTTGCTCATTTCAGTTTACTTTGAAAAAATCCTACAATGTCGTCGGCTTCCTCCTTGGCACTTCTTTCGTCCTTGGGCTTGCCGTTCTTCTTCTTGCTTACATAATGTGGGGCATCACTCAGCATCATAATCAGGGTCTGGTAGTTCACACCGTTCAGTATGTAGTCTACGCTCCAACCCGTCTCGCTTGCTATCTGCCACACAAAACCGAAAGGGCTATGGGAACCTTCGTATTCGCTCGTTAACTCCCTTTCTTCTTTTGGCTCTTCCTCAGCTTCATCGGATTCACCGCTTCTGCCGATTTGATAATATCTGTAAAACTGTCTGTGCCCATCAGCCCGACAAATTTCTTTATCACGCTGACAAGATACTTGTTTTCCATCCAGTTTCTCACAACCCATGCCGTCAAGCCCACCAACAGATGTCGGCTTATCCAGCCACGGCAAAGGGTGTAAGCTATCATGCGGCTTATTTTCTTCCCATGCTTAACGAGAAACTGCATTTCTTCCTCCTTCGAGAAATGCCACATTTCTTCACTCGTCACGCCCATTGCCAACCATTCCCTCGCTATTCTTATTTGTCCTGCCAAGGTCGGTCGGCGCATGGTCACACGCAATTCTATGCTCTTTTTACAAAAAGGAAGGTGCAACTCCTTCAAGGGCACTGAAAGGCCAGTGTCCAATAAAGCTTCCGCACCTTCCTTTTCTATTTGTCTGATGGTCTTCTCATCCATACACTAAGCTTTCACGCGGTTTTCCTACTTTCCTGGACCTCCTGCTGCCTTTGTGTCCGACACTTCGTAGGGGGCGCTGCCGTCTCCTGGTGCGTTCACCGTCAGCTGACACTCTATCTTCGACACCTCTGTCAGCGTCAGCTTGCCGCCGAGGTTGGCCATAAGCGTCGCGCTCGCTATCGTCACCGTCTGGCCGCTCTTCAGCTCTATCGCACACTTGCCACGCAGTTCCACAAGGTCGGTCGGGGCTTTCCAGCCAGTATACGCACCCGTGGTTCCTACAAGTGTGCCGCCAAGTGCCAGCTGAAGGTTCTCATAGTCCAGCTGTATCAGGTTGAACGTCGGAGCTATCGTGCCGTTCTTCGTCACAAGCGTCAGCACCGGAGCGCCTACCACCTGCTCCGCCTCTACGTCCACTTTCTCAGGCTTAGAGCCGCCCCAGTCCCAGCTGCCCTTCTCTATATAGCCCAGAGTCTTCTCACCAAACTTCACGGCGCCTATGCCGTACATGAATTTCTTATCCATTCTTCTTTCTTGTTTTGATTGTGATTATTATGCCAGACACCAGTCCGGCAATAAAACTGAATATTGCCACTTTAACAGGGGTTGAACACTGTTCTTTCTCTGTTTTAATGGTGTTCGAGAGTTCCGCGTTTTGCCTTGCCAGCTTCTTGTTTTGTTCCTCATAATAGAGACACAACACTTGCAGGCTGTCACATGTGGCATCAATGTATATCACATCTTTGCCATTCTCCTTTCCTACGCTTGCCTTCACGTTGGCACGTCCTTGCTTCTTCACAAAAGAGGCACCAGACGGCATACTGCCTATGCTGTCAAGGGGTATTGTCAGATGCACCCGCTCTTGCGCCACCTTTTCCGTCCACATTATCCTTGTCGTGGTCTGCTTGCTTTCGGCGCTGTCCTTTGCCACCTTTGCCTCTGCCTGCGTTGTCATCGTCTTCGTCGAGCGACAGCTCGCTGCTGACAGGGCAACTGTTACGATGAGGACAAAGTTTGATAGCCTCGATTGCACGACTGAGCCGATTGATCGAAAGACGTGTCCTGTGGTTTTCAGCCGTAAGCCCTTCCACGACCTTTGTGATGTCTTCATATTTCTGTTGTGTTTCCAACAGCACCTTTGAAATGTCTTCGTACATGCCTTTATAAGTGTCATGCACGACCTTGGCATTCTTGGCGTTGTTGGCTTTTCTGTTGGCAAACCAAACGATGGCAGCACCTATGCCGCCCGAGGGTATTGCCCATTGGATGAATTGCAGTAGAATGTCTGCCATCGTTATCTTTGTTTTATGAGTTAAAAAAGCCTTTTTACCTTTACTTGCTTGATACCTATTGACCTGAGCCAATCTTGAACGTTGAACGATGGGCATGCCTTGTGGCTGTTCAGCTCGTTGTGGCCAATGATGCGGATCTGCGGAAACCTCGCGTGAAAGTCTCTCACATAGGCTGTCATGGCCTTCAGCTGTGCCTCTGTCCGCGTGTCCTTGGCCGTCTTGCCGTCCTCCGACACACCGCCGACATAAACCACATGGCGGCTCACCGTGTTGTAGCCCTTGGCACCGTTGGTCACCTCCCATGGATCCACCTCTGCGTCCTCGTTGTTCGCCACAAGGCGCTCAACCGTGCCGTCAAGGTGTATCATGTCCGTATACCCAACCTGCTTCCAGCCCCGGCCTCCTTCCTTCACCGGGGCTGTGTGCCAGTGGCGTATCTCGTCCGAGCTTACCTCACGGCCCTCAGGCGTGGCGGTGCAGTGAAGCACCAGGTATCTCATACTTGCCATGCCTAAACTGCCTTATAGTCGCTCATCATCACAACGCCTGCATCTTCCTTCTTGGGCATGCACACGAAGTAGTGGCGGAAGTTCACCTTGTTACGCTGATACTCCGGGTCGTTCTCGGCCGGGCTCCAGTACATCTTTGTCGAGCCCGTAGCCTTGAACACACGCGGCGTATAGAACGCAAACGAGCAGTGAAAGTCGCCTGCCGTTCCGCCCTTGTCGCCCACGGCCTTCTTCGTTCCGGCTGCAGCATAATAGGGAGTGTTCTCAAATTCGTAGATGTCGAAGCCGTAAAGCTTGCCCACCTTGCCCGTGCTGCGGTCTATGTTATACTGCTCCTTGAAGGTCTGGTCGGCCGACAAGAGGTCGTTCGCATGGTCCGTACACAGAACCAGGCGGCGGTTTGCTGTCGGTACACCCAGCTTGTCCATCGCTGCCTTCATGGCGAGCACGTCCTTAACCGTCATCTTCAGGCGGCCTGTCGTACCGTCCTTCTCGCCCGTGGTCTTCAGAACAGGGGTCTTCGCGCTGTTGCTCTTAGCGCACAACGCATGAGCGGCCTTGGCAAACTTCGCGTCGTTGATAGCGTTCGAGTGGCTCTCCTTCACACGCGAGATCTTGTCGTAGCTTATGCTGTACAGCTCGTCGTCGGTGATCGGGGTCACCTTTGTCTGGAATCGGTCAAGCTTCACAGCTATGTCCTTGTCGTCAAGTGCCTGCAGTGGGATCGGGTATGTCGTGTTGTTAACAAGCACCTCGGGGTCCACACCTACATCCACCAGGTGGATCACGTCGTCGTTCACGATGCTCGAATTGTCTGGTATGCCGTCAAGCCACGTTCCCGACACAAAACCGCGCAAACTCTTCACCAGCTCGCCGGTCCAGATCTCTTTACACACTCCCGCACGCAGCGCACCATGGGCCGTCTCACCGCTCAGCAACACACCCACACAGTTCATGCCCACAGCCCCAGCTATCGGCGACAGTCCCATCGCAGCAGCCAGAACGCCGCCAGTCACACAGTTGAAAAGCACTGCCATTAACAGTGTCATTAATCTCTTCTTTTCCATTCTTTTCTTTTTTATCGGTTTTTACTCTTTCACTTAACTATTGGATTCTTCACTCTTCGTTCTTCACTCTTCACTTAGAGCTCGCACTCCATGCCATACTCCGCCTTGTACAGGCGCTTATACTCCTCCGGCTGATCCTTGCGCAGTGCCAGCAGTTCCCCCTGAGGCACATCGCTCAGCTTCTTGTAGGTGGATGGCTGGTCGTTTGATGTTCCCGCATGCCCGACAAAGCCGCTCAGCTTCATCTGTGGCGACATGGCGGAGATGATGCGCTCCAGCTTCTCCTGGCCTATCTCTTTGCCGAGGTTCACAAACTCCTCCTTCTTCTCTGCGCCTATACGCTTCTCGACCACGGCTTTCTCAACGACGGCTGTGATGCTCGCAAGCGTCAGGGCCTCCTTCTCCTTGCGCAGGGTTTCGTTCTCTTGCTTGGCGGCGGTCAGCTCTCTAATCTTGGCCGCGATCTCCGCCTCTGTTGCCGTTTCCGGCAGCCCCAACTGCAGGGCACACTGTTTCTGTTCCATTTGTTTTTGTTTTTTATTGTTGTTCAACATTGGCAACGGGCATTCGCTGTCCTTGCCTAAGGTTATCTTCCTTCCGTCCTTCTGCAGCACAATGGCGTCGTCATTTGCACCAACGTCCACCAAGCTCACCTCAAACAGCTTGCTCTTCGTTATCGTCGGGCTCGTCTGGCCCTGCACAAGCAGTGACGCGTCCTCGCTCGTCTCTAACATGTCAAGGCCGACGCTAACCATCTTCAGGCTGCCAAACTCCCATTGCTTCTTGCACCTTACTGACAGATCCGAGGCCTCGTCAAACATCAGCTCGCCAGTCACCTCGCCGTCATCCACTTTCAGATCCTTAACATAGCCTATCACGTTGCCGCGCTCATGCATGTACAGAAGCACAGGGTTGCGCTTATACTGTTCCACGTCCATACCTGACGTCAGCACTCGTGTGCCGTAGCTGTTCAGACGGTCGTTGGTTATTCTTACGCGTTTTCCTTTATTCATATCGTTTCGCTTTTTTCCTGCAATATTACTAACTCCTTTTCCTACCGCCAAAAAACCGTGAAACCACTGCACACTTCTATGCAACCCTTGCACACTTTTTTGCACAGCAAACGAAATCGTCCCACTTTTGCATAGAGATTAAGGGCTTGCTATGCCCTGACGTTAACAATAAAAAAAAACTTTATCAACATGACAAAGGCAGAAATTGAAAAGAAAAAGTCACTGGCACGCACGCTCTATCTCTCGGGCATGGAGCAGCAGGAGATCGCCGACAAGGTTGATGTCTCGCGTGTCACCATATCCAAGTGGTCCTCTGCAGAGGGGTGGAAGGAAGCGCGGGCAGCCAAGAACATCACACGTCCAGAA
>ENA-ORMS01002069-ORMS01002069.1-human-gut-metagenome-genome-assembly--contig:-NODE-2069-length-14893-cov-2.250977_pt1 | contig 14893 bp, 10 predicted proteins | sample MGYA00242104_ERZ508997 | MGnify/ENA primary metagenome ERZ508997 (study PRJEB26280, sample SAMEA2338704) | human gut metagenome | biome: human gut; feature: human-associated habitat; material: faeces... | reverse complement strand
GCAGGCGCTAACCTTGCTTGCCCAACCATTCGTACCACCAACGATATGCCGATTGTCGATCCGCAAGGTTTCGATGCGCTAAATCTGTTCCCGCTACAAATCAACCCGCACTTCACCAACGCGCTGCCGGAAGGCCATAAAGGTGAAACCCGTGAGCAGCGTATTCGCGAACTGCTGGTCGTCGCGCCAGAACTGACGATTATTGGTCTACCGGAAGGTAACTGGATCACAGTGAGTAAAGGTCACGCTACGCTGGGTGGCCCGAACACCACTTATGTGTTTAAGGCTGGTGAAGAAGCGGTGCCGCTGGAAGCGGGTCACCGTTTTTAAGTGAATTGCCGGATGCATGATCCGGCATCTTGTTCATAGTGCCTGATGCGACGCTTTACGCGTCTTATCAGGCCTTCAGGGTCACGGTATTAATACTCGTCCCGTCCTTCATCTTCATCCGGCTGTTCCAGCACACTGTAAGCCACCGAACAAAACAGCGAGTTCAGGCGCTGCATATCTCCCAGTAAGCCTAAATGTAGCGAACTGGTTTCAATACTCTGCACGTTTTGCTGGTGCAGGCGATCGACGTGGGCGTGGGAATAGCGGCGATTAAGAATGCGAAAACGATGTTTGCTGCGGCGCAAACGACGGGCGCTGGTAACATCGCCAGAGAAGAAAACCGACATTGCCAGTTTTAAATTACTGAGCAATTGCTCATAGAGCGCATCCAGTTCCTTCAAGCCATCAAGCGAAAATGCTCGCCTTGCTGCCAGCGATTTGTCGGCAATTTCACTCCCCATGCGCTCGACGATATCGGAGGCCTGTTCAAGGTTGAGCGACATTTCGATGATCTCCGCCCAGCGGCGCGACTCTTCTTCTGCCAGTTCCTCTTTTGGCATCCGCGCCAGATACAGCTTAATGGCGGTATAGAGAACGTTGATGTCATCAGCCAGCTTACGCAGCTCTTTCTCCTGCCGTGGCTCGCCGTGCATCACTTTATTCAACCCTTCCATCATCTGTTCCATGGCGTCGCCAATGCGCAGGGTTTCGCGGGCAGCGTTCGCCAGAGCAAGCGTGGGCGTATCCAGCGCGCTGACATCCAGATGTTTAGGCCGTAGCTGGGTATCCAGTTCCGGTTCATCGCGAATAATCGTTTTGCAAAACCGTGCCATCGGGTCAACGAATGGCAACATGACCAGGCAGCGTACAAGGTTGTAGAAGACGTGGAAATAGATCACCAATTCCGCTTTTGGCAATGGCAACTTCCCCATTGTCTCTGCCAGCAAATGAACAAACGGCAGGATAATCAGGCTACCCACCAGCTTAAACAGCAGACTACCCAGCGCGACACGGCGGGCTGCGGCATTGGCGGCACTGTTGTTGAGCATTGCCAGCAGGCCGGAACCGAGGTTTGCCCCAATCACCAGACAAAGCGCCACTGGGAAAGAGATAATGCCTGCGGCGGTCAGAGTCGCGGTCAGCAGTACCGCGGCAAGGCTGGAGTAGCTGATAATGGCGAACATCGCGCCAATCAGCGCATCCAGCAGAATATCGCCGGTCAGCGAGGCAAAGATCACCTGAACGCCGTTTGCCTGAGTGATCGGCGTTACGGCCTGCACAATCAACTCCAGCGCCAGTAAAATCAGCCCAAGACCAATACCGACGCGGCCCAGTTGCCCGGCGCGTGACTGTTTGCGTCCGAGGAAAAAAATCACGCCGATAAAAATAAGTAACGGTGACAGCCAGGATAAATCGAAGGTGAGAATACGCGCCATCAGCGCCGTCCCGACATCTGCACCCAGCACAATCACCAGCGCAGGCGCGAGAGCAACCAGATCCTGAGCGACGAACGAGGTCACCAGCATGGTGGTGGCATTACTGCTCTGCACCAGTGCGGTAACGCCGATCCCCGCGCAAAAGGCGAGCGGCTTTTTTTCGACGCTCCGGCTAAGGACAGTACGCAAACGCGCGCCGAAGACGCGCATTACGCCTGTTCGAACAATATGAGTCCCCCAGACCAGCAGGGCGACGGCAGAAAGCAGGTGAAGCAAAGTTAGCACGGAATCAGGTTCTCCTTTTTGTTATGCATTTTCCTGTTAAGATTTTTCTAATCACGTTGTTTTTATCCAGGCATTTCTCTTGTATGTACTTTCAGTATAAGAGATTTATACAAGAAAGCATTTAAAAAGGCATTTATATAAAAATCCACCTGTATCTGTTGCTATTTCTGTCACACTTTCCCCTGTCGTTTACACCAGATAATCGTTGTCACTTTTGTGACCTCTGAGAAGATAAACAACGAAATATTTAAGACCAGATCCTGTGAATAAAAATAATTAAGTAACAACGGTATTACGGAGATTGAACAGCTTACGGTAGCAAAACGCATAAACTCCTGAATCGCCAAAAAAGAGAAACTAAATAATTTTTGTCTTAAAAAACATTGCGCAGAAAAAAATAAAGAGAACAATAATACTATTTGTAGCGTAACAGTGGCGACTGCATAAGCGTAAAAACCGCCTTCAACACCGATATCCTTAAGTAAAGAAAGTGAATGAACGATATCGGAATAAAAAGGGATACGATCATTACCAAGCGAGTAGAACAGATATGTGGCTATCGCGATAACATCCATAACACCCCAAAAAAGAAGAATGTATTTTTTATATTGACGTTGCATAAAGTAAATCCTTTTTACGAAAACAAATATTACCAGGAATTATTATAATTGCGGGCGTTTTTGGATTAACACTCCACCCGTATTTTTTAAACCTCTGTCAGCTATACCTTCACTAAACAAGACATCGATACGCCCTTTACTTTTATCGTGATACAGAATACTGCATGAGATACACCTTATACCCTCTTTGGATTTACGAAAATCTAACCAATAACGACCATCATAAAATACCCACTCCACACCTGTTTTTATATTAATTATCCAATGATTATAACCTGTTGGTTTTTTTCCTAATAGTTCAGTAACTTCGGACTCTGAACATCCTTCGAAAGCAAAAAAATCTATTTCATCAATTTTTATCATGTTCAATAATCCATTATTTATGACATTAAAAACCGGGGCAAATACCCCGGTGTTATCACTTACTCGGCATCATACCCCAGATTCGGTGCCAACCAACGCTCAACTTCGGTAACGCTCATTCCTTTACGGCGGGCATAGTCTTCAACCTGATCGCGCTGAATTTGCGCCACCGCGTAATACTTGCTGTCTGGATGACTGAAGTACCAACCCGAAACCGATGCACCCGGCCACATGGCGAAGGATTCCGTGAGTTTCATACCGGTATGTTTTTCCACTTCCAGCAGCTCCCAGATTGTGGCTTTTTCCGTATGTTCCGGGCAGGCAGGGTAGCCCGGTGCCGGACGGATGCCCTGGTAGTTTTCGCGGATCAGCTCTTCGTTGCTGAGGTTCTCGTTCGGCGCATAGCCCCAGTAGACTTTACGCACACGCTCATGGAGATACTCCGCAAAGGCTTCCGCCAGACGGTCGGCAAGCGCTTTCACCATGATTTTGTTGTAATCATCGTGCTGCGCTTCAAAGGCATCAGCCAGTGCGTCCTCTTCCAGCCCGCCAGTCACGGCAAATGCGCCGATGTAATCCGCTTTGCCGGAAACCTTCGGCGCAACGAAGTCAGCGAGACAGTAGTTAGCGAAGCCGGTTTTTTCGGTCTGTTGGCGTAGATGGTGGCTGACATTAATCACATGGGTACGCGTTTCGTCACGGTAGATTTCAATGTCATCGCCCACACGGTTTGCCGGGAACAGGCCCACCACGCCACGCGGATTCAGCGTTTTCTCGGCGCTTAATTTATCCAGCATGTCGTTGGCGTCTTTAAACAGCCGCTGCGCCTCAACACCTACCACTTCATCTTCCAGAATGCGCGGATACTTCCCGGCCAGCGACCAGGTCATAAAGAACGGCGTCCAGTCGATGTAATTACGCAGCGTTTCGATGCTGGCTTCGACTTCCTGCACACCGAGACGGTGCACCACCGGCGGCGTGTAAGCCTGCCAGTCAAAAGCGAAGTCGTTATCACGCGCCGCTTCCAGCGTGACCGGTGGTGTGCGTGGTTTCTTTCGTCCGTGCTGAATACGCACGGTTTCGTACTCCTTGCGGGTACGAGCAACGAAATCATCACGCTGAGTGTCGGAAAGCAACGCCGCCACCACACCAACGGTGCGTGAAGCGTTCTGCACATACACCGTCGGGCCGCTGTAGTTCTGCTCAATTTTCACCGCCGTGTGCGCTTTTGAGGTGGTCGCGCCGCCAATCAATAGCGGAATGGTGAAGCCCTGACGCTCCATCTCTTTCGCCACGTTAACCATCTCGTCCAGCGACGGCGTGATCAGCCCCGAAAGGCCAATCAAATCAGCATTCACTTCTTTAGCGGTACGGAGAATTTTTTCCGCAGGCACCATCACGCCGAGATCGACAATTTCGTAGTTGTTACATTGCAGCACCACACCAACGATATTTTTACCGATGTCGTGGACATCGCCTTTCACGGTGGCGATCACCATCTTGCCGTTGGTTTTACCCTGCTCTTTGCTGGCTTCAATAAACGGTTCGAGATACGCCACCGCCTGCTTCATTACGCGCGCCGATTTCACCACCTGCGGCAGGAACATTTTGCCCTCGCCAAACAGGTCGCCGACCACGTTCATGCCGTCCATCAACGGGCCTTCAATCACTTCAATCGGACGCGTAGCCTGCTGGCGGGCTTCTTCGGTATCCTGCTCGATAAACTCGGTAATGCCTTTGACCAGCGAGTATTCCAGACGTTTATTCACTTCCCACGAGCGCCACTCCGCCTGCTGGGTGTTAGCGGTGTCGTCGGTTTTGCTGCCGCGATATTTCTCGGCAAGCTCGAGTAAACGCTCGGTGCCATCGTCGCGACGGTTGAGGATCACATCCTCCACCGCGTCGCGTAGCTCGGTAGGCAGGTCGTCGTAAATCGCCAGTTGCCCGGCGTTGACGATCCCCATATCCATGCCATTGCGAATAGCGTAGTAGAGGAACACCGCGTGAATGGCTTCGCGCACCGGATCGTTGCCACGGAATGAGAAAGAAACGTTAGAAACGCCGCCGGAAATCAGTGAGTGCGGCAGTTCACGTTTGATGTCTTCACACGCGCCGATAAAGTCCTGCGCGTAATTGTTGTGCTCTTCAATGCCAGTTGCGACCGCGAAGATGTTCGGGTCGAAGATGATATCTTCTGGCGGGAAGCCAACCTCTTCGGTGAGGATTTTGTACGCCCGACGGCAAATCTCGATTTTCCGTGCGCGGGTATCGGCCTGGCCCTGTTCGTCAAAAGCCATTACCACGACTGCCGCACCGTAGCGACGCAACAGTTTCGCGTGATGGATAAAGGCGTCGACACCCTCTTTCATCGAGATAGAGTTAACAATGCCTTTGCCCTGGATACACTTCAGACCTTTTTCAATAACGTCCCATTTTGAGGAGTCGATCATAATCGGCACGCGAGCGATATCCGGTTCACCGGCAATCAGATTGAGAAAACGCACCATCGCCGCTTCGGCGTCGAGCATCCCTTCATCCATGTTGATATCGATAATCTGCGCGCCGTTTTCCACCTGTTGACGCGCGACATCCAGCGCCTCGCTGTATTTCTCTTCTTTGATCAGTCGCTTGAACTTAGCGGAACCGGTGACGTTGGTGCGTTCACCCACGTTCACAAACAGGCTATCTTCGCCAATGTTCAGCGGCTCCAGGCCGGACAAACGGCAGGCTACGGGAATTTCCGGTAGTTTGCGCGGCGCTAATCCTTCTACTGCACGACTCATCGCTGCAATATGTTGTGGCGTGGTGCCGCAGCAGCCGCCGACGATATTGAGAAAGCCCGCTTCTGCCCATTCACGTATCTGTTTTGCCATCGTGTCGGCGTCGAGATCGTATTCACCAAAGGCGTTGGGCAGCCCGGCGTTCGGGTGGGCGGTGACATAGCATTCCGCAATACGCGACAGTTCCTGTACGTACTGGCGCAGTTCGTCTGGCCCCAGCGCACAGTTCAGGCCAAAGGTCAGCGCTTCGGCGTGGCGCAGGGAGTTGTAAAACGCTTCAGTGGTCTGCCCGGAGAGCGTGCGCCCGGAGGCGTCGGTGATGGTGCCGGAGATCATAATCGGCAGTTCAACGCCCAGCGCTTCAAACTCCGTTTTCACCGCAAAGACCGCCGCTTTGGCGTTAAGGGTGTCGAAAACGGTTTCAATCAGGATCAGGTCCGCGCCACCTTCCACCAGCGCTTTGGTGGATTCTCGATAAGCCGCCACCAGCTGGTCAAAAGTGATGTTGCGGAATGCCGGATCGTTGACGTCCGGAGAAATAGACGCCGTGCGGTTGGTCGGGCCGAGAACACCGGCAACGTAGCGCGGTTTCTCCGGCGTGCGGGCAGTCCACTCGTCGGCACAGGCGCGCGCCAGTTTCGCCGCTGCAAAGTTGATTTCCGCCGACAGGGATTCCATCTGGTAATCCGCCATCGCAATGGTCGTGGAGTTGAAGGTGTTGGTTTCGATGATATCCGCGCCCGCTTCAAAGTAGGCGTTGTGGATAGCGGCGATCACTTCCGGTTTACTGAGCACCAGCAGATCGTTATTGCCTTTGAGGTCGCATGGCCAGTCGGCAAAGCGTTCACCACGAAAATCGGCTTCGTTCAGTCGATAGCTCTGGATCATGGTGCCCATACCGCCGTCCAGCACCAGAATACGTTCATTTAACTGCGCACGCAGTTGTTCCACTTTGCTGCTCACACTTGCTCCCGACACGCTCAACCCAGATTTAATAAAAATTCAACAAACCATACTGGCATAAACGCATCTGTGGTAAAAGCGACCACCACGCAACATGAGATTTGTTCAACATTAACTCATCGGATCTGTTCAGCAACTATTGCATTCGCTGATAATAAAAATGAAAATGATTTCCACGATACAGAAAAAGGAGACTGTCATGGTCGCACCCATTCCCGCAAAACGCGGCAGAAAACCCGCCGTTGCCACCGCACCAGCGACTGGACAGGTTCAGTCTTTAACGCGTGGCCTGAAATTACTGGAGTGGATTGCCGAATCCAATGGCAGTGTGGCACTCACGGAACTGGCACAGCAAGCCGGGTTACCCAATTCCACGACCCACCGCCTGCTAACCACGATGCAGCAACAGGGCTTTGTCCGTCAGGTCGGCGAACTGGGTCACTGGGCAATCGGCGCACACGCCTTTATGGTCGGTAGCAGCTTTCTCCAGAGCCGTAATTTGTTAGCGATTGTCCATCCTATTCTGCGCAATCTAATGGAAGAGTCTGGCGAAACGGTCAATATGGCGGTGCTTGATCAAAGCAATCACGAAGCGATTATTATCGACCAGGTACAGTGTACTCACCTGATGCGAATGTCCGCGCCTATCGGCGGTAAATTGCCGATGCACGCTTCCGGTGCGGGTAAAGCCTTTTTAGCCCAACTGAGCGAAGAACAGGTGACGAAGCTGCTGCACCGCAAAGGGTTACATGCCTATACCCACGCGACGCTGGTGTCTCCTGTGCATTTAAAAGAAGATCTCGCCCAAACGCGCAAACGGGGTTATTCATTTGACGATGAGGAACATGCGCTGGGGCTGCGTTGCCTTGCAGCGTGTATTTTCGATGAGCACCGCGAACCGTTTGCCGCAATTTCAATTTCCGGACCGATTTCACGTATTACCGATGACCGCGTGACCGAGTTTGGCGCGATGGTGATTAAAGCGGCGAAGGAAGTGACGCTGGCGTACGGTGGAATACGCTGACTTTTTCGCCTCTGATTTATACGAATCGGACGCTAAACCGCTGCCTGCGCCGATACGCATAAACATCTTCCACATGCCCTTCACGTATGCGGTTTTGTAGTGCGCGCCAGTAATCAGCGCGGAACAAGTCGGCGTGCATCTCTTCAAATAGCGGACCAATACGCGGGTCGGCACATAACCAGTGACGGAACTCTTCCGGGAAAACATCACCCGGCGAGACGCTGTACCACGGTTCGCTGGCAAGTTCGTCTTCCGGGTAGCGCGGCAGCGGGATGTCGCGGAAATTCACTTCCGTCATGTAGCAAATTTCGTCGTAATCATAAAACACCACGCGCCCGTGACGGGTGACGCCAAAGTTTTTAAATAACATATCCCCAGGGAAGATGTTGGCAGCGGCAAGCTGGCGAATGGCGTTGCCGTACTCTTCAATAGCGTCGCGCAGCTGCTGACCTTCCACTTGTTCCAGCCAGATATTGAGCGGCACCATCCGCCGCTCAATATAAAGATGGCGAATCACAATCTGTTCGCCGAGATCGGTGATTTTTTCCGCTGCTTCCTGGAGCAGTAATTCCATTAATGCCGGGGAAATATGCCGCTTCTCCAGCACAAAGTTTTCAAACTCCTGGGTGTCCGCCATTCGGCCCACGCGATCGTGCTCTTTCACCAGTTGATAGCAGGCACGAACGTGAGCGGCAGACATCTCTTTCTGCGGCGCGAACCTGTCTTTGATGACTTTAAATACCCGATCAAAACCCGGCAACGTAAACACCAACATCACCATTCCACGAATACCCGGCGCTTCAATGAACTGCTCATTACAGCCCTGTAGATAAACGAGATATTCGCGGTAGCTTTCGGTTTTGGCGTGCTTCTGGCAGCCGATAGCCATATACAATTCAGCGGTGGTTTTACCTGGCAGAATTTCCCGTAGCCACTCGACCAGCGCTGCGGGCAGCGGCGCATAAACCATAAAATAAGAACGCGCAAAGCCAAAAACAATGCTCGCTTCGGCGGTCGTCGTCAGGCAGGTATCAATAAATAACTCGCCGTCGTCCGTCTGGTGGATCGGCAATAAAAATGGCAACGTGCCGGAAGGCGTTATTAGTTTGCCCACCAGCCAGGCTGCCTTATTGCGGTAAAACAGTTCGTTCGCCACCTGTAAATGACTTTCCGCGAGGTTGTCTGTCCCCAGCGTTTCCGTCAGATGGCGAATAATGTAATGGATGTCACGGCTTTTATTCTGCCAGCGCAGGCGCAGCGGTAGGTCGCTGATAACGCGCATCAGTAGAGATTCCCAGCCGTGATCGGGGTGAAAGTCTTTCGCCAGTGGGCGTGGAATGGTACGAAAGCGGCGCTCTGGCTGGGAGCTAAAGATAAAAAGCCGCTCGGGAGTAAGCGAGCGGTGGTCAAATAACCGACAGTACACGGAGTTGAAAAAGCTCTCCGCAATCTCGAAGCGCGGGTAATCTGGCAACAGCCGGGTGTAATGCTCTTTAACGCGCAGTAAAAATGCCGCGTCCGTGCTTTGGCCGTTAGTAATGCAGCGCAGTTGCTCCACGACCAGACCCACGTGATGATCGTAAAGATGAATACGGTTTTTCATCGCCTGCTGGACAGCATGCCAGTCGGCTTGCTCGAAACGCTGCTGCGCCCCGGAAGTCACTTCGAGGAATCGACCATACTGAGCGTCGAAACCTTGCAAAATGGTTTGTGCAATCAGTAATTCCAGGCCACGCGGCATCGCCTCTCCTTAATTCGCCCCTCGCCTTACGGAAAGGGGCGTTGGTTGTTAGAACTGCGATTCTTCAGTGGAGCCGGTCAGCGCGGTGACTGAAGACGTGCCGCCCTGAATAATAGTCGTCACTTTATCGAAGTAACCTGTACCCACTTCCTGCTGATGAGATACGAAGGTATAGCCATCTTTCGCGGCGGCAAATTCCGGCTGCTGCACTTTCTCAACATAGTGCTTCATACCCTCGCCCTGGGCATAGGCGTTTGCCAGGTCAAACATGTTGAACCACATGCTGTGGATACCTGCCAGGGTGATGAACTGGAACTTGTAGCCCATATCCGACAGCTGCTGCTGGAAGCTGGCAATAGTTTTGTCGTCGAGGTTTTTCTGCCAGTTGAACGAAGGCGAGCAGTTATAAGCCAGCAGTTTGCCCGGATATTTCGCGTGGATGGCTTGTGCAAAGCGACGCGCCAGTTCCAGATCCGGCGTGGAGGTTTCACACCATACCAGGTCAGCATATGGCGCATACGCCAGGCCACGGCTGATCGCTTGCTCAATGCCCGCATGAGTACGGAAGAAGCCTTCACTGGTACGCTCGCCAGTAATAAATTCGCTGTCATATGGGTCGCAATCGGAGGTAATCAGATCCGCCGCATCGGCATCGGTACGAGCAACCAGCAGGGTTGGAACGCCCGTCACATCAGCTGCCAGACGCGCCGCGACCAGTTTCTGAATAGCTTCCTGAGTTGGCACCAAAACTTTGCCGCCCATGTGACCACATTTCTTCACTGATGCCAGCTGATCTTCGAAGTGAACTGCCGCTGCACCGGCTTCAATCATCGCTTTCATCAGTTCAAAGGCATTCAGTACACCGCCAAAACCGGCCTCCGCATCGGCGACGATCGGCAGGAAGTAATCGACATAGCGCGGATCGCCCGGCTCAATGCCCGCGGACCATTGGATCTGATCCGCACGGCGGAAAGTATTGTTGATCCGCTCCACCACCGCTGGCACCGAGTTTGCCGGATAGAGCGACTGATCCGGATACATGCTGGCCGCCAGGTTAGCGTCCGCCGCTACCTGCCATCCCGACAGATAGACTGCTTCAATACCCGCTTTCGCCTGTTGCAGCGCCTGACCACCAGTCAGTGCACCGAGGCTGTTGATGTAGCCTTTTTTCGACTCGCCGTGCAGCAGACGCCACATTTTCGCCGCGCCCAGTTGCGCCAGGGTGCATTCCGGATTGACTGAACCGCGTAATTTCACCACATCTTCCGCGCTGTACGGGCGAGTAATGCCTTCCCAACGCGGTTGAGTCCACTCTTTCTGTAATTCTTCAATTTGTTGTGTACGGGTTTTCATGTGCAGATGCTCCATAGTTATGTGGTGGTTTACGCTAACAGGCGGTAGCCTGGCAGGGTCAGGAAATCAATTAACTCATCGGAAGTGGTGATCTGTTCCATCAAGCGTGCGGCATCGTCAAAACGCCCCTGGGAGAAACGTTCTTCGCCCAGTTCGCTGGCAATGACTTTCATCTCTTCGCCCAGCATCTGGCGGAACAAGGCTTTAGTCACCGGTTTGCCATTGCTCAACGTTTTTTGATGATGGATCCACTGCCAGATTGAGGTACGGGAAATTTCAGCCGTCGCCGCATCTTCCATCAGGCCATAAATCGGCACACAGCCATTGCCAGAGATCCACGCTTCGATGTACTGCACAGCCACGCGAATGTTGGCGCGCATACCTTCTTCGGTGCGTTCACCAGCACAAGGTGCCAGCAGCTGATCGGCAGTAATCGGCGCGTCTTGTTCGCGCATCACCTCAAGCTGGTTTTTGCGGGAGCCGAGAATATCGTTGAATACCGCCATTGCCGTATCAGCAAGGCCCGGGTGAGCGATCCATGTGCCATCGTGACCGTTATTGGCTTCCAGCGATTTATCCGCTTTTACTTTGTCGAGCACCTGGTTATTGCGCTCTTCATCTTTGCTCGGAATAAACGCCGCCATGCCGCCCATCGCAAAAGCACCGCGTTTATGGCAGGTTTTAATCAACAGGCGTGAGTAAGCATTCAGGAAGGGTTTATCCATCGTCACTGCCTGTCTGTCTGGCAGGACGCGATCGGGATAGTTTTTCAATGTTTTGATATAACTGAAGATGTAATCCCAACGACCGCAGTTCAGACCAACAATATGGTCACGCAGCGCGTGAAGGATTTCATCCATCTGGAACACGGCGGGCAGCGTTTCAATCAGCAACGTCGCCTTGATGGTGCCGCGCGGCAGATTAAAGCGATCTTCTGCATAGCTGAAGACTTCGCTCCACCAGGCCGCTTCCTGCCAGGACTGGGTTTTCGGCAGATAGAAATAGGGACCGCTGCCCTTTGCCAACAGTGCCTGATAGTTGTGGAAGAAATAGAGCGCAAAATCAAACAGGCTACCGGGGATTGTCTCACCACGCCAGGTGACATGTTTTTCCGGCAAGTGCAGACCGCGTACCCGACAAATCAAAACCGCTGGATTGGGCTTGAGCTGATAAATTTTGCCTGCTTCATTGCTATAGCTGATGGTGCCGTTAACCGCATCGCGCAGGTTAATTTGCCCATCGATCACTTTGTTCCAGTCTGGTGCCAGTGAATCTTCGAAATCGGCCATAAAGACTTTCACATTGGCGTTGAGCGCGTTGATCACCATCTTGCGCTCTACAGGTCCGGTAATCTCTACGCGACGATCTTCTAAGTCCGCAGGAATCCCGCGAATTTTCCAGTCAGCATCACGAATGGAAGCTGTTTCCGAAATGAAATCAGGCAACGTTCCGTTATCGATATCCTGCTGCTGCTGAATGCGCGCTGCCAGAAGTTTATTGCGTTGTGGCGTAAAATGCGTCACCAGCTCAGTCAGAAATTCTACCGCTTCGGCAGTAAGAATTTGCTTCTCCTGCTCGCCATACGGCCTTGTAAAAGCCAGTTCATCGATTGTTGTTGCCTGTTCAGTCATCGTGCAGCTCCTCGTCATGGATCCGAAAACTTCCCCACTGTGAACGAAGGATCGTTGTGCGCTTTTCGTTCAGCACAACTAAGACTACTCATTTAAAATGCAAAATCAAAAACAATTTCCATTTTAATTAAAAATACATGTTAACTTATTGATAACAATATAAATAAAATTTATTCACTTACTGAGGTGTGTTTCGGAAATAAAAAAGGCACCCGAAGGTGCCTGAGGTAAGGTGCTGAATCGCTTAACGATCGACTATCACAGAAGATTAATCCAGCGTTGGATTCATGTGCCGTAGATCATATGGCGTGATCTGGTAGACGTAATAGTTGAGCCAGTTGGTAAACAGCAAATTACCGTGACTACGCCAGCTCGCTCGCGGTGTATTTTGCGGATCATTGTGCGGGAAATAGTTATACGGTACATCCGGGTCTAGCCCGGCTTCCACATCGCGGAAATATTCCTGCGCCAGCGTTTGCGCATCATATTCGGGATGGCCCGTCACAAAGGCAATGCGCTTATCTTTGCTGGCAAACAGATATGCATCCCCTTCTTCCGTCTCTGCCAGAATTTCCAGATCGGTGTAATCACGAATCAACGCTGCCGGAAAGTCAGCATAGCGCGAATGCGGTGCCAGGAATGAATCATCAAAGCCACGCGTCAGAAGCGCATGAGGATGGAGAATATGATGCTCGTAAACGCCAGAGAGTTTGTCGGTGCGGGTTTGCTTAGGAATACCATAGAGGATATTGAGCGCGGCCTGTACAGCCCAGCAGACAAACAGCGTCGAGGTGACGTGATCTTTCGACCACTCCAGCACCTGTTTGATCTGCGGCCAGTAAGCGACATCATTAAACTCCACCAGGCCCAGCGGCGCGCCGGTAACTATCAGACCGTCAAAGTTTTGTTCCTGAATATCTTCAAAGTTACAGTAGAAGTTATTCAGATGCTCTGCGGGCGTGTTGCGCGATTCACGGGAATCGATGCGCAACAGCTGAATATCGACCTGCAAAGGTGAGTTTGAAAGCAGGCGCAGAAACTGATTTTCAGTTTCGATCTTCTTCGGCATCAGGTTAAGGATAAGCACCTTTAGCGGACGAATTTCCTGACCAGACGCGCGAGAAGTTGTCATCACAAAGACGTTTTCTTCACGCAAGAAATTGACGGCGGGTAGCTCGTCCGGCACACGAATCGGCATAACCTGATTACCTCACTACATACGCTTATACGTTTAGACATCCAGATAGCTGAAGATAACCAGAAAATTTACCAATGTCGAGCCTGCATGTTGAAGGTGAGAAAGTTTCAAGGAAAAGGCTACGTTAGAATATAAGAATGACGAAAAGGAGAGAAAATGGTTATTAGTATTCGACGCTCACGGCATGAGGAGGGGGAGGAACTCGTTGCGATTTGGTGTCGTTCTGTCGATGCCACTCACGATTTTTTATCAGCAGAGTATCGGGCCGAGCTGGAAGAGCTGGTGCATTCCTTTCTGCCGGAAGCACCGTTGTGGGTCGCGGTTAATGAGCGGGATCAGCCGGTTGGGTTTATGTTGTTAAGTGGGCAGCATATGGATGCGCTGTTTATCGATCCTGATGTGCGCGGCTGCGGCGTGGGCCGGATGCTGGTGAAGCATGCGCTCTCAATGGCCCCGGAACTGACAACCAATGTTAATGAGCAAAATGAGCAGGCGGTTGGGTTCTATAAGAAGGTGGGCTTTAAGGTTACGGAACGCTCTGAGGTGGACGATTTGGGGAAACCGTATCCGTTGCTGAATCTGGCATATGTGGGGGTGTAGGCGGTTTTTTTCTCATCCCGGTGGGCTGAACTTTAGGTTTCGTACCCACCAATGGTGACATGATTATTTCTGCTTAAACATTGCCAGGACCGCACTATCACTGAGTACCACTGATTGCGCATGGATGTGGAACTGGCGATATTTCATTAACGTTGCCCCTGCGACCACTTCATGAAGAATGCGTTCCTCAACCTGTGACAAACCGCCCTCATTCATTTCCAGCGCGCTCACAACAATATCCATACGTTTTGCTGGCAAAAAAGAATGCCAGGTTGAACGTGGGTGGAGTTGCAGAACAAGATCTTGCAGAACTTTTTCTGCAACAAAGAAATTGGCGATTAACAGGCGCTGGTTACTGAAGGCAGCATCTCCTGACACTTCACGTTTGCTTTCAAGATCGCGAACAGTAATTTGATTACGACGAATTTGGATATACAGAACTGACATGAGATTCCCTTCATCATGCAAATAATTGATATGCAAAAAACCCCGGCCTTATTGACCGGGGTTTTTCTAATTTGATGCCTGGCAGTTCCCTACTCTCGCATGGGGAGACCCCACACTACCAT
>ENA-ORMS01002067-ORMS01002067.1-human-gut-metagenome-genome-assembly--contig:-NODE-2067-length-14901-cov-4.557457_pt1 | contig 14901 bp, 13 predicted proteins | sample MGYA00242104_ERZ508997 | MGnify/ENA primary metagenome ERZ508997 (study PRJEB26280, sample SAMEA2338704) | human gut metagenome | biome: human gut; feature: human-associated habitat; material: faeces... | reverse complement strand
CACCCGCCATACTGGCGGTGAAGGGCGCCTCTATGCCCGCCTGATGCTTCATTATCCTGTTCAGGGCGTATATTTTTTCTTCCATATGCTCTATGAACTCCACATTGCCGGTACCTATGACGCTGGCGAAGGTGTAGCCATAGGCGCAGGGGTTCGCGTCTTCAACAAGCTCGCCCCGGCCGTCCAGCTCGAGGCATACCGTGGGGTTCTTTTTTAGTATTTCCAGCTTGCGGCCCTCTTTGGCGCTGTGAAAGTAGAAGGTCAGCGCGCCGTCCGCGTACTCATAGCCGTAGTTCAGCGGCACTATGTAGGGGACGCCGCCGTCTGTCATGGCGAGGCGGCAGACCTTACACTCGGATACAAGCTCCAATATTGCGCATATGTCGGTTATCTCCCTGTCCTTGCGGCGCATTGCCTGTTCCTCCGTATATTTTTATTATACCGGTTTTTCGCTCAAATTCAAAACACAGGGAGCGAGCTGGCTCACCCCCTGTGGAAAAAAGCATCGTTTTACTTCTTTACGTCGTTATCGTTGAATGGGTCGCCGCACTGGGGGCAGAACTTGGGCGGGTTCTTGGGGTCATTGGGCTCCCAGCCGCACTTGTCGCACTTGTAAAGAGGTGCGGAGTCGGGCTTCTTCGCGCCGCACTCCATGCAGAACTTGCCCTTGTTCACCGCGCCGCAGTTGGTGCAGGTCCAGCCTTCAGCCTTGGGCTGGGGCTTGCCGCACTCCATGCAGAACTTGCCGGTGTTCACCGCGCCGCACTCGCACTTCCAGCTGTTGGCAGCGGGGGCCGCAGGGGCCGCCTGCTGAACGGGCTGCTGATACTGCTGTTGCTGCTGACCCATCTGGAACAGGTTTCCTACGTTGCCGCCCATGCCCTGAGCCATGTTGATGCCGGCGAAGGCTGCGAATGCGCCTGCACCCTCGTTTTTGGCAGCATTCTGCATTGCCGCGCCCTGGGAGCTTGCCAGATATGCAGCCGCCATAGTGGGATCCCTGAGGGCTGCGCTCTGCTGCAATTCTTTGATGCGCTGCTCGTCCTCGTCGCTGGCCTTGATGGAGCTGATGCCAAGGGAAACCATCTCTATGCCGCGCAGGTCGCGCCACTTTGCGGAAAGCTCTTCGTTCAGGCACTGGGCCAGCTCTGTGGTGTGGCCGGGGAGGGAGCTGTACTTTATGCCCATATCGCTTATGCGGGCGAAGGCGGGCTGCAGTGCGGTCATCATCTCGGAGCGCATCTGGGAGTCTATGCGGTCCCGGGTGTAGCTGTCGGTGACGTTGCTGCACACGTTCTTGTAGAACAGCATGGGGTTGGTTATCTTATAGGAATATTCGCCGAAGCACTTTACGGATACCTCAAGCTCCAGCCCCGCGCCTATGTTGTTATATACCACCCGGAAGGGGACGGGGTTGGCGGTGCCGTACTTGTTGCCGATTATCTCCTTGGTGTTGAAGTAATAGATACGCTGGTCCTTCGCCGGGTTAGCGCCGAAGGTGAAGCGCTTCTTCAATACCTCCCAGGTGGACTTGAGGTTGTCGCCAAGGTTGCCGTAGAATATGGAAGGCTCGGTGGAATTGTCCCACACGAAATCTCCCGCCTGCGCAGAGAACTCCACTATGGCGCCCTGCTCTACGATCATCATGCACTGGCCCTCGTTTACGGCGATTATGGAGCCGTTGGTGATGATGTTGTCCTCGCCCTTGGTGTTGGCGTTGCGGCTGCCCGTGCGCTTTACGCCCTTGGTCATCAGGACGTTCTCCGGCATGGAGTCGCAGTAGAAGTATTCGCGCCACTGATCGGCCAGTACGCCGCTCAGCGCGCCTATTCCTGCCTGTAAAAGACCCATGTTGTTATATATCTCCTTTCAGAATGTAGGGAAATGAAATGAGTATCCATATTTAAGGCTATTATATCACATGTCGCCGTTTTGCGCTATTAAGACTTTGTAAACCTGAGGTGGCCGCGAAAAAAACAACAGTCCGCAGGACGCGAACATGGAAAAACATGATATAAGCTCTTTACAACGGCAAAATTTGATATATACTATTATTAGATGTCCTTTGAATACGGACACAGAGAAGGTCAATTCCCCGGCAAATCTTATTTTATAAAACAGGAGCGGCAAAAAAATGGAAATGATGGACGCATTGGTAAAAGCGGCACCGGAAAAAGGGCTTGTTCTGACTCAGGTACCAAAGCCTGTGCCCGGCATGGGCGAAGTGCTTATCAAGATCCACAAGACCGCTATATGCGGCACTGACGTACACATCTACAACTGGAACCAGTGGGCGCAGGAGACCATAAAGCCCCCTATGGTCATAGGCCACGAGTACGTGGGCGAGATAGCGGAGCTGGGCCCCGGCGTAACGGCCTATCACGTAGGCCAGATAGTATCCGGCGAAGGCCATATTGTATGCGGCCACTGCCGCAACTGCCGTGCCGGCAACGGTCAGTACTGCCGCCACACAAAGGGCGTGGGCGTGAACCGTGACGGCGCGTTTGCGGAATACCTCTGCATACCGGCAAGCAATGTGGTGCCCATACCAGATGGTATCCCGGAGGACGTGGTATCCTTCTTTGACGCGCTGGGCAATGCCACACATACCGCCCTCATGTTCGATGTGATAGGCGAGGACGTGCTCATCACCGGCGCAGGCCCCATAGGCATGATGGCCACCGCCATCTGCAGGCGCAACGGCGCGCGCAGCGTAGTGGTCACCGACGTGAACGACTACCGGCTGGACATGGCGAAGAAGATGGGCGCCACAGCCACGGTGAACGTAGCGCACGACAAGCTGGAGAGCATATTCGGGCCCCAGCACATGGTAGAGGGCTTTGACGTAGGCCTGGAGATGAGCGGCAGCGTAGCGGCCCTGAACACCATGATAGACAACATGCGCAACGGCGGCAAGATCGCCCTTCTGGGCATACACCCCGGCAACATAGAGATAAACATAAACAAGGTCATCTGGAACAGCCTGACCCTTCAGGGCGTATACGGCCGCAAGATGTACGAGACCTGGTACAAGATGATAACCATGGTGGAGGGCGGCCTTGACATGACTCCCATGATCACCCACCGCTTCAACTATCGCGATTTCGACAAGGGCTTCGAGGCCATGAACAGCGGCAGGAGCGGCAAGGTAGTTCTTGACTGGACAAAGTAAGGGAATCCCGCAATAAAAAATAACATAGAAAGGAACAGCATATGAAATCCGCACTTAAGCATTACGGCGAGATGCTGGAGAGCATCAGGGAATCCGGCACCTATAAGAACGAACGCATAATCACTACCCCCCAGAAGGCGCGCATAGACACCACCGAGGCGAAGAACGTGCTCAATATGTGCGCGAACAACTACCTTGGCCTTTCCGACAGCAAGGAGCTTATCGAGGCCGCAAAGGCCAGCTATGACAAATGGGGCTTCGGCCTCTCCTCCGTGCGCTTCATCTGCGGCACCCAGGGGCTGCACAAGGAGCTGGAGCATAAGATAGCCAACTTTGTAAAGATGGACGACTGCATACTGTACTCCTCCTGCTTCGACGCAAACGGAGGCCTGTTCGAGACCCTGCTGGGCCCCGAGGACGCCGTGATATCCGACGAGCTGAACCACGCCTCCATAATAGACGGCGTGCGCCTCTGCAAGGCCAAGAGGTATCGCTATAAGAACAACAATATGGAAGACCTTCGCGCCCAGCTTCAGGACGCAAAGGATTCCGGCTGCAAGATAAAGCTCATCGCCACCGACGGCGTGTTCTCCATGGACGGCTACATAGCCAACCTCAAGGGCATATGCGACCTGGCCGACGAGTTTGACGCGCTGGTAATGGTGGACGACAGCCACGCAGTAGGCTTCATGGGCGAGCACGGCCGCGGCACCGCCGAGTATTGCGGAGTTGAAGGCCGGGTGGACATCATCACCGGTACCCTGGGCAAGGCTCTGGGCGGGGCTTCCGGCGGCTACACCGCCGCAAGGCAGGAGATAGTGGACCTGCTCCGCCAGCGCAGCCGTCCATACCTCTTTTCAAATACCGTTGCCCCCGCTATCTGCGCCGCGGCCTGCAAGACCATCGATATGCTGACCGAGAGCACCGCCCTCAGGGACAAGGTACACGAAAATGCCCGCTACTTCCGCGCCGAGATGGAAAAGTGCGGCTTCGACCTGCTGCCCGGCGAGCATCCCATAGTCCCCGTTATGCTCTATGACCCCAAGGTAGCCAACGAGTTCGCCGCCCGAATGCTCAAGAAGGGCGTATACGTGGTAGGCTTCTGCTATCCCGTGGTGCCCAAGGGCAGGGACCGCATACGTACCCAGATCTCCGCCGGCCATACCAAGGAGGATCTTGACTTCGCGGTCAAGTGCTTCAGGGAAGTCAAGGAAGAGATGGGATTATAAAAGCAAAAACTCAAAAAAGCGGCTTTACGCCGCTTTTTTTTGAGCCTTTACGGGCCTTATAGGGGCTGATCTTCAAAAAGCTTCTTTAAGCTCTCGGAGTAGGGCGGGCGGCATATGCCCTTTTCCGTGATAATGGCGGAGATAAGCGAATTGTCCGTCACATCGAAGGCGGGGTTGTAGCACTTGACATCGGGCAGCGCCACGGGCTCCGCGAAGAATCTGCTCCGGATCTCTTCCCCGTCCCGGAGCTCGATATTTATGTCCTCCCCTGTGGTGCAGCTCATATCTATGGTGGAGGTAGGGCCCAGCACGTAGAAGGGTATGCCGTAGTGCTTTGCAAGTATTGCTACGCCGCTGGTGCCTATTTTGTTTGCTGTGTCGCCGTTGGCGGCTACCCTGTCGCAGCCCACCATGCAGCACTGCACCCAGCCGTTTTTCATGACTATTGACGCCATGCTGTCGCATATAAGGGTGACGTCCACGCCGGCGTTGTACAGCTCAAAGCTCGTAAGCCGGGCGCCCTGCAGGAGGGGCCTGGTCTCGTCCGCGAATACCCTTATATCCATGCCCCGCTCCCTTGCAAGGAACAGCGGCCCCTGCCCCGTGCCGTAGCGGGAGGTGGCCAGGGGCCCGGCGTTGCAGTGGGTCAGCACCCCGTCCCCATCGTGAAGGAGGGAAAGGCCGTATTCGGATATTTTGCGGCACATCTCCATATCCTCGCTGTGTATGGCAAGGCACTCCCGCTTCAGCGCCGAAAGCACCGCCTCCACAGGCATATCCCGGTGATCCTCAGCGGCGTCCAGCATGCGGTTCAGCGCCCAGCTGAGGTTTACCGCCGTAGGGCGGGAGCCGTTGAGATAGCGGCAGTCCTCCACCCAGTGGTCGTAGAAATCGTCGAAGGAATCGTGGGGGGCCTGAAGGGCCAGGCAGTAGGCGCAGTAGCCCGCGCATATGCCTATTGCCGGAGCGCCGCGCACGCGGAGCATGGCTATCGCCTCGAACATCTCCTCTCTTGTGGTAAGCGCTATGTATTCCAGCCTGTTGGGCAGCAGCGTCTGATCGATTATCACCACCGAGCGCCCGTCGTCGGAAAGCTTTATGTTATCTGTATGAGTGACTTCTTCCAGAGGGAATTTCATTGGGAACGGCTCCTTTTGTGTATTTGCATAATAATAATACCAACATCTGAGCTTATCTTCAAGAAACATTGTCAACAGGCTGTGAAGTTGGGCAAAACAGCTTGAATAATCGGCGTGGGCTGGTCTATAATACAAAGTTGTGAAGGGGCTGCCCTTTTCAAATAAGAAAAACTTAGGGAAAGAGATGTAAAAGCAAATGACCAAGGTTGATATTTTTTCCGGCTTTCTGGGCGCGGGCAAGACCACCCTTATAAAGAAGCTCATAGCCGAGGCCTACAAGGGCGAAAGGCTGGTGCTCATAGAGAACGAATTCGGCGAGATAGGCATTGACGGCGGCTTCATGCAGGACGCCGGGATAGAGGTTACCGAGATGAACTCCGGCTGCATCTGCTGCAGCCTGGTAGGCGACTTCGGCAAGGCGCTCAGGAAGGTTGTGGAGGAATACGCCCCCGACCGCATACTCATAGAGCCCTCCGGCGTGGGCAAGCTCAGCGACGTTATACGGGCGGTGCAGAACGTAGGCTCTGACGCCCTGCAGCTCAACAGCTTTACCGCGGTGGTGGACGCCAACAAGTGCAAGATGTACATGAAGAACTTCGGCGAGTTCTTCAACGACCAGGTAGAGCACGCCAACGCAATTATACTCAGCCGCACCGGCGAGATAAGCCCGGATAAGCTGAATACCGATATAGCCCTTCTCCGGGAGCACAACCCGAATGCCTCCCTCATAGTCACCCCCTGGAGCGAGCTGACAGGCGCCCAGATACTGGAGGCCATGGAAAAGCGCAACACCCTTGAGGCAGAGCTTGAGCTTCTCAAGGAGGAGAGCCGGCATGAGCATCACCACCATGACGATGACGACGATGAGCACGAGTGCTGCGGACATCACCATCACGACGATGACGACGATGACGACGATGAGTGCTGCTGCGGCCACCACCATCACGACGATGACGATGAGCACGAGTGCTGCGGCCACCACCACGGCCATGACCAAGATGAACACCAGCATCACCACGACGGCGGGGAGTGCGACGATCCCGAATGCGAGTGCCATCACCACCATCACCATGCCGATGAGGTGTTTACCAGCTGGGGAGTGGAGACTCCCAAGGCCTTTACCATGGACGAGCTCAAGGCAGACCTTGCGGCACTGGACGATGGGGAGAAGTACGGCGCCGTGCTGCGCGCCAAGGGCATAGTAAAGGGCGAGGGCTGCTGGATACACTTCGACTACGTGCCCGGCGAGAGCAATATACGCACAGGCTCCGCTTCCGTTATGGGCCGCCTCTGCGTCATAGGCTCCAAGCTCAACGAGCATGAGCTTTCCGAGCTGTTCGGCGTCTGATGAAGGGAACGTAAGCGCTTTATGAAGGAGATCCCAGTATACATGTTCACCGGCTTCCTGGAGGGGGGCAAGACCCGCTTTATGCAGGAGACGTTGGAGGACGAAAGGTTCAATTCCGGCGAAAAGACGCTGCTTTTGCAGTGCGAGGAGGGCATTGAGGAGCTGGACCCCTCAAGGTTCCCTGGCGGCGGAAAGAACATACTGATACAGGAGATAGATTCCCCGGAGCAGATAAACGCCGCTTACCTGAACGAGCTGGCGAAAAAAGCAAAGGCCGAGCGGGTGCTCATAGAGTACAACGGCATGTGGAACCTGAACGACCTTGCTCAGGCCATGCCGGAAAACTGGATAGTCTATCAGGAGTTCATGTTTGCGGATGCCCGGTGCTTCCTCAGCTACAACGCCAACATGAGGAGCCTTATGGTGGACAAGCTGATGACAGCCGAGCTCATAGTGCTCAACCGCGCCACGCCGGACCTTGACAAGATGGATATACACAAGGTAATCCGCGGCGTGTCCCGCCGTGTGAACATCGCCTACGAGTACCCTGACGGGAGGGTAGAGTACGACGAGATAGAAGACCCCCTGCCCTTCGACGTGAACGCCGACCCCATAGTAATAGAGGACAGCGACTACGCCCTGTGGTACAGGGACATGTCCGAGGAGATGGAAAAGTATTCGGGAAAGACGGTGCGCTTCAAGGCCCTCATAGCCAAAAACGCCAAAATGCCCGACAACATGTTCGTGGCGGGCCGTCACGTCATGACCTGCTGCGTGCAGGACATACAGTACAGCGGCCTGGTATGCAAGTGGCTGGACGCAAACAAGCTGAAGAACCGCACCTGGGGAACGGTGACTGCAAAGATAGAGCTGCGCTTCAGCAAGTTTTACGGGCGCAAGGGCCCGGTACTAAACATAATCTCAGTGGAGCCCGCCGAAAAGCCCGAGCAGGAGGTCGCAACTTTTTATTGATGAAGTACAAAATAAATATCCCGCGGCGCAGCCGTGGGATATTTATTATTTTATTGCCTATATTTTTCCAGCCTTTTCCCTGCCCACAGAGCCAGCGCCAGCTTGGCGAGGTCCGGCACTATGAAGGGAAATACGCACTTGGAGAGGGCGGCAAGAAGCGTTATGGGCCCCTTCGTGTCGCCGTAAACCTTTACGAACCAGAGGGTGCCGAAGGCATAGCAGGCCAGCAGGCCGAGGAACAGCGCCAGCGTCTTAGCCCAAAGCCCCGCCTTATTGCGGCAGAGCAGGCCATAGATGGGGCATAGGAGCAGGAAACCGGCTATGTAGCCGCCGGTGGGCCCGAGAAGCGCCCCCATGCCGCCGTTAAAGCCGGAAAACACCGGCGCGCCCATAGCGCCCAGCAGTATGTACAGCCCTATGGCTATGGCCCCGTCCCTTGCGCCCAGAAGCAGGAGCGTCAGAAAAACGCCGAAGGTCTGCATGGTGAAGGGGGGTTGAGTGGGTACCGACAGCCATGCGCAGGGGGCGAGAAGGGCCGCGCAGAGGGCGATGCGTGTCATGCGTTTTGTAGTCATACGGTAAGTGTTATCTCCTCAGTTTTAAAGAAATAAGCCGGGCAAGATCCTCCGCGCTGCCGGAAAACAGTTCCCCGGCGTCCTCATAGAGCTGCCGCCGCTGCGCGAATATCTCCCGGAGCCTGCCCGCTCCGCCAGAAAGGAGCGGCCTGTCTGCGGCGTCTATATCCGCCACGGTTTCTTCGATATCGCGGAATATCCAGATTATATCACCGGTGCGGCGCATGAATTGTATATTCTCACCTTGGCACACTATGCCGCCCCCCGTGGAGACTATGCCGCAGGGCTGGTTTCCCAAGGAAAACAGGGCTTTTTGTTCCATCTTTCTAAAATGCGCCTCGCCGTATTCCTTAAAAATTTCGGGTATCGTCATTCCGGAACTACGCTGAATGATTTCGTCGATATCGTAAAAGGGCAGCTTCAGCGCCTCCGCCGCAGCGCGGCCCTTGGTGGTCTTGCCGCAGCCCATCATGCCAATGAGGTATATCATAGCCCCTCCATGCAGTTCAATATTCCCAAACACAGCGCCGCCTCCGCCGCAGCCAGGCCCCGGAGGGCTATGCAGCTGTCATGCCTGCCCCCTACAGTTATCCGGGCGTTTTGCAGCTCCCGCAGGTTTACCGTGTGCTGGGGCTGAGTTATGGAAGGGGTAGGCCGGAAAGCCACCCTGAGAAGCACAGGCGCGCCGTTGGCCATGCCGCCGTTTATGCCGCCGGAATTATTGCTCTCGAAGGCTATTTTGCCGTCTTTTATCCTTATGCCGTCGTTGGCGTCGCTGCCATGCATATCCGCCATGCGGAAGCCCGCGCCGAATTCGACGCCCTTCACCCCGGGAACGGCATACATTATTGAAGCTATTGAGCTTTCCAGCCCCTCCCATAGAGGGCCGCCGGTCCCTACGGGCAATCCCAGCGCGCAAAGCTCCACGCTGCCGCCCACGGAATCGCCCCGCTCCGCCGCCTCGCCTATCCTGTCCTCCATGGCCCTGCGGGCGCTTACGTCCAGAACGGGAAAGTCGGATCCTCTCAACCTGTCCAGCGTATGTCTGTCCACCTGCAGCGGGTCGAAGGGAGAGTCCAAAGCTCCGCCGATATCGTAATAATGCCCGCCTGCGGTCATGCCCCTTTGCATCAGCAGCTGCCGGGCCACGGCCCCTGCGAATACCAGAGGCAGCGTCATGCGGCCGGAGAATATACCGCCGCCGGAGGGTATGCCGCCGTATTTTATGTACGCCGGGTAGTCGCAGTGGGAGGGACGGGGCAGTGAGGATATGTCCGCGTAATCCTTCGGTCTGAAGTCCGAATTTTCAAATTCCACACGAAGCGTATCTCCCGTGGTCACGCCGCCGCGCACGCCGGAAATGTATATTGGAACGTCGGCCTCCGTCCGGGAGGTAACGCCTTTTTTGCTTACGCCCCTGCGCCTTTCAATGTCCCGGGAAATGATTTCCCCGTCCAGCCCCAGCCCCTTTGGCAGCTCCATGGTAAGGCCCATCCGCTTTTCGTGTGAGCCGCCGTAGATATCAAGCTTTATGCTTCCCCATGGCCTCATGATATGCTGCCTCCCAGCTGTCTGTATTCACCAAAGAACCCCGGCGCGGATTTGCTGACGCACTCCGCCCCATTAAGCTCTATCCCGCCGCAAAGGCCCGCCGCCATTATCAAAAGCATGGCTATGCGGTGGTCGTTATGGCAGAGGCAGGCTGCGCCGTGCAGCTTCCCGCCGCCCCTTATGGTGAATCCGTCGGGAGCCTCATCTATATCCGCCCCCAGCCTTTTAAGCTCGGTTGCGATGGCGCTTATCCTGTCGCACTCCTTGAAGCGCAGCCGCCCGCCGTTTTTGACCACGGTGCTGCCTTCTGCCGCCAGAGCCGCCAGCGCTATGGCGGGGGCAAGATCCGGAGTGTCGGATACGTCTACGTCTATACCGCGAAGCCGGCCGGGGGATACCGTGACGCTGCCGCCGCCCATATCCACCCTTGCCCCCATGCGGTCCAGTATGCTGAGCATTGCCCTGTCTCCCTGTATGGAACCGGGGTCCAGGCCCGTCACGGTTACGGGGCCGTATACCGCGCCCGCCGCTAAAAACAGCGATGCGTGGGTATAGTCCCCCCCAACGGTCACGTCCGCGGCCTTGAGCCGCCGGGGCTTTACCAGTATGGTATCCTGGCCCGTCCATTGGCTCTCGCCGCCGAATGCGGAGAGCGAAGCGCGGGTCAATTCGACGTAGCTTTTGCTCTGTAGGGGAGTGGTGAGCCGTATGCGGCTTTCCCCCTCCAGCAGCGACAGCGCCAGCAGCAGCCCGCTTATATATTGGGAAGAAACGTCTCCCCTTATGGGAAACTCCCCGGGGCCGAAGCTCCCGGAGACGCTGAGCTTCTCCGCTGCTACACCCTTGCTTTTGAGAAGCTCTGTTACGGGCTCCATTGGCCGGGCGGCCAGCGACGGTGACAGCATAAACTCCGCTCTCCCCCCAATGAGGGGAGCAACGGGGTAAAGCAGCCTGTATGTGGCGCCGGAATCCCGGCAGTCAAGGCGGAGGACGTCCGGCTTTGCATTTATGCCTGTTATTTCAAGGGTGTCGTCCCGGAATACGGCCGCGGCCCCGAGGGCGCGTATGCAGTCGAGGGTAGCGGTCAGGTCGTCCGGCAGCTCCCCCGGCAGACCCCGTATGACGCTTCTGCCTTGAGCCAGGGCGGCGCATATCATGTATCTGTGTGCGGCGCTCTTTGAGGGTATGGCTGTAACGGAGCCATGGGGCCGCCCGGAAAACCGCGTCATCGGGCCAGACTCAGCGCCCTGTCGCAAAGCTCCCCTATGGGCATGGCGATCACGGCAGCCTGTCCGATCTTTTTCAGGAACACGGCGTTGACGGTTTCGCCGTCCCCCTTCTTATCCAGAAGCATTGCGGCGCGGAAGGCATCTTTGTCTATATTCTCCATCTCTGTGGGCAGCCCGGCGGCGGAAAGGGCGGATATGAGCTGCTCCGCCGTGCCCGGCTCGGTCAGCCCCATGCTCTCGCCTATTTTTGCCATGGCTACCATGCCTATGGATACGCCGCAGCCGTGCAGCAGCTCAAAGCCGCTTGCCCGCTCCAGCGCGTGGCCTATGGTGTGGCCGAAGTTCAGCTCCCGGCGAATGCCGGTATCCTTGGGGTCAGCCTGAACGTAGCCCGCCTTTATCATGGCGGTGCGGTATACGGTTCGGGTGAGGTCGTCCTCCCCTGAGTTAAGGTCGCCCGAGGATATGGCGCCGCACTTTATGACCTCAGCCATGCCGGAGGCGAGGTGCTCCCTGGGCAGTGTGGAAAGGAGGGCTGTATCTGTCACCACCAGTACGGGCTGGTAGAATGTGCCTATGAGGTTTTTGCCCCGGGGATGGTCTATGGCCACCTTTCCCCCGATGGAGGAATCCGCCTGGGCCAGCAGCGTGGTGGGACATTGTACGAGTGGCACGCCCCGCCTGTACGTGGCTGCGGCAAACCCCGCCGCGTCCCCTACGGTGCCGCCGCCAAAGGCTATCACCGCGTCCGAGCGGCCTATCAGGTTGTCCATAAGGCCGGAATATATGTCGAAAAGCCTGTCGCGGCTCTTTATCTCCTCGCCGGGGGGCAGTATGATGCTGCCGGCTCTGACCTTTGCCCGCTCCAGCGTGGCCATGATGGTATCGAGGTGCAGCTTTGCCACAGTCTCGTCCGTCACCACCGCCGCCCTGCGGAAGCCGGTGAACAGGCCCTCTTCCTTTATCATGCCGGGACCTATCTGTACGCTGTATTCCCGGTTGTCTGCGTTTACGGAAATTCTCATGTCAATTTACTCCAAGGGCATCTCATGCCATACTATTTCAGCACCTATAATAACACATATCCGTCCCAATATCATCATAGCGTCTGGAAAAAAACCGTGGCGTAGTGTAAACTATATATGATTAAAAAAGCGACAGGAGGCTTAAATATATGCTGGAAAAACTCAGGAAGGCTATGAAGACTGCCGATATAGACATGCTGCTGATACCCTCGGCAGACCCCCACGGTTCGGAGTACCCGGAGGAATACTTCAAGGCACGCAAGCACTTTTCGGGCTTTACGGGCAGCGCCGGAACTCTGCTCATATGGCAGGGGGGCGCCGGGCTCTGGACCGATGGACGGTATTTCATTCAGGCGGAGAGGCAGCTTGAGGGCAGCGGCATAGACCTGTTCAAGATGCGGGAGCCGGGCGTTCCCACGGTGGATGAGTTCATAGCGGAAAACATAAAGGGAGGCGTATTGGGCGCCGACCTTCGCACCATATCCGCCAGCGAGGGCATGGAGCTTGAAAAGGGCGGAGCCATATTAAAGGACTGCCGCAGCCTGATAGACGGCTGCTGGGAGGGAAGGCCGGAGCTTTCAAGGGAGCCGGCGTATGTGCTGCCTATGGAGCTTGCGGGGGTTTCCTCATCGGATAAGCTTGGGGCTGTCCGCGCCGAGATGGCAAAGTGCGATGCCAATGCATGCATATTTACGGATCTTGCGGATATAGCGTGGCTGTTCAATATACGGGGCAACGACGTAAAGTATCTTCCCGTGGCCCTGTCCTACGCCATAGTTGAAAAGCAGAAGGCATATGTATTCATGGATGCTGCCAAGGCGGCCCCCATAGCGGCCCACCTCAAGGCTCTGGATACAGAGATACTGCCATATGACGCCATATATGAGTTCATAGGCCGCTACGGCGAGAAGGACGCCGTAATGTGCGCGCTGTCGATACTGAACTATAAGCTGTATCAGGGCATAGCGCGATGCAGAGTGGTGGATATGGATCCGGTGCAGCTGCTGAAGGCGGTAAAGAACCCCGTGGAGCTTGAGAATATGCGCAAGACCCACATAAAGGACGGCGTGGCCGTTACCCGCTTCATGCACTGGGCAAAGACCCACGCAAAAGAGGGATATACCGAAATGCAGGCCGCAGATGTGCTTGAGGGCTTCCGCAAAGAGCAGGAAGGGTATATGTACCCCAGCTTTGAGACTATCGCGGGCTACGGCCCCCACGGAGCCATAGTACACTATTCCGCTACCCCTGAGACGGATATACCCGTAAAGCCGGAGGGGCTGCTGCTGGTGGATTCCGGCGGGCAGTACATGGGCGGCACCACCGACATAACCCGCACCATAGCCCTGGGGCCCTTGACAAAAGAGGAAAAGCAGGCCTTTACCATAGTCCTGGAAAGCATGCTTGCGCTGCTCACCTTCAGGTTCCCAAAGGGCTGCGCGGGCTTTAACCTGGACGCCATAGCCCGGGCTCCATTCTGGAGCAGGGGCATGGACTACAACCACGGCACAGGTCACGGCGTAGGCTATATGCTTTCGGTACACGAGGGCCCCAACGGCATACGCGGGCAGCGCCGGGTAAAGTCCGAGGACGCGGCCTTCGCCCCCGGCATGATAACCTCGGACGAACCGGGCATATATATCGAGGGCAGGTACGGCGTTCGCCACGAGAACCTGATGGAGTGCGTGGAGGCTGAGCACGGCTCAAGGTATCTTGAGTTCCGGCCCATAACCTTCGCGCCCATAGACCTTGACGCCATAGATGAGGATACCCTGACCGAGACTGCGAGACTGCAGCTCAATGCCTACCATAAGGAGGTCTACGCCAAACTTGCCCCTCATATGGGTGAGGAAGAGCTGGTATGGCTGAAGGAATATACGAGGGAAATATAGCGTGGAGCGTGAACCGCAGGATAAAAAGCTATTCCATAGGTGGGGCGAGCTTGCCTTCGCGCTGGGCACCTTCTTCATAGCGCTGGGGGTTTCGCTTATGGAAAAGGGCGGCCTCGGCATGTCAATGGTAACGTCCCAGTCCTATATAATTTCCCTTGCTGTGCCCTTTCTGACCTTCGGCATGGCGGATTATATGCTTCAGGGGCTGCTGCTCATAGGGTACTATATAATAGTACGCAGGTTCGACTGGAAAAACATACTCTCCTTCTTCTCCGCATTTATATTCGGCGTGGTGCTGGACGGCATAATGTGGGTGATGCGGGACCTTCAGGCGGCAACCCTTGTACAGCGCATACTCTTCTTCGCAATGGGGATGCTGATAAACTCGCTGGGCGTGGCCTTATTTTTCCAGACCTACCTGCCATTGCAGGTGTATGAGCTGTTCGTGACGGGCATCGTGGAGCGCACCGGCTGGCGGCTGCATAGGGTAAAGACCGGCTTCGACCTGTGCTGCTGCCTGTCCTCCGTAATACTTTCCCTGATATTCTTCGGGAAGCTCAGGGCAATAGGTGTGGGGACGGTGGTGTGCGCGCTGTTTTCCGGTACTCTCATAGGCCTTTATACAAAGGTAATGCACAGATACATAGACTTCTCCCCCGCCTTCCCGAAGCTTTACGCCTTCTTCAGGAAGGACGCGGTAAAACAGGCATAGCAAATATACACATATAATTTGGAGGAATAAACAAATGCAAAGAAAACCCGGAAGCGG
>ENA-ORMS01002066-ORMS01002066.1-human-gut-metagenome-genome-assembly--contig:-NODE-2066-length-14903-cov-3.134294_pt1 | contig 14903 bp, 16 predicted proteins | sample MGYA00242104_ERZ508997 | MGnify/ENA primary metagenome ERZ508997 (study PRJEB26280, sample SAMEA2338704) | human gut metagenome | biome: human gut; feature: human-associated habitat; material: faeces... | reverse complement strand
TCCGGGAACTGCTCGATGCCGTAGTGCGCCCGCCGGCGCTCCACCATGGCCCCAATGCCCAGCCGCACACAGCGCTGGCAAGGGTCTGCAGGCTGACACGCTCTGCGCCGCCCATCAGGTAGATGCAGAATACACGGGTGAACAAAAGATCCAGCGCAACAAAAAGCGCTGCAAGCACCAGCTTTTTCAGGGCATTGTTTCTATTCATTTCAGCGGTTCCTCCTTAGGGGTCACGGGGTTTCTTGGGGTACAGGTTGCTCTGCCTGTTTTTCCTTCGACTCTTCGGTCTGCCACAGTCCGGCATCGTCCCACAGGTGGCGGAAGAAATCCTTTCGCAGAATGAGCTTGGAGTAGGTGAATTTCTGGTCTACCTGCCGGTTGATGCTGCTGACATAGTAGTCATCGCTGCCGGTAGCTATTATCGGCGTATAATGGTCGGCGGCGGCATTGTAACGTCCGTAGGCAGTCAGCCAGCTATGGTCCTGAAAGATGACCGGAGACTGGGTATCGCTCAACATATCGGTACCCATCATCAGGCGGGAATCGTATTCGAGGTCAAAGAGGTTGCTGACCGTCGGCAGGATATCCAGACTGGAAACGGGCTTATCAATGACAATCGGATTCTCCATATCGGCGCTCCAGATGAGAAAGCAGCTTTGGTACATGCTGAACTGATCCAACTCCTTGCCCGCCAGTGCGTTTAAGGATTCGCTGTCCAAGCCGTAGGGGTAATGGTCGGGCGCCAGCATAATAACGGTATCCTTATCATGTCCGGTCTCTTCCAGCTTTTGCAGCAGCACGCCGATGGCTTTATCCAGCTCGATATTGCAGGCAAGGTAGGCGCGCGCCGCCTCCGGCAGGTCAAGCTCGGCGACCGCCTCCTCGTTGCGCATTGCCATGCAATTGCCGAAGAAGTTGTACTCCAGATGCCCGCTGACTGTCAGATAATAGGTCATAAAATGCTCATCAGCCAAAACGGTATCCAGCGTTGCGTTCATCATATCCACATCGGATTCCGGCCACATGACCTTAATATTCAGCCCGTTTCCCACGCCCTTATAGTCGTAGCCAAGGTTCGGGTGGGATTTATTGCGGGAATAATAGGTATAGGTGTGGTCATGGTAGGCACGGGTGGTGTAGCCCATTGCCCGGAACTGGTTACCGAAAGAGAACGGTAGCCAGTTTGTGGCGGATTCGGTCATGCTCCATGTGCCGGTGACGGGGATCAGCCCCAAAAGGTTCACATATTCGCCGTCCAGCGTGCTGACGCCCCAAATGGGATTATAGAAATTGGTAAACCGGAAGCCCTCGTTCCACAGCTTGTAAAGATTGGGCGTCAGGTTTGGATCGATGGCATATTTCCACAGGCTTTCGCAGGTAAGAAAGATGAGATTTTTCCCCTTGAAATAGCCGGTATAGTCATTTTCCGTGCCGGGTACAGTCTTGGCAAAATAGCGGTACATTTCCGCTAACTGGGCATCGCCGGTCGCTTCTGCCAGTGCGGTAAAGTCAATATCCATTACCTGCTTTTCTTTCTCCGGCTCCGGCTCGGGCTCGGGTTCAGGCTCCGGCTCGTTACCGGTTGTCACTGCCGGCATGGGGCCAAGCCATGCATTGCGTGCCTCGATACGAAAGGTGGTAAGCAGCCCGAAACGGCTGACCGAAAGGTTGCTGATGAAATCAGTGGTGTAAAGGCGGCTGACGCTCATTGCCCCGCCGGTATCCAAAAGGGCACAGCCGGTCGTCGCCATTTGCAGCACCAGTGCCGCAATAAGGGGAGCCAGCAGCTCTTTCCACTGTCCATGCCCCCATTCCACACGCTTTTTCCCCTGCCAGATCAGCAGTACCAGCGGTACCAGCATCAGCAACAGCGCCCACCAGCACTGTGATATGGTTGAAAAAATAACGCTGGAGAACTGCGCCACCTGCCCTGCGCCGCCCACCGAAAACAGTGTAAAATACACCTTGAAGATGGCATAATACACCACCTGCCCCATGTAGAAGATGCTAAGCACCACCCACAGGACAGTTACAATCATGCGCCCCGCCTTGGGCGAAAATGCCTTGCCCAAAAGCGCAAGCAGCAACCCTGCCGCAAGCGAAAAGCCAAGGGTGTACAAAAGCCCCTTGGGGTAGTCAATGCCGATCGTAGAGATCCGCAGGATCAGCTCCAGCCACAAAACTGCAGCAGGGAAAAACCACATGCCCCGCCATGCCGCCCACAGCATTTTATTGGCGGATGCAGGCTGCTTTGCGTCCTCCTCTGTCGAAACGCTCTCCTCCGCCTCCGATTCTTCGGTCAGGCTCGGCTTTGCTTCGGGACGCGGTTCGGTTATCGTCATTTTATCACTTCCATTTATTTCGGTTTCCATAAAATCCCTTTATTGTCTGTTTTTTCGCTTTATTATAGCATAGCCTTTCCCATCTGCCAACAAGTAATATCTGTATTGCTGTGCATACTAACTATACCAGATGCCACAGGGCGGGTCGGCGTCTGCCCGCATTCCCGGAATGCAGTATACCGTGCGTCGTACCGCTTTTCTCTCGCCGCCTATCATGAAATCCGTTTTGGGGAGGTCTTTTCTATGAACAGCTATTTCGATCAGCAGTGGGATCAGCAGCTTGCCGGTCACCCTCAGGCGCTTGCCGCCTTTTCCGCATTGTCCCCCGCCGCACAGGAGCGTATCGTAGGCTATGTGCAAAGCTGCGATGATACCTGGGAGGCGTCCCGCCGGATCCGTCAGATGCTGGAACGACTGGAAACCGGAGAAAGCACACCACCGGAGGAATAACCAAAAAGGCTGCCACAGGAACCCTTGACCGGTTCTCTTCGGCAGCCTTTTCTTTACTGGCGTCCCGCCAGCTTGTAATCATCGCTAAAGCTAAAGTAAGGGCAGGCATCGTTGCGGCGCTGCAAAAACAGCACCATCTCGTCCTCGTCCAAATTCATTTCACACACATAGCAGCCCATTTCGTCATCGTATTCATAGTGCGCGCAAAATTCGCAGTTCCCGCCTGCTTTTCGGGTTCCCTTCGCCATGACAGCGCCCCCTTACAGCTCACATTCGGTAAAGCTGCCGTCCTCGTTCATCTTAATGGGGTGGTAGCTGTTGCCGGAGTACTTGAGGATCGTCTTGAGCCTTTGGCGCTCGTTCTCACTGTAAAACACAAAGGAAACGCCCTCTCTGCCGGCGCGTCCCGTCCTGCCGATGCGGTGCAGATAGTACTCGTTTTCATTGGGAATCTCGTAGTTAAAGGCAGCGTCCACCTGCTCCACATCAATGCCGCGCGCCGCTACATCGGTAGCAACCAGCACATCAAACTCGTTGTTGCGGTATGCCCCCATAATACGGTTGCGCGCCGCCTGCTCCATGTCTCCGTTCAAGCACTTGGCACGCAGCCCGGCCTTCTCCAAATGGGTCACCAGACTGACAGTGCCGTACTTGGTATTGCAAAACACCATGCTGCGGCGGTATTCCTCTCGCTTCAAAAGAGCAATCAGGGTTTCAATGCGCTCCCGTCCGCTGCATTTGATGCAGTACTGGGTGATTCGCGGCTTGCTTTCTGCCACCGGCTCCACCCCCAGCTCCACAGGGTCAAGCTGGTACAGCCAGCCAATATCCATAACCTCGCGGGAAATGGTCGCAGAAAACATCGACATCTGCTTGGTTCGGGGCACACGATCCAGTATCCACCGCACATCTTGGTAAAAGCCCATATCCAGCATCTCGTCCGCCTCGTCCAGCACGATCATCTCGGTGCGGTCGATGGCGACATTGCGGCGGCGCATATGATCCATCAGCCGTCCGGGAGTTGCCACCACAATCTGCGGATTCTTCTTCAGTGCGTTGATCTGTGGCTGCATGGACTGTCCGCCATATACAGCCACCACGGAAAAGGATGGGATATATTTTCCCAGCTTTGTCAGTTCCTCGGTGATCTGCAGGCAAAGCTCTCTGGTCGGGCAAAGAATAACCCCCTGTACATAGCCCTTCTCCGGCCGGATCCGTTCCACCATCGGCACGCCGAAGGCGCAGGTCTTGCCGGTGCCGGTGGGTGCTTTGGCAATGACCTCTCTGCCCGCCAGCAGTTCCGGAATTGCCTTCTGCTGGATCTCAGTCATTTCGGTAAAGCCCATTTCCGCTATCGCCTTTTTCAGCTCCTCACGGATCGGCAGTTCGCTGTAGAATGTTGTCATGTTTTTCTTCCTTTTGCTCCGGCAGTTCCCGCCGGTTTTTCTGTTTTTTCCTGTCCGGCAAATATTATAGCATCTTTCGCGCCCCTTTTCAATGCAATTACCACCGATTCACCCCAGCCGGTTTTACGCGTAATATGGCATTGAACCTTTCCCGAAAGGAGTGACATGATGGGATATTGTAATAACGGCGGCTGCATGGGTGCCTCCACTTCCGGAGCAGAAGTCGAAAAATTACTGTTGCGATGAGTGTGTTGGTGATTACAGCAAAACGGATGTTTTGCAAGAGTTTCCGGTTGCGATGGCTTATGTCCCATGGCAGCGCTGGGGCGAGGTCTATGATCCCGAAAAGGCGCTCTGCCGCGGGACACTGTTCCCTGCGTTGGATCTGCCATTCACCGGCTGTTCATGTGAAAGGGGGGCTAACCGTGGCTGAAAGTAATCTCTGCAGCATGACTCGCGAGGTGCAGCGGCATACCTTCACGGCACTGGATTGCCGGCTTTATCTGGATACGCACCCCGACTGTCAGGAGGCGGCAGCCTACTATGTCAAGGCATGCGAAATGCGGGAAGCCGCCCGCGCCGCCTATAATGAGGTGGCTCCGCTGACTCCCTGTGCCGCTGCCGGCAGTCGAAATTGGAGCTGGGGCTGCACCCCATGGCCGTGGGAGGGTTGAATATGTGGAGCTACGATAAGATATTAGAATTTCCGGTTAACATCAAGCGTCCCAATGCCAAGGCAGCACAGGTCATCATCTCGCAGTACGGCGGACCAGACGGCGAATTGGGTGCCAGCCTGCGCTATCTTTCGCAAAAGTTTGCCATGCCCAACCGTCGGGTCGCCGGTCTCCTCAACGATATCGGTACCGAAGAGCTGGCGCACTTGGAGATGATCGGCGTCATCGTCCATCAGCTTACCAAAAACCTCTCCATCGAGGAGATCAAGAATTCCGGCTTTGCACCCTATTTTGTGGATCACACCACCGGCATTTGGCCGCAGGCGGCAAGCGGTATGCCGTTCTCAGCTTCTACCTTCCAGTCCACCGGTGACCCCATCACCGACCTTACCGAAGATATGGCTGCCGAGCAAAAGGCGCGCACCACCTATGATAATATCCTGCGGTTGGTCGATGACCCCGATGTCATCACCCCCATTCGTTTCCTGCGGGAACGGGAAATAGTCCATTATCAAAGATTTGGCGAAGCCCTCCGTATGGTTCAGGAGGATCTTGATTCCCGCAACTTCTATGCTTTCAATCCCGCCTACCGCAGCTGATCGCTCTAATGTTCAAAGACCTCCGGTCTCAAGTCAGGATCGGAGGTCTTTTTCTATTATTCGTTATTATGAAGCTCAACTCATCAGACGCTTTTGAATGTAAAAGTCAATGACCTCGGCGGCTTTCTCATAGCCGATTTTGGAGGTATTAATGGTCAATTCGTAGTAGCGGCTGTCGCCCCACTTTTCTTTGCAGTAAAAGTTATGATACAGCTTGCGGCTTTTGTTGTTCTTTTGGATCATCACTTCTGCATCTTCGTTGGAAACATGAAATTCCGTCGCCACCCGTTGAATCTTCTCCGGCATATCGGCGGTAACAAAAAAACTCATCACGCCCTTGTAGCCCTTTAGAATTGAGCTTCCGCAGCGTCCTACAACAATAAAGCTCTCCCCCACCTTTGCCTTTTCCCGCAGGAAGTCAAATTCCATGTAGGCGGTAACGTCCTCCGGAGAGTTGCTGTATCCGTCAATGGAGCGGGTGAACAGCCGGTTGCGGGGCTTTTCATCAAAATGCTTCAGCTTGGAAAGATCCAACCCCTTTTCCTCCGCAATGGTCTCAATGATGGTGCTGTCATACACCGGCAGCCCGTACTTTTCCCCCAGCATATCGGCAATCAAATGCCCGCCGGAGCCGTATTCCCGTCCGATGGTGATAATGACCTGTTTATCGTTTTCCATACTGTCCTCCCTCATGTATTAAAAATATCTTAGCCGGATAATCACCATGGCAATGCCCAGCACAATGACCGTTGCGGGAATCGCCGTCTTACAGTAGCGCCCCCAGCTTACCGGGTGACCCGCCTTAGAGACGACCGAGGTTCCCACCACATTGGCAGAAGCGCCGATGGGAGTGGCGCTGCCGCCGATATCGGTACCGATGGAAAGCCCCCATGCCAGGGTGGAAAGGTCTGCGCCGGTGGTTGCCGCCAGCGTCTTGATAACAGGTACCATTGTAGCAGCAAACGGAATATTGTCAACCACCGAGCTTGCCACCGCGGAAATCCACAGCACGATGTACACCATTGCCAGAATATTGCCGCCGCACAGCTTGCCAATGAATTCCGCAATCATCACCAGCACGCCGGTCTGCTCCAGACCGCCGACCACTACAAACAGCCCGATAAAGAACAGCAGTGTCTGGTAGTCCACACCACAGATAATTTCCTTAGCGTCCTTGGCAAAGCAGATAAGCGTCAGCAGGGTAATCGCCACCCCAATGAAAGCCACCGTCAGGTGGGTCTGTGCATGGCTCACCAGAAGCACTACCGCACACAGAAAAATGATACAGCTCATCACAAATTCCTTTTTATCGGTGATGGCTTCGCCCGGATCGGGATAATGCACCGTTAATCCGTTTGCCACCGCTGCGGATGCAGTCAGTTCCCTGCGGTATGCCAACACATAAAAGATTACGCTTACGATCAGCGCCACGCCGGCAACTACGCCGGTATTGGTAATGAAGTCCGAAAAACTGTATCCCAGCGCAGTCCCCACAATGATGTTGGGCGGGTCACCGCACATTGTTGCGGAACCGCCAAGATTGGCACAAAAGATTTCTGCCAGCACCATCGGCACCGGATCAAATTTGAGAAGCTGAGAAAGCTCCACCGTTACCGCAGCTAAAAACAGAATAACGGTAATGCTGTCGATAAACATGGCAAGCACAGCGCTCATCACCATAAAGGTCACCAGAATGGGCAGCACCTTGTAGTGAACCGCTTTGGCAATGGTCAAACACAGCCAGCGGAAAAAGCCTGCCTTCGCCATACCCTCCACCATCACCATCATGCCGGCAACAAAGATGATCGTTTCCCAGTTGATACCACTGGAGCTGCTTTCGCCGGAGCTGATCCAAAAAGCGCCGGTAACGATCGATTTCAGGTTCAGCGTCTCCATAATCGCCTGCGGGCTTTTCATGCAGATACCAAACACAATAATGAGTGTTGCCGCGGCGCACCCCAGTGTGATCCAGTGCCGCGGTATCTTATCCAGAATGATCAATGCAAACATCAATACAAAGATCACAATGGCAGCAATCGCTTCCATAATCTCTATACCCCTTTTCTCGTAAACTGTATCCGCCGCTTCCGGCGTCTTTCAGCTCCGTTAATATAACATACTAAATATGAAAAGGGATATCTCAAAAAAGTCTACCCATATTCCCAAAAAGGAATGTCTCTTTTTTCTTCCGTGCCTGGTTTCCGTTAATTTATGGCAGTTTTGTGCAACTATTTTTAATGAAAAGCATTAAATTGCGCAACTATGACAAAATTTTATCCAACTTGTCCCATTCCAAAAAAGCATCGCTTTACCCTGCTATCCGTTTTTTGTCTTGCTTTATAGCGTATATGCTATCAATAAATTTCGCCGTCCAGCGGGAATTCCTTCTCTTAATATATATCATTTCATTTATATATTATAACCATCGCTCCCCACAGAACCGCCAGCAGCACTACATTCACCGCCGTAAAAAAGAGCATATATTTTCCGGTCCTGGCCCCATCCGCCGCGGCGTACAGCTTGTAGGAGATCAGACTTGCCATTGAGGCGATCAGGGTGCCCAGCCCGCCAAGGTTCACCCCCAGCAGCAGCGCCGGGTAATCGGCGGTAAAGCCGGAAAGCAGCATGGCCGCCGGCACATTGCTTATCACTTGGCTCAGCAGGATCCCCACCGTCATTTCCCTCCCTGCCACCAGTCCGGAAAGCGCCTCGCTAACGGTCGGCAGAGCCTTCATATTCCCCACAAAAACAAAGAAAAATAGAAAAGTCAGCAGCAGGCTGTAATCCACACGCCGCAGCAGCCGCCGGTCGGCAAGCAGGGCCGCCAGCACCGCCGCGCCCAGCGTCAGCCATTTGCGCCGGAGCACCAGAAAGCGCGGCGGCTTCTTCTCCTTTTCAGACTTCTTCCTGCGGTCAAAATGAAACAGCATCAGCATATCCTCCCCAATTCTCTTGGTAGAGGGTATGCTGGTGCTGTTCATATCATGCAAGGGAGACGGGCTTTACTCGATGCCCGCCAGCGTTTGGGCTTCGGCGACGTACTGGTCGATGAGGCCCTGCTCCTGCATCTCGGCGATCTTTTCGTTCAGGTAGGCGACAAAGTCCTCGTTGCCCTTTTGCACGCCGATGCACTGGCCCTCGCTGTCGCTTTCGATGCCGATGTCCTTGACCGTCAGGTCATCGTTCGCCGCGGCGAATGCAAGAGCCGTGGTGTAGTCGATGTACACAACATCGAGCTTGCCGCTCTTGAGCTCCATGATGAGATCCTGCGCCTTGACGAGGCCGACGACGTTCTCTTCACCCGCAAGCTCGTTGGCGATGGGCACCTGAATGGTACCGTTCTGCACGCCGACCTTGTGACCACTCAGGTCTTCGGGCTTGTTGTAGAGCGCGTCATCCTCCGCGCGGATCAGAATGGCCTGCTGCTGCTTAAAGTACGGGTCAGAGAAATCGACGGACTTCAAGCGCTCCTCGGTCGAGGCCATACCGGCGATGACAATGTCAAAATCACCCTTGGCGAGGTTGATGCACAGGTTGTCGAACGACATGTCGACGACCTTGAGTTCGACGCCGAGGTCATCGGCGATGTACTGCGCGATAGCAACGTCAAAGCCGACGATGGTGTCCTTGCCGTCCACCTCCGTGTGGAACTCGTTCGGGGGATAGTCGGCAGAGGTTCCCATCACGAGCACGCCCGCCTCTTTGATCTGCTCGATCTTGGACTTGGCGGTGTCATCGGACGACGCATCGCCGTCCGAGCTGCCCTGCGCGCTGTCATCGCTCTTGCTGCCGCAGGCGGCGAGAGACAGGATCATCATAAGCGCCAGAAGCAGCGCCGCAAATTTCTTGAATGCGTTCATCTTTGTTCCCTCCTGCGTGTCTTATTCCCACAGGGGCTTGTCCCAAAGGTTCACCTTGGTGCCGATGCCCATTTCCGTCGCGTTCAGATAGAGCTGATAGGCGATCATGATGTCCAGCGCGCCGAGGCCCATGGACGCGGCGGCGACGAACTGATCGTCCGAGGTGCGCAGCTTCTTCGTGCCGAGCACCAGCTCGCTCAGGTCCATGATCTGCCTCTCATCGAGCTTACCCTCCTTCGTGAGCTTGGGCAGCGGGTTCGTGTGCTGCTTGAGCTGTGTCCAGTAGTCGGCGACGATGCCGTCGGCCTTGAGGAAGACGTCCTCCATCACCTCGTTGGAGTGCATGGAGACGAGGCCGCAGCCGGGCGTGAGCCAGGAGGTGTCCATGAACGGCTTGGGCGCGGTCGTCTCGCCGACGATGAGCTGGGACTTGAGCGCCGCAGCCTTGCTGTCGCTCGTCGGGATGATCTCGACGCCCAAGCTGTCGCCGTACTCCTTCGCGATGCCCTCGGCCTTGGCGACATCAATGTCGCAGAGGTACATGGTCTTGATCTGGGGCAGCGCCTCGTGCACGGCGGAGATCATCGTGCGGCCGATAACGCCCGCGCCGACAAGGCACGCGGTGTCCGCATTGGAGGGGGCGGCATACTTGGCCATCAGGCCGCCGACGGCGGAGGTGCGCATCGCGGTGATGAGCGTGCCGTCCAGAATGCAGAACGGCAGCACCGTCTCGGGGTCACTCAGAATGGAAATGTCGATGCCGTAGGGGATGCCAGGGATCGTGGCGTTCTTCTTGGACTCCGCCGCCCACTTGATGCCGCCGATGTTGATGTCGCCGCCGATGTAGCAGGGCATGGCGTTGAAGAACGACTGCCAGTTTTCCTTGTCAGGGATGCTGGTGTTGGTCTTGGGCGGGTTCTTGATGAGGCCCTGACCGAGCATCGCGTAGGTCTTTTCCGTAACGGCCAAGATCTGTTTCATATCGAGAAGGCCGGCCTTGATGACATCTTCCTGCTTAAGGAACAGAATTTCGGGATTGATCGTGTGAAGCATTTTTGTTTCCTCCAATAATATCGTAAATTTTATTTTTTGTTTGTTAAATGACGTTGATGACTTTGGATAAGAACTCTTTGGTTCGCGCGTTCTGCGGGTGCTCGAAGATCTCCTCGGGCGTGCCCTGCTCGGCGATCTGTCCGCCGTCCATGAAGAGCACGCGCGTGCCGACCTTTCGGGCAAAGCCCATCTCGTGCGTGACGACGACCATCGTGATGCCGTCGCGGGCGAGGTCGGAGATGACCTGCAGCACCTCGCCGACCATCTCGGGGTCGAGCGCGGAGGTCGGCTCATCGAAGAGCAGCACATCGGGCTCCATCGCCAGCGCCCGCACGATGGCGATACGCTGCTTCTGCCCGCCGGAGAGCTGGGAGGGATAGGCGTTCGCCTTGTCCTCAAGCCCCACGCGCTTTAGAAGCTTGAGGGCCTTTTCCTTGCTCTCCTCTTCCGACTGCTTTTTGACCTTCGTGAGCGAGATCGTAATGTTTTCAAGCACCGTCAGGTTGTTGAAGAGATTGAACTGCTGGAACACCATGCCGACCTTCTGTCGGTGCTTGTTCACATCAAAGCCCTTGGCCGTGATGTCCTCGCCCTCGAAGTAAATTTTGCCGGCGGTGGGCTGCTCCAAGAGGTTCAGGCATCGGATAAAGGTGGACTTACCGCCGCCTGAGGGACCGATGATGACGACCACGTCGCCCTTGCAGATGGTCTCGTTCAGCCCGTCGAAGACGGTCAGACTGCCGAACTTTTTCTGCAAGTCCTTGATCTCGAACAATACGTTACCGTTCACTCTTTCTCAGCCTCCCTTCAAAGATGTTCAGGCCCTTGCCGAGGATGATATTCAGCGCCAGGTAGATGATGGCGGAGATGTAGTAGCAAGGAAGCGGGTTATAGGTAGAGGTGACCACGATGCCGTTGTTGTACATCAGATCGCCGATGCCGAGGTACTGGATGATCGAGGTCTCCTTGACCATCGTGACAAATTCATTGCCGATGGCGGGGAGAATATTTTTGACCGCCTGCGGCATCACCACGTAGCGCATGGCCTGCGCATTCGTCATGCCGCACGAGCGCGCGCCTTCCATCTGGCCCTTGTCCACCGCCTGAATGCCCGCGCGGATGATCTCGGCGACGTAGGCGGAGGAGTTGATCGAAAGCGCGATGATACACGGCAGCGCCCGCTCCAGATCGACGCCGAAGAGGGTTCCGGTGGGATAGCTGATAAAGTCGAGCTGGTAGCAAACGATGTAGAGCTGCACGAGCATCGGCGTACCGCGGATGACGGTGATATAGATGCTGGCGAACTTTTCCAGCGGCTTAAACTTGGATAGCCGCATGAAAGCGATCAGGCAGCCGAGGATCGAGCCGCAGAACACGGTGAGCAGAGAGATGAGGATGGTCGTTCGCGTCCCTCGCAGGAAGTATTGATAATAATTCGTTGCAATTTCCCAAATGTTCATGCGCCGTGGTTTCCTCCTTCGTAGGACCGGCTGTGATGCTGATTGCATATTTATGTTCGTAAAATGTCAATAGTGAGAATAACAATTCATATCAAGATTGTAGCACTGAATAAAGAGGCGAAATAGAGCGGCAAACGATTTGGTAAAAATATACACAAAAGTCAGCATAACTATGACTGTCGAACATCCGCTGCGGCACAATACGGCATGTTTATAAGCAAGCAAAAAGATTTTGCTGCATGAAAACACGCAAAAAAGAAAGGTGCCGGGCTGAAACGTTCACTGTTTCAGTCCGACACCTTTTTCATAAAAGTGCAAAAGTGCGCAAATGACCCCTGCCATCCCCAAATGGCAGGAGCCGTCTGCGTGATCGTGTGGGGCGCGCACGCGCCCTGGTATCATAAAGCCGCGAGCGGCTCTATCATCATGCGTCGTTTTCGAGCATCCGGTAGCCCACGCCGATCTCGGTGAAGATATACTCGGGCGAGGCGGGATTCTTCTCGATCTTGCGGCGGATGTTCGCCATATTCACGCGCAAAATCTGATTGTCGGCCTTGGCCTTCGGCCCCCAGATCTGCTTGATGAGATAGTCATACGTCAGCACCTTGCCAGCGTACTTGCCGAGCAGCGCCACGATCTTGAACTCGTTGAGCGTCAGGTGCACATCCTGATCGCCGATGAGCACGTGGTGCTTGTCATAGTCGATGGTCAGGTCCTTGACGGTGAACTTGCCCGACTGCGCGATCTCGTTGTTGTCGAGCGGCGTGCGCGTGTGACGGATGGCCGTGCGGATGCGCGCGAGCAGCTCCACCGTGCCGAAAGGCTTGGTCAGGTAATCGTCTGCGCCCGCGTCCAGCGCGTCGATCTTGTCGTTGTCCTCGGTTCGGGCGGAGATGACGATGATGGGCAGATCCGACCAGGTGCGCACTTTCTGAATGACCTCCACACCGTCCATATCCGGCAGACCCAGATCCAGCAGCATGATGTCAGGCCGCTGAGTCGCCGCTTCCAGAATGGCCTGCGTGCCGTCCTGCGCGGTGCAGTAGCGGTATTCCTGCGTTTCCAGCGCGGTGACGATCAGGTTCTGCACCGTGCTGTCGTCTTCAACGACCAATATCATCGGGTTGCTCATGACATTTCGATCCTTTCTTCCGGCAGGGTAAAGGAGAAAACCGCGCCGTTCGGCGCATTATCCCGTACGCAGATGCTGCCGCCGTGTGCTGCGATGATCGCCTTGCACAGTGCAAGCCCAAGTCCCAGACCGCGTCGACCGTCCCCCTTGCCTTTGGAGGTAGTATAAAACATTTCAAAAACCTTTTCCTTCGCTTCGTCCGAAATGCCCGGACCGCCGTCCGCGACTTCGACCACGGCCATGCCGTCCCGGCGCAGCGTGCGCACGACGATGGGGGCGTCTGCGGGCGTATACTTGAGCGCATTGTCCACCAGGTTGGTGACGACCTGCATGATGAGCCGTGCGTCCATGCGCGCCATCAGCAGCTCGTCCTCCTGTTCAAAGCGAATGCGGCCGTTTTGCGCGCGAAAATGCGAAAGCGTTTCGGGAATGACCTCGCCCAGCAGCTCCGGCTGAAGCCGCAGCGAAAGCTTCCCGTCCTCAATGCGCGTGACGGCCAGTAGGTTTTCTACGGTTCCCAGCAGCCACTGCGCGTCGTCCCGAATGTCCACATAGAGCTTATGCTTCTGCTGTTCGCTCAGCTGGTCGGCGTTATCCGCCAGTAGCCCCGCGCTGCCCAGCACGCTCGTCAGCGGCGTGCGCAGGTCATGGGAGATGGAGCGCAGCAGATCGGCGCGCAGCTTCTCGTTGCGCACCTGTACGGCGGCTTCCTGCCGCTTCTGGTTGTAAAAATCGCGTTCCAGCGTCAGCGCGCATTCGTTGAGCAGCGCCTGCACCAGGTTGGCTTCCATTTCGCTCATCGGCCGGTCGCCCGCCGCCACGCCGATCACGCCATAGCGCCGATCCTCTGTGCGGATGAGGGAATAGAGAAAGCCTGCGCGGGAAAAGCGCGGCGTGCGCGCGCCGGAGGGTTCGAGGTTCTTATAAGTCCATTCGGCGGCGGCGCGGTCGTCGTCCGCACGGTCGGCTGCGCCGTAATAGCGCGGGTCGTCCAGCTTGTCGCCCTTGACGGCGTAAACCACCACCGGGCGATTGAGCAGCTGCTGCAAACGCTGTACGGTGATGGTGAGAATTTCCTCCACGCCGGAAGCTTTCAGAAAGAGCTGATCGGTCTGCAAAAGGATACCCGTGCGATAAGCCAGTCGTTCGCTGTTGCTGGCGACCGTGCTCACCAGCAGCGCAACGCCCACTAGAATCACAAAGTCCAGCGGATAGCCGAAATTCACTGCCTGAAAGGAAAAACGAGGGTCAGCAAAGAGAAAATTGAAGATCAGCACGCCCAGCACAGAGGTCACGACGCTCCAAAGCCGGCTGGCCGTCAACACAGCCGTGACCAGTATGCCGAGGACGAACACGGTATAGATGTTGATCTCTTGCAGGTTTGCCATGTCGAACAGCAGACCGGCGGAGGTGACGGAGACCAGCACCAGTGCACAGACCAGCCCGTTGCGCAGGGTACGGTGCACGTCGGCAGAATGGTGCAGGCGCATGGGGTGCGGCTCCTCCTTTCGGGAAAAATGACGTGCCGGGGATTATTTTGCCTTCTTCGCAGGGAAAATCCGCCCCAAAACAATCGTGCACAGCACAATCAGCCCGATGACGATGAAAATGCCCGCCAACCCCACGCCCATATAGCGCAGGTTCAGGATAAAGTTCATGGGTTCAAACTGCATGGATGATTCCTCCTTTTCCTCAATGCGCAAAGAACATCAGAATCAGACCGCCCGCGATGACCGAGGCGATCTGGCCGGAGACGTTGACGCCGATGGAGTGCATCAGCAGGAAATTCTGCGGGTCTTCCTGCAAGCCCATCTTATGCACGATACGGCCTGACATCGGGAAGGCGGAAATGCCCGCCGCACCGATCATGGGGTTGATCTTCTTTTTGAGGAAGAGGTTCAGGAATTTGGCAAACAGCACACCGCCC
>ENA-ORMS01002052-ORMS01002052.1-human-gut-metagenome-genome-assembly--contig:-NODE-2052-length-14969-cov-3.517165_pt1 | contig 14969 bp, 10 predicted proteins | sample MGYA00242104_ERZ508997 | MGnify/ENA primary metagenome ERZ508997 (study PRJEB26280, sample SAMEA2338704) | human gut metagenome | biome: human gut; feature: human-associated habitat; material: faeces... | reverse complement strand
GATGGAAAATCCATCATCATCATCACCCACAAGCTGCACGAGGTGCTGGAGATTTCCGACCGAGTGGCCATCCTGCGCAAGGGCGAATACGTCGGCACGGTGGAAACCGCAGGCGCAAGCGAGGCGTCGCTGACCGAAATGATGGTCGGCAAAAAGGTTGAATTGAACATCGAGCGGCCCGAACCGGTCAATCCGCATCTCCGTCTGAGCGTTCACAACCTCAGTGTGACCAATGCCGAAGGCGTGCGTGTGCTGGATAACATCTCCTTCGAGGCATTCAGCGGCGAAATTCTGGGCATTGCGGGCATCTCCGGCAACGGCCAGAAGGAATTGCTGGAAGCCATCGCCGGTTTGCAGCAGACCGATCCCCATTCTAGCGTCGTCTATTATCCTGACGATGATCGCGATTCCACGGCGGAACAGCTCATCGGCAAATCCCCGAAGGATATCCGCGATATGGGCGTTCATCTCTCCTTCGTGCCGGAGGATCGTCTGGGCATGGGTCTGGTCGGCTCCATGGGCATGATTGACAACATGATGCTCAAGAGCTACGGTCAGGGACATTCCCCCATCGCCGACCGCCGCGCGCCGCGCCACCTGGCCGAAGAAATCAAGAATTCGCTCGGCGTGGTTACGCCGTCGGTCACCACGCCCGTTTCCCGCCTCTCCGGCGGCAATGTCCAGAAGGTGCTCGTCGGCCGCGAGATTGCGGCGAGCCCGTCCGTGCTGATGACCGCTTACGCCGTTCGTGGCCTCGACATCAACACGAGCTACACCATCTATCATCTGCTCAATGAACAGAAAAAGAAGGGCGTCGCCATCATCTATGTCGGCGAGGATCTGGACGTGCTGATCGACCTGTGCGACCGCGTGCTCGTGCTCTGTGGCGGCAAAAACAACGGTATTGTGGAAGGGCGCAAGACCAATAAGGAAGAAATCGGCTTGATGATGACCAAACTCCGTGAGCCGCAGGAAAAAGGAGGCGTCGCCTGATGCAAAGCAAAACCATGCATGAGCCGTTTGTTCGCGTCGTCAAGCGAGGTGAAATGCCCATGAAAAAGAAGGTGTTCGTTCGCCTCGCCGCCGTCGCGCTCGCCTTGGTGGCGGATGCGCTGTTCATCTTCTTTGTGACCGGGCTGAACCCGATTGACGTTTACAAGGCGATGATTCAGGGCACGTTCAGCACGTCCATGCGCTTTTCATGGGCGATGCGCGACCTCGCCTCTCTCCTGCTGATCGGCATCGCGCTGGCTCCGGCCTTCAAAATGCGTTTCTGGAACACGGGCGCGGAGGGGCAGGTTCTGATGGGGGCGCTGGCCACCGCCGCCGTGATGGTCTATTACGGCGGAAAAGTCCCGAATGCGCTGCTGTATACGGCGATGCTCGTCGCCAGCGTTCTGGCCGGCGCGCTGTGGGGCTTCATCCCCGCGTGGTTCAAAGCACGCTTCTCCACAAACGAAACCCTCTTCACGCTGATGATGAATTACGTCGCAATTCAAATTGTCGCCTGCTGCGTCAACATCTGGCGCGGTCAGGCTTCCAGCTTGGGCAAGCTGAACATGAAATCCAAGGCCGGCTGGTTCCCGCAGATCATGGGTCAGCGTTATACCATCAATTTGATCGTCGTCGTCGCGCTGACAATCATCATGTATTGCTATCTGCGCTATTCCAAACAGGGCTATGAAATTTCCGTCGTCGGCGAGAGCGAAAACACCGCGCGCTACGCGGGCATTAACGTCGGCAAGGTGATTATCCGCACCATGATCCTCTCCGGCGCGCTGTGCGGCCTGACAGGCTTTTTGATTGTCGGAGGGCGCGATCAGGCGATTTCCACCGGCACAGCGGGCGGAAACGGCTTCACTGCCATCATTGTCGCATGGCTGGCTAAATTCAACACGTTTACGATGGCGCTGATTTCCTTCCTGCTGATCTTCCTTGAAAAGGGCGCGGCGGAAATCGCCTCCGCATACAACCTCAACGACTTTGCCAGCGATATCATCGCGGGCGTTATCCTCTTCTTCATCCTCGGCAGCGAGTTTTTCATCAACTACAAGGCGATTTTCCGCGGCCACGCGGGCAAGGAGGTTTGCTGATGGATACGCTTATCGCATGGATCATGCGCGCCATTCCCTTCGGCACCATCATCATGTACGGCGCAATGGGTGAAATTGTCACCGAAAAATGTGGCAACCTGAACCTCGGCGTGCCGGGCATCATGTATCTGGGCGGATTCGCCGGTTTCGCAAGCGCTTATCTGTATGAGAACACCGCCGCCAATCCGAACATGGCGCTCTGCGTCGTGATTTCGCTGCTCTGCGCCTTCGCCGCGTCGATGCTGGGCGGCCTGATTTACAGCTTTTTGACCATCAGCCTGCGCGCCAATCAAAACGTGACCGGCCTTGCGCTGACCACATTTGGCATGGGCGTGGCAAACTTTTTCGGCGTATACATTCTCAACGGAAGCACCGCCACGCAGAGCATGGTCTACAAAACCTTTCAGACCAAGCTGCCCGTGCTTCCCGGTTTGGGCATTGTCGGCCAAACGATCTTCAACTACGGTTTCATGGTCTACGCCGCCATCATTCTGGCCGTCATCCTGCATCGAATCCTGAATCATACGCGAATCGGCCTGAATCTGCGCGCAGTTGGCGAAAACCCCGCGACTGCGGATGCCGCCGGTATCAGCGTCACCAAATACAAATACTGGGCCACCTGTCTGGGCGCCGGTATTTCGGGTCTCGGCGGTCTGTATTACGTACTGGATTACAACCAGGGCATTTGGGCAACCACCACGCAGATTGAAGCGCTCGGCTGGCTGGCCGTCGCGTTGGTCATCTTCACGACCTGGAAGCCGCTCAACGCCATCTGGGGTTCTTACCTGTTCGGTCTGCTCTATTGGCTCTATCAATTTTTGCCGACGCTGCTGCACATCTCCGTGCCCGGCTATGTGACCGACCTCATTCAGATGGTTCCCTATCTGGTGACCATCGTTGTTCTGGTCGTCACCTCACTGCGCAAGAAGCGCGAAAACCAGCCTCCGGCAAGCTTGGGTCTTGCGTATTTCCGCGAGGAGCGCTGATTTCTCCTCCTTTAATTAAAAAAAGCAGCCGCAGCACGGATGATTCTCCGTTTGCGGCGGCTGCTTCGCTATCTTCAGCCTATTCCGTAAAAGCGTCTGCCGTTTTCCCGCGTAATATCGCAGAGCTGCTGCGCATCCATCTGCCGAAGCGCTGCAATCAGGCGGCAGATATGCCCCACGTTCAGCGGTTCGTTGCGGTGCCCCCGAACGGGTTCCGGTGCCAGATACGGGCTGTCCGTTTCGATCATCAGGCGATCCAGCGGCACGTTTTTTGCAACCTCCTGCAAGTTGACCGATTTCTTAAACGTCACCGGCCCTGCAAAAGAAATCATACAATCAAGCGACAGGTAGATCTTCGCGCTCTCCCAACTGGCCGAGCAGCAATGGACGACGCAATGCGGCAGCCTGTCCCTGTGCGCGCGCAGAATTTCGATGGTGTCGCCGTGCGCGTCGCGGATATGCAGGATGACCGGCTTTTTCAGTTCATACGCCAGATCAAGCTGGCGCTCAAACACGGTCTTTTGAATCTCTCTCGGCGAAAGATCGTAGTAATAATCCAGCCCGATCTCCCCCAGCGCCTTCACCTTTTTCTCCTGCGTCAGCCAACGGGTTAGCTGCGGAATATCCGCCTCGGTGAAATCCTTTGCGTCGTGCGGATGTACGCCGACCGCCGCATAGATATTCTCATTTTCATTGGCCAGCGCCACGCTCTGCGCGCTTGAAGCCATATCCGCGCCCACGCACATGCAGAGCATCCCGGCTTCACGCATGCGCGCAAGCACCTGCTCGCGATCCTCATTGAAGCGTTCGTCCGTAGGATGGGCATGCGTATCAAACAGGCCGATCAATTCCTCTGTCATCATTCTTCTCCATTCAAAAGACGCGCCGACTCGCAGGAGCCGACGCGCTTTTATGATTCATCAACCGATTTCGCAGCCGTCTTCCATATCGGAATCAACCGTCAGCAGGCTTAGCTTGCTGTCGTCCGCGTTCGCGGCACACAGCAGCATGCCGTGGGATTCCACGCCGCGGATCTTGCGCGGCGCGAGGTTCGCCAGCAGCACAACCTTCTTGCCCACCATCTCTTCCGGCGTGTAGAACTTGGCGATGCCCGAAACGACGACGCGCTCCGTATCGCCCACCTTGAGCGTAGACATGAGCAGTTTGTCGGCCTTCGGAACCTTTTCGCACTTGAGCACCTTCGCGACGACCAGTTGAACCTTTTCAAAATCCTCAAACTGAATCAAATCGCGCTGCGTGAAGACCGTCTTCTCCTCGTCAGCCGGCGCGGGAAGCTCATTCTGCTTCGCGTCCTTCTCCGCCATTTCCTTGGCACGGTCAAGCGCCGCCTGCTTTTCCGCCTCCAGCAGCTCCAGCTCCTTGGCCACGTCAATGCGCGGGAAGAGCGCCTCGCCCTTGTGCACCTTGCTGCCCGGCACAACGCCGCCGAACACCTTGACAGATGCCCATGTTTTCAGCGCCTCGTCGGTCACGCCGATCTGCGCAAAGATGCGCTCCGGCGTGCGCGGCATGGTCGGCGCGATGAGCACCGCCACGATGCGCGCGCATTCCAGCAGCACGTAGAGCACCGTGCCCAGCCGAGGCCGATCCGCCTCGTTCTTAGCCAGCACCCACGGCGTCGTCAGATCAATATAGCGGTTGCATTCGCCGATGAGCTTCCAGATTTCGGTCAGCGCGTTGCTGAATTGCAGCGCGTTCATGCTCTTCTCAACGTTCACCCACAGCCCCTGCGCCTGCTCGATCAGCTTGTGATCCAGCTCGGTATACTCGGCGGGCGCGGGCACCACGCCGTCAAAATACTTCTCGATCATTGCCACGCTGCGGCTGACCAGATTGCCCAAGTCGTTCGCCAAATCGGCGTTGATGCGCTTAATCAGCGCTTCGTTGGAGAACTCGCCGTCTGCGCCGAAGGGCATTTCACGCATGAGGAAATAGCGCACCGCGTCGGACGAATACCGCTCGCAGAGCTTCACCGGGTCAACGACGTTGCCCTTGGATTTGCTCATCTTGCCGCCCTCAAGCAGCACCCAGCCGTGACCGTAGACCTTCTGCGGCAGCGGCTCGTCTATCGACATAAGGAAGGCGGGCCAATAAATGGTGTGGAATCTGATGATATCCTTGCCGATAAGGTGGACGTTCGCCGGCCAAAACTTCTTATAAAGAGAGTCATCCTCCGAGCCGTAGCCGAGAGCGGTGATATAATTGGTGAGGGCGTCGAGCCAGACATAGATGACGTGATTCTCGTCAACGGGCACAGGGATGCCCCACTTGAATGACGAACGGGAAACGCAGAGATCCTGGAGGCCGGGCTTAATGAAGTTATTTATCATCTCATTCTGCCTGCTCTGAGGCTCGATGAAGCCGGGATGCTCCTCATAATACTTTATCAGCTTGTCGCCGTAAGCGGAGAGCTTGAAGAAATAAGCCTCCTCCGTTGCTTTGCCGACGGGTCTGCCGCAGTCGGGGCACTTGCCGTCAACCGCCTGAGTTTCCGTCCAAAATGACTCGCAGGGTTTGCAATAAAGCCCCTCGTAATATCCCTTATAGATATCGCCCTTGTCGTACATTTTTTTGAATATCTTCTGCACGGCTTTCTCGTGATACTCATCGGTGGTCCTGATGAATTTGTCATAGGATATGTTCATCAGCTTCCAGAGATCCTTGATGCCCGCAACGATATTATCGACATATTCCTTGGGGGTAACGCCCGCCGCCTTGGCTTTATCCTCGATCTTCTGACCGTGCTCATCCGTGCCGGTCAGGAAAAAGGTGTCGTAGCCCTTGAGGCGTCTGTAACGAGCCTCGGCATCCGCCGCAACGGTCGAGTAGGTGTGGCCGATATGCAGCTTATCCGAGGGATAATATATCGGCGTAGTGATGTAAAAAGTCTTTTTATCCATATTTGCCTCCAAATATTATTAACACATAAATCGCGTAAAAATAAGGCTGTCACAACGAATGCAACAGCCTCTTTGATCCGATAAAAAACGCATGGGTAACAGACCCGAGGCTATCTTGGGGTTTCCATAGCTGCGGGCATGATGGCGGCGGAATACTGTTTATCAGTGAAATAACCGCTCATGATTACCTCCGTTTGCATTTTCTGCTATTGTAGCACACGCACCGCAATAAGTCAAGGATATTATGCTTATTTGAGTAATGCGGCGGCCGCTTCGTCAAGGAAAATAACGGCGTCGGGATGCTGCTGGAGAATGGAAGCCGGGCAATGCGGAGTGACGGGACCTTTGACCATGTCTCTGACCGCCTCGGCCTTCTTATCGCCTGTAGCGATGAGGATTATCTTCTTTGAACGCATTATTGAGCCGATGCCCATAGTCATGGCGTAGTGCGGCATCGGGATATCGTCAAAATAGATGGAGTTAGCGTCTATCGTGCTCTGGGTCAAAGCGACCTTAAAGCTCTCGCCCGTGAATTCATCCGACGGCTCGTTGAACGCGATGTGACCGTTCCTGCCGATGCCGAGGAGCTGAATATCAATGCCGCCCTTGGCAGCGATCGCAGCGGTGTAGCGCTTGCTTTCGGTCTCGGGGTCTGCGTTGCCGTCGAGGAAGTCGATATTCTCCTCCTTGACATCAACAAGCGAGAAAAGATTCTCGTGCATAAAGGTATAGTAGCTGTTTTTGTGGTTCTTCGGCAGGTCACAGTATTCGTCAAGGTTGAAGGTGCTGACCTTTGCAAAGGACACCTTGCCCGCCTTATACTGCTCAACAAGATACTTATAGGTAGGCACAGGGGTCGCGCCCGTTGCGAAGCCGAGCACGCAGTCGGGCTTTGAATTGATAAAATCGCAATAAAGCTCGCCTACCGCCTTGCCTATTTCTTCTTCATTTTTAAGAACTCTTATATCCATCGGGAATTCTCCTTTATTATTACTTCTCTATTATGATTTCCCTGTGAGCGTCGGTTGAGTCATAGACCGCCTGCATTATCTTGGAGGTCTCGACCGCATAGTCGATATACTGCTGATTATGCTCGCCCGTCTTGATGCTCTTAATGAAACCTGCTATCTCGTTCTCATACATATCGTTGGTCTTGGTCGCCACCTTGGTCTCGGTGAGCATACCGTCCTTGACCGACCAGAGCTTGAAATCCGAGCAATACTGGAGCCTAATGCCCGCCTTATCGCCCATGAAATCGACATACATTTCGCCCACGCCGACATTCTGCGCCCATGCGCCGTTGAAGCTGATAACGGGGCCGCTCGTCCTGACTATACCGACAACGGAATCATCGACGTCATAGGTGCCGTGCTCAACGTCGCTCGTCTCCTCCGCCCACATGCCGGTGTAGACGTAATTCTTCATATCCTTGCCGAGCTTGCAGAACGCCTCGCCCGAGACGGTCAGGGGCTTGGGATCGCCGCAGCAATACATGACAAGGTCAAGGAAGTGAACGCCCCAGTCAATGAGAGCGCCGCCGCCCGAATGCGCCTTGGTGGTGAAATCACCGCCGAGACCGGGGATCGACCTGTGTGCTCTGAATGAAGCATAGACATGATATACTTCGCCAAGCTCGCCGCTGTCGATAAGTTCACGGATCTTCATAACATAATTGTTGAAGCGGTTGCAAACGCCGATATTGAGAATTTTGCCGGTCTCGTGGGCAACCTTCTGCATTTCAAGCGCCTCTGAGAGCACTCTCGCGGCGGGCTTCTCGCTCAAAACATGCTTGCCGGCTTTGAGAAAGTCAATGGCTATCACCGAGTGAAGATTATTGTGGGTGCAGACCGACACGGCGTCCAGCTCAGGATCGTTGAGGAAGTCGTGATAATCGGTGACCGCCTTACCGCAACCGTATTTCTCGACGGCAGCCTCGGCACGCTCGGGAATAATATCGCAGAAATACTTTATCTCCGCGTCCGGATTCTTTATATAAGCAGGGATATGAGCGGAATTGGCTATATTACCGCAGCCGATAACGGCAACTTTGAGCTTTGACATTGTGATACCTCCGCAAACTCGTTATATATATTATGATATATCATTTAAAATAAAAAGTAAAGTTAATTGTAAAAAAAACTTGCCAAAAGGTTCATTCTTTGCTATTATTAAGTTAAACAAAGTGAATTTTTAACGATTCTTTAATAATTGTTTAAGGAGAGATTCAAATGGGCAGATTTCCTATAGGCGTTATAATCGACAGCTTCCGTACCGATATCCCGACCGCAGTCAAAAAGGCTGCCGAGGTAGGTGCTCAGGGCATACAGGTCTACGCTACCAGGGGTGAAATGGCTCCCGAAAATATGAACGCACAGCGCATTGCGGATTTCAAAGCCCTTGTCGCCGACAATGGCCTTGTTATCTCCGCTCTCTGCGGCGATCTCGGCGGCGGCTTCGGCAACAAGGAGGAGAATCCCGGCAAAGTCGAGCGCTCAAAGAGAATTCTTGACCTTGCTAAAGAGCTCGGCACAAATGTTGTCACCACTCATATCGGCGTTGTGCCGACCGACAGCAGCATCGACCGCTACAAGGTCATGCAGGAGGCCTGCTTTGAGCTCTCCCGCTATGCAGACGAGATAGGCGCTCATTTCGCCATCGAAACCGGCCCCGAGACCTCGGCAATCCTCAAGGGCTTCCTTGATTCGCTCGGCTCGACAGGCGTAGGAGTCAATCTTGACCCCGCAAACCTCGTAATGGTCACGGGCGACGACCCCGCGGGCGCAGTCTATAACCTGCAAAAATACATAGTTCACACCCACGCAAAGGACGGCAAGCAGCTCTATTATAAGGATCCCGAGATCATCTACGGCCTCGTCAAGGATTCGCTCGTCACCGGCCCGTCATTCCTTGAGGTGCCCCTCGGCGAGGGTCAGGTGCCTTGGGAGAAATATCTCAACGCGCTTGAGGATATCGGCTACAAGGGCTTCCTGACCATCGAGCGCGAGGTCGGCGACGACCCCGCCAAGGATATCAGAAGCGCCGTGGAATTCCTTGAAAAACTTGGTTAAGAGGTAATTGAAATGAAAATTGGAGTCAGCAGCTACAGCTTCCAGCAGCTCATTGATTCGGGCGAGGAAACTCAGCTCAGCATTATGAAAATAGCCGCCGAAATGGGCTTCGACGGCATAGAATTCACCGACCTTATCCCCCCTGCCGATGTGAGCGAGAGCAGCTACGCCGAGATGATAAGATCTGAGAGCGAGCGCCTCTCGCTGCCTGTTATCAGCTACACCATCAGCGCAAATCTGCTCAGCGACAAAGGGCTTGACGCAGAGGTCGAGCGTGTTTGCCGCAAGGTTGACGTGGCGGCGATACTCGGCGTTAAGTGCATGAGGCACGACGCCGCATGGTCAATGCCTGCAGATAAAAAGAGCTACGCAGGCTTTGAGCAGATACTCCCCACCCTCATCGAGGGATGCAGGAGGATAACCGAATACGCAGCATCAAAGGGCATTGAGACCATGATAGAGAATCACGGCCTCTTCTGCCAGGACAGCGACAGGGTCGAACGCATAATCACGGGCGTCGGCTCGCCGAACTTCGGCCTGCTGCTCGATATCGGCAACTTCAGCTGCGTTGACGAGGATAATTTCAAGGCGGTCGGCAAAGTAGTGCAGTATGCAAAGCACGTCCATGCCAAGGATTTCCATATCAAGAGCGGCAACGGCGTAAACCCGGGCAAGGGCTTCTTCAAATCGAGAGGCAGCAATTACCTGAGAGGCTCGATAATCGGCCATGGCGACGTGCCCGTAGCGCAGTGCCTGTCGATCATCAAAGGCAGCGGCTATGACGGCTATGTCAGCGTTGAATTTGAGGGCATGGAAAAATGCCTCGACGGCATCGCCATCGGCGCAGAAAACCTCAGAAATATCATCGCCGCGCTTTAACAGAATAACAGATCAAATACTGAAAGAGCTGCCACAGCAAGTGACAGCTCTTTTGAATGTTTAAAAACGTCAATACACACGTAAAAAAGCAACTGCTAAATGATATTTGTCGTTAGGTGGAAAATTTGTTTGCCAACTAAAAATTGTCGAGCCTGCGAGACGGATGAGAAAAATATTTTTCTTGCAGCACAATAAAAAATTTACTTTTCTAAGCCGCACAAGGTATATAATTCTTCAATACAAGGCGATTTATATTCCATATACTTTTCAATATCATGCGGAAATAGCCGTGCAGCCGTTTCTTTTACATAGCTATATTTTTTGACAGCATCGACGTTACTCCTCAAAAAGTCTCTAAAAGTAATATGGCGATAGAGTTCTTCTGACTTCTGCGGACAAACATACAAATGGTGAGTCCGTAAGTGGGGCTTATTAAAATATTTAAACGCCTCTCTATCCTCTATTCCAAGATTACCCTCGTAAATGTATCCTATCATTTCTAACCTGCTGACAATGATATCGAAGGCGGAATAATCTTTGATTATTACATCTATATCAATGCACGGTTTAGCAGACATTCCCTCAACCGAAGTACTTCCGACATGCTCAACGCCTATAATCAAATCACCGATGGCATTTATAATTTCTGATTTAATTTTCTCAAAGTCATCTTTCCATTGTACATTGTAAGGTAAAACAACAACTTCTGCTATTTTAAACACCACCAAAACCAACAATATTCTACAAGCTCAATATATCATATAATTTGAAAAGTGTCAATCGCGCTTAAATATTAATTTCATTATTTTCTAATAAGGCAAGAACCGTTTTTACAAGGTTTCTGATAAAAATTATACGTTTCTCAAAGCCAAGATAAAAACTAACGTCCTTGCACATCAAAGTTTTCATGGCTTTTCGTATGGCGCCCCAAACCGGACATGAATCGCGCGCCTGCGGGCGCTTGGTCGCTCGCGGTCGCAACAGTCCACCGGACTGTTGCTCTGTGCCGCTCGTCCTTCGAGCCCGTTTTAGCTCAGAAACAACAAAACACCATCCGTTTGGATGGTGTTTCGTTATTGGCGCCCCAAACAGGACTCGAACCTGTGACACCATCGGTCAGAAACATAGTCGCACTTCATGGGGTCCCCGAAAAGGCAAGCCTTTTTGGGGGGAGGACGAGGTGCGTAATGAATGAGTTTTCGCCAAAGGCGTAAACGAATGATATGAAGCAACCGAGGACGAGAAGCGCTTCGCATTGCTCCTTGTTTCTTCCTGCTCAACGGACTTGCTTCATCTCGCACCGCGAACGCAAGTCCGTGAGCCAGTTAACAGCCGCAACGCCTCTGCCGAAACACAATGACACAAGTTGAAGTGCTATTGAGAAACAAAAGCAAAGACCTATTTTGATACCAAATTTACACGGCACAGACCTTTTATTAAATGACTTACCGCCGTTAAAAGGTATATTCAAGCGCAGTATTGAGGAACTGCTCGACCGGAGGATACGAATATCAATAGTGTGCAATCCCGCAAGAGCAGGTTTTGTTAATTTTAAACAGCTTCCAGAAAAAGAGCAAGACTACTTTATAAACAAACTTCTCAAGAGTAGACTCACTATGGCAGATATCGGAACATTTTATGTTCAACTTTTTTTTGCAAGCGTCACAAAGTCCGTCATTGTTTGCGTCGGTGTGTCCCTTTTTCGGAATTTCGATAGTCTCTTTATGTTCTTCGTTATTGATGCAAGTCCGTACCTTTTGACCGGTGTCAACGCAGCTTGCAGGCGTTTCAATCGTCCACTCGCCCCAAGTATGGGCGTCGGCATCAATCGCAAGTGCTTCGGAATAACTGTGACTGCTGTTGCGCTCACAGACATAAATCTTTGAACCGGCAGTTGTGCAGGTCGAATGAGTAACAACAGGCTCGCCGTAATCATGGTTGCTTGTGTTAATTTCGCCGTATTCCGCAAGGCAGATTTCGCAAACCGCCTTGTTTGTGCAAGTTGCCTCACCACCAACACAATTGGCTGTTTTTGAGTGAGAGTTGTCTGTCATGCAAGTGCAAGTATGCGTTCCGTTGCCGTTACTCTCCCAATTCCCCCAATCATGAGTATGTTCTTCGGCTTGTTTTGCATAGTAATAAGTCACGTTCAGACCTCTTGAGGTTACCATTTGGTCAAGTCCATCCGCTCTGACGAAAGTATAGCCGTAAAGCGGAACAGAGTGCATCGACCCATCAAATTTTGTCCCAACAGGAGCAGGAATCTCCGCACTGTTAGTATTAGGAATCCGGCTCCCATCCTCTAAGCAATATTGAATTGTAACATTAGCATAAGTTTGATTTTCCGTATTGTCGTTGGCTAGGACATTGCCTTTTTCGTCTGTCACTTCAAAGGCGACGTAATCTCCGTCTTTAAAAGTGACATCGGACGGTATTTGATAAATCATAGAACAGCTAAGCAAACCGGAATTGAAGTTGCTACCAGTATAATCAAGTGCTCCTTTGGGCCAAAAATTACTTTTTTCGCTCCATACAGGGATAAGGAAAGTCTCCGCTGCTTCGAGTTTGCTACCATTGGTCGTGGTAGCAACACTGCCGTCCGCTCGACTTATCCACAACTTCATAGTAATAGAACGCTCCGTAGTATCCGACAGATTTTGAACAATCGTCCTTAGTTCTATCTGTTTCCCCGCCATAGAATTACCGAATCTATTTTTGCTTGAACCGCTGAGCAATACACCGCTGCGATAACTGTTAAATTTATTGTATCCGTAGTATGACGTATCCTTAAAATCTGACAAGCTCGAATATTGCCCCGTATACTCTTTCACTTCAGGATCTGCCACATAAAGATTTTTGCCTTCGACAAGTTGAGACAACTTTTTGTATCCTTGCAATCTGCAAACTTCACAGAACGAATAGTTAGTATCTCGCATCAAACACTCAAAACTGGAATTATACGCTTTCTGAGTATATGTTGACGGGCATGTATAGGTTTTTCTAAAACCTAACAGTTGTTTCCACTTGACTTTCGCCGGATCGTGAGTATATGCAACGTTAAGTGATGTTAAATCAGATTGCTCGGATACGCTGTCCATATACTCATCTCCCAATCCAAGCAATCCATGACCAAGTTCGTGTGCAAAAGTTTGAGACGCACGATAGCTGTCAGATGGAGTTATAAAATAGTGAAATCCGAATTTCAAGTTGGTGTATGCGTCTCCAAAGTTGCGACTTGTGTTGACGAGCAAAGCAAATTGACTGATATAATTGTGAACATAATAGTAAGGTGGATATTGTTCATCATCATTCCAATAATATGTATTAGGCTCGGTTTTGTTAGGAATATGTGCATCGTGGATTTTTTCAATAAATTCGGGTCCTATGCAACGCTCAAAAATATGGTTTTTCCAAGCGTTACCATTTATATTTCCCGATATTGACGAGGAATTATTTGAACCTACAACTACATCAAAAAAAGTGCTTCCATCATTTTCAAAACTCGATTCTGATGCGGTACAAAGCGCATAGACGTTAAAGCGGTCGGCATAGCTCCGATATGGCTCGTATTGCATAGCACCGCTCCAAACTCTTTTTGCATCACCAATAAATTTTTGTTGCTGACTCTTAGTATATCCTTCACCGCAAATGATAATTACCATATTTTCCGTATCGCTTCTAGTCTTCTGGATTGTATAAACAGGAATTATGGGTTCTGCATATTTGCCATCCTTAGAATAATATGGACCAAGGTTGAGTTTAAGACTGTTTTCTACGTTTATATCCCAATCCTGATTTGGATCATCCTCTGGCTCAGCAACGGTGTAATCGTTTTCAATTTTGTCAGGAGCAGAGCCCATATATGGGTTTGCCTCCGTTCCGTCGCCACCGGTTGTTACATAATAATCAGCATCGAGATAAAATGCCGGTCTAACTCCGATATATGAAACATCAGGCGACTCGCGACCGACAGTTCCGTTAGATTGAACGTAACGCATATCGTGGTTGCAATCAGACACCGGTGTTCTGAGCCAATATGGCCATTTTGCTCCCTGATCGTTGGCGGCGATATAATATGATCCGTGTTTTTTCCAAATATTGTTAATCTGTTTGACATCAAGAAGGAATACTTTCTCGGTAGAATTTTCATAATATGCACTGTCGAAGTTTCTTGCAACATTTTCGATATCATAATTTAACTCCAAATCAGAGCGAGCATCCCCCTCGTAAATTCCTTGCTTATATTCCGGATGAGACACGAGCGAACGCTGCGTCACTGTTTTCATAGCGGCTATTTCGGCCTTTGAAAATTCATTCAAAAAGCCTGCTTTATCGTCATAACTATTGCCTTTGACAGAATTGCCTTTTGGAGGATTACCACACAGCCATTTTATCTCGCCCGCAACAGCGGTAGAATTGAGCCATGAGCGCATATTGCTGTCTTTCCAATAATTGGAACCATATGAATCACGCTTATAGTTTCGACTGTGTGACTTTGACCTGTCGTTGTCGTTCGTACGTGCATCATAAGGAAGTGTATCAACTATCCTATCAGCAAGCATAAGTGGCCCGTTTTCATCAATATCAACGCATCTCCAAATAATACTCTTTCCGTTATATTTACCTAAACTGATATACGTTCCGATCTCAACAGTTGGAATTGTTTCTCCTTCCGCTGCCGAAACGGGTATAACTGTCACCACCATACATAAAAGCAACAGCACGGTCAACAATTTTTTCATGTTATCACTTCCTTTTTTGAATTATTTCTTTTTTTGACCTATTTGTATTATATATTAAAGTTAAATGAACAAATTTCCCTTCCCCCAAAAAACAGGTTTTTTTACAGAAAAACTGTTTTTTCCACAGAACCGGCGAGATCGCCTTCGTTTTCAAAAACGGCACGGAGGTCAAAATCGGAGCATAAACTACAAGGTCGCAAGATAGTTCGCATTTTCGGATGAACGGGTTTTGCGGCCTTTCTTTTGCGCTCTTGAGGAATAATTAAAATGTGCACACCCT
>ENA-ORMS01002042-ORMS01002042.1-human-gut-metagenome-genome-assembly--contig:-NODE-2042-length-15003-cov-4.859714_pt1 | contig 15003 bp, 14 predicted proteins | sample MGYA00242104_ERZ508997 | MGnify/ENA primary metagenome ERZ508997 (study PRJEB26280, sample SAMEA2338704) | human gut metagenome | biome: human gut; feature: human-associated habitat; material: faeces... | reverse complement strand
CCTCGTAGCCGCCAGCGCTCTGGGCTTCGGCATCTACGAGATGCACAACGTCGGCACCCTGCTGCGCAGCCTGCCCACCTTCGGCGTCAGCCTCCACTAGAGAAGCCGTTTTCATAAGCATTGCACCCCGCCTATGAAAACAGCTTCTAACAGCAAAAGACCCCTGCCCGGCAAGGCTGTCGGGCAGAGGTCTTTTTGTTGCGCAGAACTTACTTCTTCTCGTAGCTCTGGCAGTAGTGCGGGATGTCCACCTGCTGAGAAGAGCAGGTGCAGCGCTCCGTCACCGTGATCTCGGGCAAGTCACACTTACAGCTCCCCACGTTGTGGCGGCACTCGCAGACATCACAGCGGACACCTGTGTTTTCCATTCATTCATCACCTCTTTGTCCCTAGGTTGCCCCAAAGACGCGGGATGATGCAGGATGGGCCGATGTTATTTTTTACCAGTTGGCCAGATCAGCGCCCAGCTTGCGGCAGGCAGCCTGAACGTCGTCGTCAGGCGTCTCGTTGCAGATGAGGCCCTCGTCGCTGAACAGCTGTGCGCCGTCCTCTTTGGCGCGCTCGCACCAGTCGCGCATCCACTGGCCGTCGCCCCAGCCATAAGAGCCGAACAGAGCGATCTTCTTGCCGTTCAGGGAACCCTCCAGATCGGAGAACATCGGCTCAAACTCGCTCTCTTCCAGCTGCTCTGCACCCATTGCGGGGCAGCCAAAAGCCACTGCATCAAACTCAGCCAGCTTTGCGGCGTTCATCTCGCTGCAGGGCACGATGGTGCCGTTTGCACCCTCTGCCACGCAGTTTGCCATGGTCTCAGTGTTGCCGGTTGCGCTCCAGAATACGACTGCTACTTTGCTCATAAAGATCGTCCTCTCTCAAATCAATATTAGTTAGATATCTCTAACTTTATGTTCCATGAAAATGCGTCCAACCACGCAGACGCATCCCCATTTGGTTAGTATCTTCTAACCACCGATAGAATACCACAGCTTCCCGGCTGTGTCAAGCCTTTTATGCAAAAAGAACTGCCGCGGCTGAAAGTACGCCGTAGATCACCGGCTGGTGCAGCAGATACAGCAAAAGCGAGTGCCGGCCCATCCAGCCCAGCGCCGGGCAGACCGAGCGGCGCAAGGGCTCCATGCGCTGCCGCCCTACAATGCCGTAGAGAAAGTACCCTGCCCAGAACAGAAACAGCCACGGCAGAAGGGCAAAATAATCGGTGGAATAAAAATCGAAGGGCAGAAAGCCGAAAAACGCTGTAAAGTAATTCGCGTACCATGCATCCGGCAACGCAAGGCGCAGCCCGCCGAAGCCGAGCCAACGCTCGTCCAGATGATAAGTCAGTGCAAACAGCACCGCCGACACCGCAAGGCCCACAGCGGGCATCACTTTTTTCAGCAGCGGTTCCAGCACACCGGTCAGCAGCATGGCGCTGCCCAGAAAGGTCAGCACACCGAACACCACCCGGTCCTCCGGCATGAAGACCAGCGTCACCACCGTGACCAGTGCCCCGGCAGCAAACACCTGTGCGCCGCGCTTCAGGGTGCGGTGTCCCAGCGGCACGCAGAAGCCGGACAGCAGAATGAACACCCAGCAGATGGTCTGCTGCCACAGACGCCCCGGCATTCCCGCGTACCAGTCCATCCAGATGCCGAACAGGAACATCATGTCCCAGCAGGCATGGTACAGCATCATGCTGACCAGATCCAGCCCGCGCAGCTCGTCCAGCAGGGCGTAGCGGCCCGCCGGGGTCTTTTGCCGGGTGGTGTGTCCGTTTTTCATTCCCCCGTCTCCCCTTTCGCAGTTCATTGAACACGAGATAAATTATAACCCGCCGCCGCTGTGCCTGTCAACGGAACAGTTCCGTAGGTTGAACAAAAAAACCGCTGCACAGCGGCAAAGCCATGCAGCGGTCAGAATGGATAACCGGGGAAACCTTATCAGACTTCGGTGTTGAAGTAGCGCTTCAGCAGGCCCTCAAAGCCGCGGCCGTGACGGGCCTCGTCCTTTGCCATCTCGTGAACGGTGTCGTGGATGGCATCCAGATTCAGGGCCTTTGCCTTCTTGGCCAGATCCATCTTGCCTGCACATGCGCCGCACTCGGCCTCGGCACGCATCATCAGGTTCTTCTTGGTGCTGTCGGTGACAACTTCGCCCAGCAGCTCTGCAAAGCGGGATGCGTGGTCTGCTTCCTCGTAGGCATAACGCTTGTAAGCCTCAGCGATCTCGGGGTAGCCCTCGCGCTCAGCCACACGAGCCATTGCCAGATACATGCCGACCTCGCTGCACTCACCCTCAAAGTTTGCGCGCAGGCCATCCACGATCTCCTGCGGAACGCCCTCGGCCTTGCCGATGCCCACAACATGCTCGGTGACGTAGGTGTTGCCGGTCTTCTCCACAAAAGCGGAAGCAGGAGCCTTGCAGACGGGGCACTGTGCCGGGATCTCGCCTTCAGCAATATAACCACAAACGGTGCAAACGTACTTCTTCATAAGAATAGACCTCCATCATTCTTTTTATATCAGTTAGAAAACAGGCTGGGCGGTGTTGGTACTCACCGGCCCTTGTCATGGCTCTATTATAGCGAATAATTCCTAGTTAGTCAAGGATAATTTTAAGAATAATTCCTATTTATTTTGTCTTACAGATAAATTCCGGCAGGGTCACTAAAAACCATCATCAAAAACTGTGTGCTTTGCCCTGTGCACCTTAAAAACAGCAAAGCCGCCCTGCACACACAGGACGGCTTCTGCCTTGTTCTTCCTTCTTCTATGGGAGATCAGACCTGCAGGTTGCTGCTGGTAGCGGCTTCGGAGCCGTCGGCAGCATCAAACTCGTAGTCGTTGCCGGGCAGGATAGCGTTCAGCAGGATGCCTGCGATCGCGGCCACAGCCAGACCGGACAGGTTGATGGTGACACCTGCAACGGCAAAGCTGACACCGCCCACAGAGTTGAAGCCCAGTGCGCACACCAGAATGACAGCGGCCACGATCAGGTTGCGGCTGTTGGTAAAGTCCACGCGGTTCTCCACCACGTTGCGCACACCGATGGCGGAGATCATGCCATACAGCACAAAGCTGATGCCGCCGATGATGCCGGTGGGGATGGTGTTGATGACAGCCTCAAACTTGGGGCTGAAGCTCAGGATGATGGCCAGGACAGCCGCAATGCGGATGACCAGCGGATCGTAGATCTTGCTCAGGGCCAGCACACCGGTGTTCTCGCCGTAGGTGGTGTTGGCCGGGCCGCCCAGCAGGCCGGCCATGGTGGTAGCCAGGCCGTCGCCCAGCAGGGTGCGGTTCAGGCCGGGGTCGTTGATATAGTTGTGGCCCACGGTTGCGCTGATGGCGGCGATATCGCCCACATGCTCCATCATGGTTGCCAGTGCAATGGGGATGATGGTGAACAGTGCGCTGATGAACTCCGGGCTGCCGTCGATGGCAAACAGGCCCATGGCCTCCTTGTGCAGAGGGATGCCCACCCATGCAGCCTCAGAAATGCGCTGGAAGTCCACTGCACCGGTCACCAGTGCCACTGCATAGGACACCAGCACGCCGATGAGGATGGGCAGGATCTTGACCATGCCCTTGCCCCAGATGTTGCACACGATCACGACACCCAGTGCCACAAAGGCCAGGATCCAGTTGGACTGGCAGTTTTTGATAGCAGAGGGGGCCAGGATCAGGCCGATGGAAATGATGATGGGGCCAGTGACCACCGGCGGGAAGAACCGCATGATGCGGCGGATGCCGAAGGTGGAGATCAGCAGGCTGGCCACCAGATACACCAGACCGGAAAATGCGACGGCGGCGCAGGCGTAGGGCAGCATCTTGGTGTTGGCAACGGTCAGGTTGCCGTCTGCATCTGCCAGCATGGGGGCCACGATGGAGAAGCCGCCCAGATACGCAAAGGAGGAGCCGAGGAATGCAGGCACCTTCTTTTTGGTAATGAGGTGGAACAGCAGGGTGCCCAGACCTGCGCACAGCAGGGTGGTGGAAACGCTCAGGCCGGTGAGCAGCGGCACCAGCACCGTTGCGCCGAACATGGCAAACATGTGCTGCACGCCCAGAATGAACATGCGGCCTGCGCCCAGCTGGCGCGCGTCGTAAATGCCTTTGGAGTAATCGATCTTTTCGCTCATGAAGTTTTTCTGCCTCCTACAGAACTCGCAGCCCCAAAAAAAGAGGCACCGCCGTCAGCAAAACGGCAATGCCCCTGAAATTTGGGAACAATGATTCCGCCCGGAAATGAGAAGTGCAATACAGCGCAGTCGATGATTCTTGTGCAGCATGGTGCGCTCCCCCTTTCATTCAGGCTCTTTCCAAACCGCCGCCAAAAGCCCCGCAAAAGGCCGCAGCAAGCAGTCCTTCCAGAGATTATAGCAGACTTTTTGCCGCCGTGCAACTATTTTGCTTAATTCTCCTGTATTTCCAGCCCGGAAGTTTGCGCCGCTTCTCTTGCAATCCGGCCCAAAGCGCACTATAATATAACCTACCATTGTAATCTGTATTATAAGAGAATTATCAGGAGAGTTTATGATCTATCTGGATTATTCCGCCAACACCCCTGCGGACGAGGCGGTTTTACAGCGCTTTTGCGAGGTGGAGCGCAATTGCCCGGGCAATGCCAATTCCCACCACGCAGCAGGCACTGCCGCAAAGGCTGCCATCGATGCCGCCACCCAGAGCATTGCCCGCAGCCTGAATGTGCAGCCCGCCGAGATCATCTATACATCCGGTGCCAGCGAGGCCAACAACTTTGCCATCAAGAGCATCGCCCGGCTGGAGCGCCACCATGGCAGACACATCATTTCCACCCCGCTGGAGCACTCCTCGGTGAGCGGCAGCCTGACCGCCCTGCAGGAGCAGGGATACGAGATCGACCTTGTGGACATCCGGCAGGACGGCACGGTGGACCTTGCCCACCTGAAAGAACTGCTGCGCCCGGACACCATTCTGGTGGCCGTCACTGCCGTGGACAGTGAGCTGGGCGTGGTGCAGCCGGTGGCCGAGATCGCGGAAATGTTGAAGGCCTGCCCCCACTGCCACTTCCATGTGGATGCCACACAGGCCGTGGGCAAGCTGCCGGTCAGCTTTGCGGGCATCGACACCATGAGCCTGACCGCCCACAAGTTCTACGGGCTGAACGGCATCGGTGTGCTGGTCAAGCGGCGCGGCCTTGCGCTGGAGCCGCTCATCCATGGCGGCGAGAGCACCACCATCTACCGCAGCGGCACCCCCACCGTGGCGCTGGCCTGTTCGCTGGCGCTGGCGCTGGAAAAGGCAGTGAGCGAGCTGCCCGCCCGGGTGGAGCACATCCGCGCCCTGAACGCCCGCCTGCGCACCGGGCTTGCCCAATACCCCAAGGTGCGCATCAACAGCCCGGACACCGCCGTGCCGCAGATTTTAAACCTGAGCGTACAGAACGTGAAGGGCACCGTGTTCCAGCGGGAGCTGGATGCCAGGGGCGTATGCGTCTCGGTCAAATCGGCCTGCTCTTCGGACGGCCTGCCCTCCCGCGCCGTGTTTGCCGTGAGCCATGACCGGCGCAACGCGCTGTCCTCGTGGCGCATCAGCCTGAGCCACCTGACCACGGAACAGGAGATCACTGATTTTATGCAGGCGTTCGATGCCTGTTACAACGCCCTGACGCAATAAAAAGGAGTATTATGAAGCAAGATCCCCCCGCCGACCAGCAGCGAGGGGATCTTTTTTACTGTTTTTGAATGCCGAACAGTCTGCGCAGAATGCCGCGCAGCGCCTTGGGGCTTCGGATCACAACTACCTGCATATGCTCCCCGCCTTTCCGTTTTCTGGCCCATCCTATGCAGGCAGGGGCCGGAACGTTCCGGCAAGGGCAGCAGCGCTCAGTCTGCGATGGTCTCCACCACCACCAGCGCACCGCTGCGGGTGGAGATGGTGATGCAGTCCGACCCGGCAGCGTACTCGTTGCTGACGCCCAGCGGGTAGCTGGCGGTCAGCTCCGCATCGGTCAGCTCATAGTAGGAGCCGCGCTCGCACACGCCCTGCGCCCTGCCCTCCATCGGGAAGGCCGAGAAGAAGAAGTACTTCTCCTTCGGGTAGCGGCGGGTCTCGCCGGGCATCACGTAGGTGATGCGGCTGCGCTCATCCAGCAGGGTGGTGCGCACACCGCGCTGTTCCAGCCCAAGGCCGGTGCACAGGTTTGCAAGGGTGTGCTCCACCCGTCTGCCGCCAAGGCCGCCCAGCAGCAGCACCTCGTCAAAGCCCTTTTCCGAGACCAGCTTTGCGGCATACTCGGTGTCGGTATCGTCCTTCACATGGGGCAGCACGATGATATCGTCGTCCTGCTGTTCCGGGCAGGGGGCGGTGTCAAAGTCACCCACGATGATGTTGGGTCTACGCCCCAGAGGTGCGCAGTTGCGGTAGCCTGCATCACAGGCAATGATAAAGTCGTCCGGCCGCAGGGCCTCTGCCAGCTCCGGAGAAACCGGGCAGGCCGAAATGATCACACAGCGTGACATGAATCTCTTCCTTATCCTTTATACTTTCGGGCGCTGCCAATCCTTCACGTCCTTGACTTCCTCGTACATGGCGCAGTAGCTGTCGTACCGGGTCTGGGAGAGCCTGCCCTCGGCCAGTGCGGCGCGCACGGCACAGCCTTTTTCGCTGCGGTGGGAGCAGCCGGTGAACTGGCACTGGCCCAGATAAGGCCCGAACTCCGGGAACGCATGCTCCAGATTTTCCTTGGGGATGAACCCGGCGCGGTTCGCTTCCAGACTGGCAAAGCCCGGCGTATCCGCAATGCGCCCGCCAAAGGCTTCAAAGATCGTCACCTCACGGGTGGTGTGGCGGCCGCGGCCCAGCTTCTGGCTGATGGCACTGGTCTCGCGCTCTGCTTCCGGCAGCAGATGGTTCAAAAGGGTGGATTTTCCCACGCCGGAGTTGCCGCAGAACGCACACAGCCTGCCGCTGATCCACTGCTTCACCTCGTCCAGCCCGCCGCCGGTCTCGTAATCGATGCGGATGAACGGCAGGGTCGATTTTTCGTAGGCCTTACGCAGGAATTCCGCCTCGGCCAAGTCGCCCTTGGTGCACACGATCACCGGCTGCACGCCCTTGTCCACCGCAATGGCGGCAAGCTTATCCAGCACCAGCGTGCTGGGCGTGGGCTGGGTGGTGCTGGCCACAAGGAACAGCACATCCAGATTTGCCACCGGAGGCCGCACGAACACATTTTTGCGCGGTGCGATCTCGGCAATGACGGCTGCACCGTTCTCGGTCTCCAGCGTCACCTCATCGCCCGCCACCGGCGTGATCTTCTGTTTGCGGAAAATGCCGCGGGGCTTGCATTCCACAATGCCCTCCGGCGTTTTTACATAGTAAAAGCCGCCGATGCCCTTTGTGATATATCCCTTCATGCACGCCTCCGTCAGCTCAGCAGCGAGGACCACCAGTCGGTCAGCGGTTTCTGCGAAGGGTCGCCGCTGCCCGCTGTGCCCTGTTCGGTGCCGGTCTCGGTGCTGGAAGAAGAGGAGCTGCTGCCAAACAGGCCGCTCCACCAGTCGCCGCCGGTGGTGCTGTCGCTGGGTGCTTCCGGTTCCGGTGCAGGCTCCGGCCCTGCGCTTACCACAATGTTCACGCGGCCGTTCAGCTTTGTGGTAGAGCCTGCCGCCGGGTTCTGACTGATGACAGTACCCACCGGCTGGTCGCTGTACTGCTCGGTCTGGCTGCCAAGGCCCAGATGGTTCTGCACCAGCAGGGTGCGGGCATCAGCGGTGCTCATGCCGGTCAGCGAGGGCACCTTGGTGGTGGTTGCCACCTGCGGGCGGCTGATATACATCACCACAGTGCTGCCTGCAGCCACCTGACTGCCCGCCGCCGGGTCGGTGCGGATCACCGCGCCGGATGCCACAGAGGTATCCACAGCCTGCGTTACCAGCACCGAGACACCCAGCTCCTTGAGCTGCTGCTCTGCATCGGCCTGCACATAGTTGGTCAGGTCCGGCACGGTAACGTACTGGGTGCCAAGGCTCACAGTCAGGGTCACATTCTGGCCCTCGCGCACCGTGCGGCCGGACACCGGCGACTGCTTATAGATATAGCCCGCCGCATAGTTACTGTTGTACTCCTGCTCCCAGGTAACGCTGATCTGGCCGGAGACCACCTGCTCGGTGGCAGCAGCCTCGTCCTGCGTCATACCGATATAATCGCCCAGCGTGATATCGGCCTTGTTGTTCATCAGGTTGGAGGAATCGTTCAGGATCATCCAGCACAGCGCAAGGCACGCCAGTGCAAATGCAATGGTAACGCCGAACAGTGCCGGCAGGAAGATGGTGCGCTTTTTCTTGCGCGGTGCGGCCTTTTTGCCGCGGGGCGCAGGCTTTTCGGCCTGACGGTTTGCACGGTTCTGGTTCATGGTACGTTTCACCACCTTTTCGGGAGCATCTTCTGTAATATACTTGTACTCGAACATCACGGAGGGGTTGTGCACGTAGGTGTCCAGCGCATCCAGCATTTCGCGGGCGGATGCGTAGCGGTTCTGCGGCAGCTTTGCCATGGCCTTTTCGGTGATCTCCACCAGTGCATTCGGCACCTCCGGCGCGATCTCGTGCAAAGACTTCGGCTGATCGGAGATCTGCTTGATGGCAACTTCCACCATGTCGTCTGCATCAAAGGGCAGATGACCGCTGAGCATCTCGTACATCATCACGCCCACCGAGTAGATATCGCTGGTGCAGTCGGTCTCATCGCCCTTGGCCTGCTCCGGGCTGATATAGTGCACGCTGCCCATGGCCTTGCCGCTCAGCAGCTGGTTCTCGGCACGGGAGATGCGCGCAATGCCAAAATCCATCATGCGCAGCTGGCCGTTGTCCAAAAGCATGATGTTCTGGGGCTTGATGTCCCGGTGCACCACACCGTTGGCGTGGGCATGTTCCAGCGCCTTTAAGATCTGGGAGATGAAGTGCACGGTCTCCCGGTTGGTCAGCCTGCCGCCGCGCTGGTTAAGGTACTCGCGCAATGTCATGCCGTCCACATATTCCATCACGATATACTGCAGATCATCATTCACCGATACATCGTACACTTTTACGATGTTGGGGTGGTTCAGCAGCGAGATGGCCTTGGATTCATTTTTAAAGCGGCGCACAAGGTCCGGGTCGTGCATATACTCCTGCCGCAGCACCTTTACCGCCACCACGGTACCGGCAGGCACCGGGCCGTTGTGCCCCAGCATGACCGCCTTGTAGACGTTTGCCATGCCGCCGGAACCGATCAGCTCCCGCACCTCATACAGGCCGTCCAGCTTTTTGCCGATCAGGTTGTCCATCAGCGCACCTCCTCCACACACAGCAGCAGCGCGGTGATGTTATCCGGGCCGCCGTTCTCGTTGGCCGTGCGGATCAGAAGGTCCGGCAGGTCGTAGAACCCGCCGGTGCGCAGCAGCTGTTCCAGCTGTTCTCTGGGCACGGCATTGGTCAGGCCGTCCGAGCACAGCAGCAGGATATCCCCTTTCTGCAGCGGTGCGGTGGTGAACTCCGGGTCCAGCCGGTAGTCCACGCCCAGCGCCTTGGTGATGATGTTCTTCTGAGGGTGGTGCTCGGCTTCCTCCACGGTAATGGTGCCGCAGTCCACCAGCTCCTGCACATAGGAGTGGTCGTGGGTGAGCTGGGCAAGCCTGCCGTCCCGGTACAGGTACGCCCGCGAGTCGCCTGCATGACACAGGAACACCTTGCCGCCGCGCACCAGTGCGCACACAGCCGTGGTGCCCATGCCCGCCAGCGATTCCTCACGCAGGGCCTTCTGGAACACAAAGCGGTTGGCGCTGAGCAGGCTCTTTTTCAAAAAGGTCTCCTCTTCGCCGGGCAGGCACTTGGAAGCATACTGCTCCTGAAAGCAGCGCTCGATCACATCGCACGCGCTCTGGCTGGCTTCCCTGCCGCCGCGTGCACCGCCCATGCCGTCGCATACCAGCAGCCATGCGGCATCGCCGGGCAGTTCTCCTGCGCGATAATCGTCCTGATTATCCTGCCGGACCCTGCCGACATCCGTTTTTCCTGCAAGTTTCATAGGCTTCTCCCTTTAATATTTACGCTTTCCCGTTCATTTCGTCACGGCGCAGCTGGCCGCATGCGGCGCTGATCTCGCTGCCAAGGCGGCGGCGCACCGTAGCGTTCACGCCAAGGCTCTCCAGCTTCTGCTGGAAGCGGTGCACGTTGGCTGCATCGGTGGCCGAGTACGGGCTGCCGTCCACCGGGTTGATGGGGATCAGGTTCACATGGGCACCCATGCCCCGGATCAGGTTTGCCAGCTGTCTGGCGCAGGCATCGGAATCGTTGACACCGCGCACCATGGAATATTCAAAGCTCACGCGGCGGCCGGTGGTGTCCTGATAGCGGCGCACGGCCTGCATCAGCACTTCCACGGGATAGGCATCGTTCACCGGCATCATGCCGCTGCGAATTTCATTGTTGGGTGCGTGCAGCGACACCGAGAGGGTCAGCTGCAGCTTTTTCTCGGCCAGCTGGTCGATCTTGGGCACCAGACCGCAGGTAGAAAGGCTGATGTTGCGCATCCCGATGTTCACGCCCTCGGGCGAGGTGATGTTCTCCAGAAACTTCATCACTTCGTCAAAGTTATCCAGCGGTTCGCCAATGCCCATGAGCACGATGTGGGAAATGCGCTCCCCGATATCCTTCTGGGCGGTGTAGATCTCAGAGCAGATCTCGCCTGCTTCCAGATCGCGCACGCGGCCCGCCTGGGTGGACGCGCAGAAGCGGCAGCCCATGCGGCAGCCCACCTGCGTGGACACACACACCGTGTTGCCGTAGTGGTAGCGCATCACGACGGTCTCGATGCAGTTGCCGTCCGCCATGCGCAGCAGATATTTTACCGTGCCGTCCTTTGCTTCCTGCCTGCGCTCGATCTTGGGCGCGGCAATGTAGAAGCTTTCTTCCAGCTTTGCCAGCAGGGTCTTGGGCTGGTCGGTCATGGCAGAAAACTCGGTGACCAGCTTCTGGTGCACCCAGTGGAAGATCTGCTTTGCCCGGAAGCCCGGCTGACCCATCGCTTTCAGTTCAGCGGTCAGCTCTGCCAGCGTAAAGGAAGAGATACAGCGTTTTTGTTCCATTGTGTTCTCCTATTGTTTTTTACGAACAAGCCACCTGTTTCATTGCAGCTTTTCCCCGTTTTTCTGCATGGCACACAGGAAAAAGCCGTCCATGCCGGTACGGGTGGGCACCGAAAGCGCGCCGTGCTCCCCTGCCGTCATCCCGGCGGGCAGCGCTGCGGCAGGCTCCACCACCGTAAACTCCGGGTGGCGGGCCAGAAATGCCGCGATCTGCTGCTGGTTTTCTGCCGGGTCGATGGTGCAGGTGGAGTACACCAGCCTGCCGCCCGCTTTCAGCAGCTGTGCCGCCGTATCGAGGATGGCCGACTGCGTGGCCAATAATTCAGCTTCGCGGGCCGGTTCCAGCTTTTTGTAGCGCAGATCCGGCTTTTTTGCCAGAATGCCAAGGCCGCTGCAGGGCACATCCGCTAAAATGCGGTCGGCCTGCGGCAGGGCCGGGTTTCCCTTGGTGGCATCGTTGCACAGGGCTTCCACATTAGTCAAGCCCATGCGCTGCACTGCCGTGCGGATCAGGCCCACGCGGTTCTCGGCGGCATCGCAGCTGTAAAGCCTGCCGGTGCTGTGCATCTGCTCGGCCAGCAGGATGGTCTTGCCGCCGGGCGCGGCGCACAGGTCGATGACTGTTTCTCCGGGCTGTGCGTCCACGCAGAGCGCCGCCAGCTGGCTGGCCTGCCCTTCCACATGGAAGTACCCCTGCCGGAACAGCTCATTTTCCGCCGGGCTGCCCTCGAAGCGGGCCAGCACACTGCCGGGCACAATGCCCCGCTTTGCTTCCTTTGCGCCGGAAGCCAGCAGCTTTGCACAAAGCTCATCGGCACTGCCTTTCAGCGGGTTCGCCCGCAGGCTGGTCATGCCGCCGTCGGCCTTGTAGGTAAGGATATCCAGTGCTTCGTCCGGGTAGTTTTTGTGCAGAAATTCCGCCACATCCCGCCCGGCAGAGCCAAGCACCATGAGCCGCTCCACTTCGTTTTTGAAGCTTGCGGTGCTCAGGTCGTAGCTGCACGCCTTGCGCAGCACGGCGTTGACCAGACCGGATGCGCTGGATTTTTTGAAGGCACGGGTCAGCTTGACGGCTTCGTTCACCGCAGCGGACACCGGCACCTGCATATAGCGGGCCTGCGCCAGCGCCGCGCGCAATATTTCGCGCACCGGTGCATCCAGCTTGGCAAGGCCCTTGGGCAGGAACTGGCACAGGATGTAGTCCAGCGTGCCCCGGTGTTCCAGCACCGTGTAAAAGATGGCGCTGGCAAAAGCTTTATCGCGGCCTTCCAGCTGCTGGCGCTTGAGTTCGGCATCCAGAACAAGGTTGGAAAAGCCATCCTGCTCCTGCCGCACCAGCGCCGCCACTGCCGCCGCGCGGGGATTCGCCGCCATCAGAGGATATCCCCCGTTTTCAGGCGCTGACCGGCCGCAAAGGCGGTGCCGTCCATGGGCTTTTTGCCTTCCGGCACCACATTCAGCAGCTGGACGGCCCCCTCACCGCAAGCCACCGTGAGCGGCTTTGTGGCCAGCACGGTGCCGGGCGCTTCGCCGTGAGCTTCCACGGCATGGCACTCCATCACCTTGAGCTTTTTGCCGCCGGAGGTGACGAACCATGCACCGGGCCACGGGTTCATGCCGCGCACCCAGTTGTGGATGTGGGCAGCCGATTCGGTCAGGCGGAACTCTGCCATCTCCTTGTTCAGCATAGGTGCATGGCAGGCGTTCTCATGATCCTGCGGCTGGGGTTTCAGCGTTCCGGCGGCGATGGCGGGCACCACCTCACACAGTACCCGTGCACCCACGGCAGTCACGCGGTCAAACAGCTGGCCGCTGGTCTCCTCCGGGTCAATGGCGATCTTCTCGCAGCAGAGCACATCGCCGGTGTCAAGGCCCTCGTCCATCTGCATGATGGAAACGCCGGTCTCGGCATCGCCGTTCAGCACGGCCCACTGCACCGGGGCGCTGCCGCGGTACTTGGGCAGCAGGGAGACATGCAGGTTGATGCAGCCGTACTTCGGCGCTTCCAGCACAGACTTCGGCAGGATGCAGCCGTAAGCCACCACCACGATCAGTTCCGGGGCCAGTGCGCGGATGTTCTCGTCCTCGCTGCCGTCCCGCAGGGTGCGGGGCTGGAACACCGGCGTGCCGTGGGCAAGGGCCACTTCCTTGACCGGGGGTGCGGTAAGCACCTGCTTGCGGCCAACCGGCTTGTCCCGCCGGGTGTACACCGCGCAGATGTCATGCCCGGCGGCATACAGGGCTTTGAGGCACTCTGCGGCAATATCCGGCGTGCCCATGAACAAAATGCGCATTACTTGTTTCCTTTCGCTTCGCGGGCAGCTTTTTTGCCCTCTTCGGTATCCTCATAGAAATACTCGCTGGACTGCATGATGGTAATGCCGTCCAGATGGTCGTTCTCGTGCTGGATGCAGCGGCCCAGCAGATTCTCAGCTTCCAGCTCGAACCACTCACCGTGGCGGTCCTGTGCGCGCACCTTGACCGCGGCGGGGCGGGTCACAGCGCCGTTGTGGCCCGGGAAGGACAGACAGCCCTCGTAGGCGGTCTCCTCTTCCTCGGATACGGCCAGGATCTCCGGGTTCACAAAGTCGATGAACTTATATTCGTAATCTTCGGGGATCTCCTCGGGCGCGTCGGTGGTGTCCCACACCACGAACAGACGGCGCAGCATGCCCACCTGCGGGCCGGCCAGACCCACGCCGTCGGCGGCGATCATGGTCTCGTGCATGTCGTCCAGCAGGGTAGCCAGACGGTCATCAAAGGTGGTGACGGGGCGGCAGACCTTGTTCAGGATGGGATCGCCCTCTTTTACAATGTTACGGATTGCCATTTATGGTACCTCCAAATCAGATGTCACCGTCCGAATGCAGGTCCACCGCAACGGTGGCCTTGGACGGAAGTTTTTCCTGTTCGTATCTTTCCAGTGTGCTGCGCACGAGGTCGCGGAAGCGGCGGTCGTTGCGGCACTTGACGGTGAGCTTATAGCGGTAGGTGTCGTTGATCTTTTCAATGCTGCCGGGCGTAGGGCCCAGAATGCGCAGGGGCAGATCCGGCTGCTTGGCCGCCTGCTGCCCTAAAAGCGCCGAGAAACGGGCAGCGGCGCGCGCCACCTCGTTCTCCTTTGCACCGGCAAAGCCGATGACGCACAGCCCGCAGAAGGGCGGGTACAGGCCCAGCTTGCGGTAGGCGATCTCCTGCTCAAAAAAGGCATCGTAGTCCTGCGCGGCGGCAAGGTTCAGCACCGGGTTATCGGGGTCGGTGGTCTGGATGATGGCAAAGCCGGGGTCTCTGGCCCGTCCGCTGCGGCCCACCACCTGCGTGATGAGGCTGAACACGTTCTCATACGCGCGGAAGCCCTGCGCAAACAGCAGCGAGTCGATGCCCAGCACGCCCACAAGGGTCACATCCTCAAAATCCAGTCCCTTGGCCACCATCTGGGTGCCCACCATGATGTCATATTCGTGGTTTGCAAACCTTGCCAGCAGCTTTTCGTGGGCATCCTTTGCGGCAGTGGAATCCTGATCCATGCGCAGCACCCGCGCATCCGGGAACAGCTTTGCCAGCTCTTCCTCGGCTTTCTGGGTGCCGAAGCCCCGGTACTGCAGCTTGCCGCCGCAGGCGGGGCACACAGTGGGCGGTTCCATCTGGCTGCCGCAGTAGTGGCACAATACCTTGTGCGCCGCTTTGTGGTACACCATCGGCACGCTGCACTTTGTGCACTTGAGCACCTCGCGGCAGTCCTCGCACTGGGCCATGGTCTGGTAGCCCCGGCGGTTCAGCAGCAAAATGGTCTGCTTGCCTGCATCCAGATTGCGGCGGATGGCATCTTCCAGCGCAAGGCTGATCTCGCGGGGATTGCCTGCTGCCAGCTCTGCCCGCATATCCACGATCTGGACG
>ENA-ORMS01002036-ORMS01002036.1-human-gut-metagenome-genome-assembly--contig:-NODE-2036-length-15026-cov-3.759268_pt1 | contig 15026 bp, 15 predicted proteins | sample MGYA00242104_ERZ508997 | MGnify/ENA primary metagenome ERZ508997 (study PRJEB26280, sample SAMEA2338704) | human gut metagenome | biome: human gut; feature: human-associated habitat; material: faeces... | reverse complement strand
AAAAGCCAGTAACTCTCTGGGCAGTCGTTCTGCCTGCTCAATTGTGAGCAGCGTAATTTCTTTAATACAATTAAAAGAGACATGTTTAACAGCTTTCATCTCTGCTCCCTCAAGACACATAGTCGCCTTTAACAGGATAAGGCATTATGACGGTGTAACAGTGGGCCGCCATTCCTGCCCCTCTCCCGGAGCGATTGTATTCCCTTAACTCTCGTTTTTCTGCTTCCTTGCGGTATTTGAGGAACTGAGTGATTATGGCGATATCCGTATCGGATATGTCAAAACTCTTCATCTCAAAATACCACGGGTTTTCGGCAAGTGCTTCAAGCTTCACCTTTGACTTCTTGAGACTTACAAGACGCTCGGTGAGCATCGGATGCTCGTAATTCCTTTCAAGAGCATGTACGATCTCTTCATCGGAATAATTCTTAGTAGCGGTCGAAGGTAAATTGGTTAAAAAGCTAATGTGTCTGCCGGTTAACATTACGCCGTTCATTAATAATCCTCCTTTTGTCTGTAGATGTTTCTCCAATCGTTTCTTACCTCGATCGGAGCACCGTGCATTTTCTTGTTCTTTTCTCTCTTGATTTCCGTTCTGATACATTCTATTTTTTCCTTGATTCGTCCAAGCTTCTTTGTCCGGAAATTATGCATTGCATCCGGAAAGACATAGGACAGAATAGCCAGAGCGCAAATGATCAGAATCGCTGCCAGAACAATTTCCATGTGTTTCCCTCCTAAAACATATTTAGTTGTCAGTTGTAACTCTCCACTTGTCGTACAACATCAAACAAAGTATGTAAGACAGAACATGGATAAAAAAAGAAAACCCGAGTACAGATAAAAGAAGATATAAAAAAGAGCCGGACTTCTCCGACTCTTAAATTCTTTTCTTTGTTCAGTTTTCGTTGTACCAATAATATCACAGATTATTGACAACGGCAGTGCGAAACGCAGCCATTTCTTTGACATTATTGCGACAATAATTAATATAATCACTTAATACCAGCACAGATACTTTTCATCGTAATATCCGCCTGATGCTTCAATATTAACCATAAGAGTTATGTCATCACCTGTCGCTGTGGGAACGGACACATCCCAAACACTGTCAACACTTGAAACGTCTATTATCTCAGCAATAAATTCTACTTGATAATGATAGCCTTCAGGACAGGTATTTTCACCGTCGGCGTTGGTTAGATAAATCTCGTCAAAGAACAGCGCCGATTCACCCGGATCAAGAGCTACTGTATAGTAATAGAAGCTGTCTGCACCGAGACAAACATTGTAATCGTCCGTTAAAGATCCCGCGCGGCTGGCAAACACATAGTCGAATTTCGCACCCAAGCCTGCTTCTGTATAGCTCTTATTATCATGTTCACTGTAATTGTAGTAATATCCCACCGGTCGTTTGAAATAAACCTCTCCGTCATCATTGACCCATTTAACATTAGGCTTCAGTCTGACGAATCCCTTAATATTTCCTGTGTTTTTGACCTTGATGTTAGTTTTCGTTTGCGCAGAGAAGTCAACGCCGTCTTCATAGACTTCGCAAGTGAGTACAGGATTTTCGACATTTTCCGGAAGGAATGTGTTTTCGATTTCTTCAGTCTTTCCAAAGTACAGTGCATTTGCGGTTATAGCAAAAGCCGATATCAAAATCGAGACTGCCGTTAACACTGAAATTAATACTTTAGTTTTTTTCTTCATAATTTTCAAGCGCCTGTATCGGCGCCTCTCCTTTCTTGTTTTCTACTGAAAGTATGTAAGATTCGTACAAGAAAAGAGAGCTGAAATATATAGCCACATTAAAATTTTAACCTATTGTGATCAAACCATAACAAATATCACCGCATATTAAAAGCAGAGGTACGCACGAAGCTTACCTCTGCCTATTCAGTAACAAATCGCACTATTTTATTAACAACATCATTATCTCTCTACAAATATCTTTAATATTTTGTTTTAAATTAAAAATGTAGACAAACAATGAATCCAACAACACTATAATCAACTCATATCCAAGCAATATTACAAAAATCTTTATTTTTAACGCAACAATGGTAGGATGAAATTGCAGCCCCAGCTGCAGCAGTATACTTTTTTTCAGTACCCAATATGACATCACAATTTCGAGCCGGTATTCCTATAGAGTTAACCGTTTTCATTACATCCAAATCGTATTGAAGCTGATTTATTTCCCAAACAATACGACCAGAAAAAATAATTAAGTTCGGATTAAAGAAATTAATAATGAGTCCCATCATGTGTCCAATATATTCTTTTAATATACGATATCTGTAGGGATGAATACTCGCAAAATTCCGAAGACCGTCACCATCAATTTTGACTAAAAAATCCTCAATATTATGAGCTCCAAAAACATTTCTTCTAAAAGCGCTTTCTAAACATGCGTTTTTTCCACATTCGCACTTATTTAACTGTCCCCCCTCATCTAAGGTTGCGTTTTTATCATTAAGTTCTTCTTTTGATAGCTTATCATCTTCAATTTTACTGACAAGTAGTTCTGGAGCCGGTGTGTGTCCAAGTTCCCCAAAGGAATTAGTGCTTCCCCTACAAAGCTGACCATTCATGATAACTGACGCTCCAATCCCAGCAGCAATATATATACAGCAGATATTTTTAGCATCCGCAGCCTCTAAGTTATTTATATATAACGATTCTTTTTCATAAATCATTGCAGCTTGCGTGTCGTGCTCAAAAAAAACCTTAATTCCATTTTCATCGAGTCTCTCCCATACATTATTAGATATCAAATTTTTAAGAGAAACATTGGTTAGGCACTTAATATTTGGGCTAAAATCAACAACGAGAGTGTCAGGGTTAATAATTCCCGGAAATGAGATTCCAATAGAAAGCAGCGGAAAAACCACTGTATCCAATTTAATTAGTAAATCTAAAATACGGTTTAATCTTGAAACTATCATATCAAGAGAATCTTCTTTTTTATAGCAAAAAAAACCTTCAAAGTCGTGTGGATCTGTAGCAGTTCTAACATCACCTTCCATTAATGAATCAAAAACATTACACAACTTGTTTTCGACAAAAAAATCGTATTTAAGAGGGTGATATAAAAAATCACATAAGAAGACCTTAATTTGGGTAGCTCCTACACTTATGCCTGCTTGCATTGCGTAGTTCGACTGAATTATAAATTTCCCGTCATTTATTGATATAGGACTTGAGTCATTATTTAGTTCAGCAAGAGCTTTTTCTAAAGTCGGCCAAGCAACGCCAATTGTCTTCTTCAAATTAGTTTTATCTATATTGGAATGATGTCTAATAACCTCAACATAATCAAAATATTTACTCAAAAACTCAGTTTTGCTTGATTTAATTCGTCTAAAATCGTTTAGCTGATCCATTAATTACTCCGCCTTTTACAATTCAAATTTCGTATTAAATATAATATCACAAACCAACAATGAAATGCAATACTTATCAGCAAAAAAAAGCTTGCAAAAACAACCAAATTTTTACCGTTGTTTTTGCACCCTTCAGCGGTTCACACAATTTTATAATGCTTTTTTTCGTATAACTTTTCATCTTGAAATCAAAGTGGTGACGCAGTATAATATAAAATAAGAGTTAGGCAGCAAGTGCATATTGAGTTACGAAAGGAGTAATAATGATGAAAAGAATCATAGCGCTCGTCGCAGTAGTCGCATTCGTCTTAGGTTCTATCTTTCTCGCGCAGACAATAGCTTCTGTCAATGTTTTTGTTCATGTGAACATAGAAGTAAAAACATCAACCGATGACGGTGTGCAAAATAATGAAGCTCAAATGCACGAAAAATCACCGCCAATCTTTTATGACATAATCATCCACTCCTTGAAATGCGTCATTTCTTTTGCGTTCGGGGGAGGATTGGAGATCCACTTGCACCTACATAAGAAAGAACACAAATAAGCCATAAAGCAAACGCTACTCGTCCTAATCTCGCTTTCCGGATGCAAAGTGGTTGAAGAGGCAAAATCAATTTAAAAACATAAAAAAGTGGTCTAACGAGACAGCAGCAAATTATCATTTTGATAACCTGTTGCTGTCTTGTGTGTTACAATTCCAAATAAATATCTTCTAATAAGGTAAGCAATACCCTCGATAGGATTTACTGTTACCCATTATTTTCGGTTATAGATATATCGTGTCATTAGTATGTCGGCTTGACAAGAAAATTTATATAAATCATTTTTATATATTAAAGCAACTACGCGATCAAGAGGTTTTTAAGAATACATCCGTACAGTCCGCGCCATATTAGAAAGTCAAAATACAAGTTTTAAAGCACTTTAAAAAATGGTAATTCTCATGTAATATCATTGACAAATATCATCCTATCATGCTATTATATTAGTGTCATTTTTATTGACAGTTTGTAAAAGTGGGTGATAAAGTGAAATTTAGCAATTTCTGGAAAACAAATAGTTCCGTGGTTCTTCCCGCAATTTCCGATGTTATGGGATACTCGTTTTCAATTTTGGGACGTAATCTTGACGGAAACGCTTTCATAATATTGGGCATATCATTCATAATAATGGCGATACTAATTGCCGCACTCGGCATAATTGTAAATTCCATCGTATATAATGAGCAAAAAAAGCCTAAATTTTTCAAAAATAATGATGAAATATATTTTACAAACGGCTCGACAACCACAAACACTTTTACCTCTGATAGCGAAAACAGCAACAATAAAAAACAGATATTAATTCGCACTTTAATTGCTGCAATAAGCATTATTATTCTTATCATTTCTTTGCCTCATTTAAAAGGCAGTTCAATTAGTCATGACACAGACTCTTATGAAGCCTCCTCAACATTTGCAAGTACGTCTGAATTCGACACCAGTTTTGCGTCACCCTCTATTTTGAATACCGGAACCGGTATAAAAGTCGCTCCTATATCTTCTGCGCCGCTTTCAGTTCAAGCTATAGATCCGATAAATAACAGTATCGGAGAGGCGGAAATTCAGCAAATAAACGACAGCATCTACGAAAATAATAGTTACAAAGACTATCCGTTTTCTCCTGCTGTGTCAGGAACATATAGATTTGAATTTTCGAATGTTCCGGACGGAACCGACTTTACGCTCTACATACTGAATTCTGCTGGTGAAAGGAAAGAATATGCCTCTTATTGTGATAACGGAAGCGGCATAACCACATCACTCAGCTCTAAAAAAAATTATACGATAAGGGTTGCTCAACAATGCGAAACCGGTTCATATACCTTAAATATTGGGCAACAAAAAAAGACATCTGACATATCCTCATATACCGCCGTTAGCGACAGTATACAATATACCGACCAAAAAAATAACTATTCATTTTCGCCGCAAAGTGATGGTCTCTATCGTTTTGAATTCTCAGATGTACCTGATGGAACTGATTACAAATTGTATGTTTACAATTCGGGATGGGAGGAACTGGAGCGAGTTATTGATGTTGACAACAATGGCGGTATTAGTATTAATCTTTCTTCTAAAAAGACTTATTATATATCGGTTGTACAATATCGAAGTACTGGTTCATATACTCTTAATATCGGGCACAAAAAGAGTCTTGTAACAGCAACCGGATACACCGCTGTTTCCGACAGCATCCAATATACAGATCAAGAGAATGATTACGCATTTATACCCAGCGTCAGCGGAACCCATCGCTTTGAATTTTCGAATGTACCAAACGGTACGGATTTGAGGCTAATAATCTACAATTCCGGATGGGAAGAAAAAGCAAGAATATATGATGCCGATAACGGAGATGGAATAACAATTTCATTAACAAAAGGAAAGACTTATTATATCAGAGTAAAACATTATAGAGGCAATGGGGCATATACTCTAAACATTGGACACAAAAAGGCCATTGCTAACCTTTCCGAGTCAGCATATGATTCCGACAGTATACAATATACCGACCAAGAGAACGATTACTGCTTCATTCCAAGTGTAAATGCGGAATATAAGTTTTCCTTTATCCATGTGCCGGATGGAACAGATTTCAACCTGTTAGTTTTTAATTCTGGATGGGAGGAAATCAAAAGAGGTTATGACATGGACAATGAAGGCGAGCTTTCCGTACAGCTTTCAGCCGGTGAAACGTATTATGTCCGAGTCGCTTACTATAGAGGCACAGGTAGTTACGGCATAAAAGTCTCAAGATGATATTTGATTGTCTATCCTTACACATTTTCAATTTGAGGGGGCGCGATAAAGCGCCCCCTCTCTCTTTGCGCCTTCAGCCTTATTCAACTACATTATCAAACTCATTAACACAAAGAGCTGTGTGAGACAGCATATTAAATATCATCTTATCGCTTGTGGAAACAATGGTTATCTCCGGGCTATCAAAAGTAAGCTCAAACTCGGTAGTGTTGCCGCTGACATTACCTCCGTCCTCTATTGTTATATGAGGCGCTCCGTACCTTAATGAATCCTTCTCCTCAGAGGAATAGTGTGTGAAGTCCAGATCCTTCGTTATTTCCCTTACAATCTCATAATATTCAATACCGTTAATGCTGACCGTATTATAGTCTTTTTCAAACGCGAGCGCAAAAGAGGTCCCCCTGTTTGCGTTTCCGCAATCAACTATAAAAGTGGGAACTCCGTTTGCCATATTGACTTCATCAGCCTTAATGCGCTTAACATATGTTATTTTAGGATTCAGTTGTTTTATTACAACGTAATCCGATGAGGCCGTGCTCCTGCTGCCTGACAGCGGTACGGCTACGCAGCCATAGTTAACTTTGTTATATTTTCCGTTTGCATGCTCAACGCTTGATTTCATACGAAGATCAACGGATACGATATCCTCATAAGAGATAGCCGGAGAGCTTACCTTAACAGCTATCGCTTTCACCTTTGAGACTTCGGTATCAGCATCAAGTTTTTTCCAATCCCCTGTCGTACTTCCGAAAAGGATTCCGTCTTCGATGTTCTCCATTTCCTTGGATACATTAACACAAGAAATTTGATAATAGACCTCTGCTTTGATATCCTTTGTGAAGTTTGCTTCAACCGACTCTAATGACATAAAGGTTCCGAGCCATTCTGAGCCATCTTCGTTGCCATTACCCAAATTGCTTACAAACACTAAATCGCTGTATGATGACCCATAGCCCTCAAAAGAGAATTTGAGTGTATATTCCTTATCCGCTCTTGTTATTGCCGGGTTTGCATATGTGGAAGCTGTAAAGGGCGTATATTCCGTCTTTACCGCAATTGAAGTCACTTGTGCGGTTTCACCCGTGTCAAGAACAGAAATATTGGTTTTAGCAAAGTAAGCTCTTTCGGTCGTATTTCCATTGTCATTCGCATCAGACAAAACGCTCTTTGATATCGAGATAGAAGATACGGTTTTTGAAAACGACCCGTCATCGGGAGCTGAACAGAAGTTGCCTGCAGCCGTCAGAACCGAATCGGCAGGAGCCGGAACCGCACTGTCTTCGCCAACCGCATAAAGTGCTGATATCATATCGAAGGTTTTTTCGGAACCGAGCTCGCTTTCGCTCAGTCTTGACATCTGCCATGTGTATGAGATCAAAAACGGATTGGTTTTACCGTCATTCAAAGTTGAGTAATCCCCAAAATCAATATCAAATACAATTTTCAGATTGCTTCCCTTTTTGACCGCGCCGACTGTAACGAATTTTGAGATGTTATTTGCTGTTATCTTTATGCTGCTTACGGAGTCGTCACTATTTTTTTTGTACACTGTTAGCGGCAGCATTTCTTCTCCATCATCAGAGTTTTCGGACAGCGCCAGAGTATCCTTAACTTTGTTGAGCAGCACCGTTGCCGTATCGGCTCCGTTACCGTAATAATTTGACGGCAGTATTGACACCAGCTTAAACTTTGAGAATGTTCTTTGCGAAGTGTTGGTGTTAAAGTCGATACCGTATGTGGAGGTCACTTCATAATGGTTTCCCGAAACTTTAACATCCGCCTCGTTTGCACATCTCAGCCTATATTCCTTAACTATTTTTTCTATGGCAATAAGGTTTGTAATGGAGTTTTTATTCAGCAAATTGTCTTTCTGCACAGCCGAAGCGGCTATTCCGACATATTTGACTGTATCATTCCGAATCTTTTCGTATGTTTCATCGCTTACATTGAACCTATATACAAAGGAAGGCGAAGCCCTGTACGAATACGCACCTGCTCCGTATGTGAAGAAATTAACGGTAGAACTCTTATCGGACGGACTGTAAAGCACATACGCATATTTGACGCCATCCTGTAGATTCACCGATAAGTCATCGGTAATATTCCCCGACTTATTAAGCGAATATTTTATGCCGTCAGAGCTTGTATAAAGCTCATAGTTAATTCCGTAAATGACTTCGCCGTTGTCATTGAGATAATGCGCCGGGATTTCTACGGCGGCTATCGAAAACTCACTGTCTTTCAGGTTACTTCTTGTAAGGAGCGATGCGGTTTTATCACCGGCAACAAACGGAACCGTACTGCTGACTTTCATCGTTTTATCAGCCGGCAATGAGAACGGGACAGCGGTAGTTCCCCTCTTATATCCGCTTAAGAAATCCTCTTTAGCGACACCATTGTTAAACACATTCGTTTGCGCAGGAGAAAACTCTTTTATCTCACTCAAAGGAACATCAATTGTTTCGGTGTTTTCAGAATAGCCGACTATTGAAGCATCATCCTTATGTACATGCTTTTCACGGAAAGAAACTGCGTTAGCGTTATCGTATTTGCTTTTATCAAGTGCGATAACAAAGTAATAATAGCTGTCCGTATCATCAGCCGAATGTGCATGATTAATAAAATCAGCACAATTGACTGTGACGGTATTTGTCGCTGAGTCAACAGTATAATCGAGGTTTTCGCACGGAGTCACCTGAGCGTCCTCATTGTCAGTCTGAGCGGAATAGAAGATACAGCCGTCGGGTACTTTCACTTCGATATAATGTTTATATATTCCGAGCGGATCATCGGACAAAAGCGGAACTCTGTATTCCACCCAATAATATCCGCTTTTTGCCACCGTAGTTGCATCAACAAAGACCCCATCGATGGTTTTCAGCCTGTCTTTATGAATCAGCGGAGCGGAATCGTTCGGCTTATAAACTTCAATTTCGTCATATGCTTCGTCATGTTCGCCGCTGTTAATGATACTCCAAGCCTGTGTAAAATCTGTACTAAAAGTGATCGCGTTCGAGGTCACAGTGCTTTTCCCTGCTTTGAGAGTACATTGTAGGGTCAGAGGCTTATTAACAGTACCGAGATCCTTTATATCTTCAGGCTTAAACTGGTATGTAACGGAAATGGAAGCAGATCCGTTAACGGCAGCCGTATTTACCGCAACGATTTTTCCGGATGAATCTGCGCTTGTTTCCTTAAATACACCCGTTTCGTTGCCAAAGCTCTTTCTGGTTATCGTGGTATTTCTTCCCGCCCCGTCAAAGGCGTTTATAGTAAGTTCGAGTTCACCGGCCTTATATGTTTGGGTAAGATCCATATCCACTACCAAGCGAAACACATTCGATACATTTTCGGTCATTTTCCAAGTATATGATGCCGTACTGCCCGCCGATGCCGAAGTGCTGTCATTATACAAAGTCAAAGACACCGAGTTTTCAGCCGCAGACACTAAAAGCGCCATAGAAGAAAAAGAGAGAATAAGCAGTATTGAAACTAATACTGCAGCCAATTTCCTGTGAGATGATCTCAAAAGACCACATCCTTTCATAATGTTCATCTTAGCGTGACCTCGATAAAAGTATGTAAGATTTCAAAGACCAATCTTACATACTTCTTGTGAATGTAGAAATTCACAAAGAGGTGTATTAATGAGAGGAAAAGCTCATTTCGCGACAGGACTTATCGCTGGACTTGTTGCTGCTATATCTACAGTTTCGGCAACAACGCAAATTGCGGAGCCGATAGCATTAACAGTTGCAGCAGCCGTTGGTAGCCTTATTCCCGATATGGATCTTCCGACATCAACGGTCGGCAAAAAACTTAAACCGATATCTTGGACAGTCAACAAAATGTTCGGACATCGCACTATCACTCATGCCCCGATATGGTTGATTCCCCTTATAATTCTATACATAAAGTTTCCAACATTAATCACATCAGAAAACGCTGCAATCTGGCAGCAGGCTCTGTTGGGTTATATTGTTGGGTTCACTTGTCATCTGATGGGCGATATTCTCACGAAAGGCGGGATCCCGTTTTTCTATCCGTTTTCCAAAAAGAGAGTTCATCTAACCGGTGCGGAAAGCGGAAAGCACGACATCATCCTTTCGATTGTTGTTATTGCGGTATTCGCTCCGTCATGGATCTTTGTATTGAAAAATCATATTTAGAAAGCTTGACAAAATATAACATTTAGTATATAATATTAAATACGGAGAGGTTCACAAAGTGTATCCACACAGTCCTGATGCCCTTTGCAAACTTCGCATTCCGTGGTTCGTTGTGGTTTATCGAACTAATTGCGGCTTTTAGCCGAAAAGCCTTTGTGCAGTATGAATGACCGACTTCGTCAAAAACTTTTTAATGCTTCAAAATCTAATATCTGCACTGACCGGACTGTATGAGCATCGCAGGAATTCTGCGGTGCTTTTTGTTTTCGGATAAATAGCTTCAGAAAAAAACAGAGCTCTTGCCATTTTCGGCAGGAGCCCTTTTTGTTTAGTCATTTCTTTTGAGCTTTAGCTAATGGTGTTCCTCTTTCGAATGCGGAAGAAGACGATCAATAAGACTGCAAGCATGACCAAATACAACCAATTACGGTAGAGTAATTTAAGAAAAGTGTTTGTTTCGGTTTGCGTAACATTTATACTGTAACTCTGCATATCATTTTCTTTCACCGAAAACCCGTTTATGTCAAACGAGACTTTAATAAATTTATCATCTGTTTTGATCTCTTTTATGCGGTATTCTCCTACCGGAAGCTCCGTTGTAAGAAAGAAGTCATCATTTTTTGAAAATACCAATTCGTACTCTTTTTCCGATTCTGCCGAAACGACCTTAACCGTAATCTTTTTCAGATTCTTTACCCCAAAAAGCGAAAACATTATCTTATACTTTTCTTTCTGAGGAACCGATTTAGTTGTATTTTCTTCAGTAGTTGTTTCCGGCAAAGTTTCGACCGGCACATCTATGGGTTCTGAAACCGGTTCAACAAAGTTTTCGGATTCTGTTTCCGATCGCTCCGTGTTTTCCGTTTGAAATATTTCGGATGTAATTTCTTCGGCAAACGCCGGTATCGCTATACAAAAAGAAGACAAAACTATCAGAGCGGTTAAAATACCGGCAATTATTCTTTTTTTAGTTGTTAATATATTTGACATATTGTTCCTCCCCTACCATAGATGCAGGTCCTCTCCCCTGCGTCTGACTTCTTCTTGGGTCGTTTTGAACTTCTCTGCAATTGCCGCATAGTCCGTAACACCATCTTTTGTATGTCGTGTCACCGCTCGTTCGAATTCGGATTGAGGCATCTTGAGCGCTCTTTCAAGCGCACCGTTTCGCCTCATTTCTTCATCCTTTTCTTGTTTGTGCGCCATGCACATTTGCATCATTAACGACATATTTTTCTCCTGTTTAATTGATTGCAAAATCTCTTATAACATCTTCCTTTGAGGCGTTAAGAATAGCGCCGAAAGCTCGATCAAAATCGGACTTACTGACATATATGGTTTCGCCGTCATTGTATGTCATTCTGACCCTGTCTTTTTCAACTTCCCATTCGATGAGATATGTTTCACCCGACATAAAAATCCCCTTTCTGTTTTTAATTTTTTTGGGCACGAAAAGTATGTAAGATTTGTTTTTGCAATTGCACTTCTGAATATTATCTCACTTAGGCTTGGTTTATTGGGGACATAAAAAGAACAAAACGAGTAGTGCGTACACTACCCGTTTTGAGACACAAATTATGTCTTTTGAACACAATATTATTATACAACATTTTCCTTGTTTTTGCAAGTGATTTTACAAGATTTTCTTGATTTTGTCAAAATATTTTTGAAAAACAAGAAGCAGAACTACCGTGAGTTCTGTGTCAGGCTATCCAGTTGCGTATATACAAAAGGATGTGGATGATAGCATCAATAACATGATTCAGTACAGCTCGCCAAATAGGAATGTACTCCTGCGTTTCGGGTAGCTCCTCCCAATTTTCATTCGGATCAAGAGGATCGCTTGTATATCGAGTTATATTCAAATCATCCCTGTCTGTGAAATCGCATCCGCATTTCGAACATCTGTCGAAAACATCTTTTGCTGCACAAATGTTATACTCTCCGCATTCAGGACAAGCGGCAGCGAAAAGAACGCTGAAATAGCCATTGAATGCATGAGACAAATCAGCATCGCAATACGGACACTCTCCGTATATTGCCGGCACTGCCGCGTCATTTATCCAGCCGCATTCCGGGCATCTGAAGAAGCTTCCGCCTTCATCCTCGTCAACATGGTTACGAAACTCGAAACATGATGCGGAATTTTCATCAAATGGTTTGGCACATTTTCGACAAACGGTTGCATCTGCTTTGTTGATTTTGGCGCATTCAAAATCCGAGCAATACTTATACAATCCTTGCGTATTATCGGCAGGTGCTGAAAATGCGGGGATTGCTGCTGTCAAAATAAGAGCGATAACGAGAAAAACGGCAAATATCTTTTTCATAGCAAACTCTCCTTTGTATTTAAGGCTTTAATTCAACATCGGGCACAATCTCTGTGTGAAAATATACTTTGTAGTGGTACGGGTCAGTGTGTGTACCGTTTATATCTTCTACCACATACAAAGTATAGTCATTTAAATAAACATAATTGACCTTGTAGCTGTCTGCACCGACTTTTGCGGTTACAACAAGTTCTCCACTCGAATTGTTTTCAATGTTTATATACCCTTCAATCTCCATAATAATTTTATCGGTTCGGGCATTATAAACCGTTACTCGGCGTTCGCAGCCAAAGTATGTTGCCTGCTTTGCAATGTTGTAATTAACCTTCTCCGCTTCTGCACACCCACCCATAGCGCACAGCGAAAACACCAATGCGATTACCGAGAATAATGATACTATTTTTTTCATGATACAATCTCCTTTGCATTTTCCTTTTGTGTAGAAAGACTCGACCGGCCTTTTATCACCGATATGATTTGTTTTCGACTGATCCATCGTTTCCTTTTGACAAATCTTTTCGTCGCATTCGAGGCAATCAAGATAAACTACCTTCCGATTTAAGATCGGGCAATATTTTGACATTTCATCACCTCTCAAATTAATCTTCAATGACAATACAGTTGACTTTTCCCGACATTGCTGTACAAGCGTCAATTGCAATCACGCCGTTTCCGTAATATGGTTCAAAAATTGCTGTCGGTCCGAATTCGCTTCCGGCCCTGTTGTACTCACAATGCCCGTATGAGCAATGCCAGTGTCCGCAGACGATTGTTTTGCCGGGTTCAACAACTTTATATTTTTCCGACATATCCATGCCATTCAGCCATCGAGCTCCGTTCCATTTTTGCCGATTGGCATTTCTCCATTTCGGGTCGTAGCTGAAATTCGCATTTCCTCTCACGGGAATCCATCCGTGAACAAACACATGGTGCTCCGTCTCATAATAATCGACACTTGCCGGTATAAGCTCTTTATAAAAAACTGAATCAGCAACTTTATCGGCAAACTTATGGATGTCTCTCAGGGCAAAACTCTCTTTTATACCTGCAAGCTGCAGGGCTGTATCCCACGTGCCATTGCTGTTATGATTTGACATGCCTAAAGCTATGTCCCACATATACAGGTCGATTTTGTTGATCATATTGACCATTAGATCTTCGTGATTTCCCCGAACGAAAATCAGCTCTCTTTTCGAAAGAAGCTCCGACATGAAATTCTGCAACTCCACGGCTTCTTGCCCTCTATCCATCATGTCTCCGCAAAGGATGAGCTTATGCGGTTGAGAGTCAGAGAAAAAGCCTTTTTCGTCAAGGGCCTTCACCGTCTCTGTGTAGAAAGAATGTGTATCGGATACAACATAATATTTCATGAGCGATACCTCCCCTCTTTTGAGTTATTCGCAGAAAGTATGTAAGATGTCAAGGAGGTTAATTTGTTCTGAACAGCAAAAGAGTCCGCCGTTCGGCAGACCCCTTTCTTCCTTAGCGAACGATCACTGCCAACTACCCCTACTGACATAATACCAACTTTGTGGCGGTCGAGGCAAGCCGAATTCGCTCAACTCTTTAGGCTCATCATAAATCACAAGGTCGGATATGTGCCAGCCATAAAGTGTCTTACCGTTTGCATACTCCCACAAATCGTTAACAGTAAGGCAAGATGCGTTAAGGTCATCATCGCTTATGCAATATTCGTGATATCCGTATGTGTCAGGTGTTATTTTCAAAATATAATCGCAGACAAATTCGCCGATAACCTTGCCCTCTGCAAGATAACTGCTGAATCTGTAAGCTGGCAGGTTTGGATTCACATCAACAACCTCTTTTCCGCCTCTCCAGTGTTCAGTTATGCCGAATTTCTGTCTTCCGATTCCGCCGTTTATGTACAGGTGAAGCATATTGGCGCGGGTTTCTTTTGTGCAATAAATATAACACTTAAACGGTGTTTCGAGCTTTGGGCGGGTCTTTCTGACCTCTATCGTTTTTTTGCCGTTTGCTATCAATTCACACCATTTCGGCTTAATACTTGGCATTACACTTTTCATCAGATTAACGAACTGATCCACATTTTGAGGCTCGCCTTTTACTCTCATAACATATTCGCAATAGTTTGCCATCGTTCTGACCTCCTGCTTTTGTTTTCATCATATTTTATTGGTGCTGTCAAGAAGCATTGTTAAGATCTTATTAGCGCTTTTTGCAAGCAGTTTGCTGTATTCAAGCATCTGATGAGCCTCATTCATGAGAGCAACTTTTGTGTTTTCTTCTTCATTTTAACAAATAAACATTCTTTTGAATTCATCGCTCTCAATAAAAGCTTTGAGCTCGCTTTTGTT
>ENA-ORMS01002033-ORMS01002033.1-human-gut-metagenome-genome-assembly--contig:-NODE-2033-length-15030-cov-3.347179_pt1 | contig 15030 bp, 10 predicted proteins | sample MGYA00242104_ERZ508997 | MGnify/ENA primary metagenome ERZ508997 (study PRJEB26280, sample SAMEA2338704) | human gut metagenome | biome: human gut; feature: human-associated habitat; material: faeces... | reverse complement strand
GCAGTATAATCGCATATTTGAGATTACTTTCAGACATTTTAAAGGCAAATTTCCAGCTTCTCCGCGAGTGTTATATATCATTCAACCCCTTTTTCGAGGCAAAAAACCGCCCGAAAATGCTCGAATATACAAACTTGTTCAAAAATGTTTTGGTATATTTTTGCATCACTGTTCGAATGCCGAGTGCATCCGCTGTAAAAGAATCAATTTGAACATTTATGCTGCCGCAAATAAAAACGGTTTATCTTTCTGTATCTTTATGGTATAATGTTGCTGTTACTAAGGAATAGCGGTCAATATGCTGAAGTGTATTCGGCCGCATTCGAAATTGGAGGAAAAATTTGAATCTGTTTCTCAGCAAAATTCTCGCAGGATTTGTGATCGGTGCGGGAGCAATCATTCCCGGACTCAGCGGCGGAATTCTTGCCGTTTCGATGGGGTTGTATCAGCCGACGATTGAAGCAATCACCGGTTTTTTCAAAGCACCGAAAAAAAATTTTAATTTTCTGCTTCCGCTCGGCATCGGCGGCGTTATCGGTTTTGCGGTTTTCATGTTTTTGATCGACAGTCTGTTTGCAAAATATCAGACAGAAATCGTCTGCCTTTTTATGGGGCTTGTAATCGGCAGTATCCCCTCTTTTCTGAAAGAAGCAAACGGTGACGAACCGTTTAAAAAAACTAATTGGCTCTATATTATCCTTGGCTTTGCGTTTGCAATAACACTTGTTTTGCTTGGATTTTTTACGGGTGAATCCGGTACCGGAGCAGCCGCGGCAAGCCGTGAACTTACTCCCCTGCTTGCTGCGCTTTGCGGCGGGATAATCATGATCGGCACCGTTCTTCCCGGCGTGAGTACATCGTTCATTCTTATAAACATGAACGTTTATAAGAGTTTCATGGAAGTATTCACCAAGTTTCTCAGCAATCCCGGGCAGAATATCGTCCTCGGCCTGTCCTCTATTGCCGGAATTCTTGTTGTTGCAATTCCGATGCTGCTGATTGTTCGGAAGGTGCTTAATCGTTTCCATCGTCAATCCTTCTATACACTGTTCGGCATACTGCTCGCAACAATTGTTGGTTGTGTGATACAGGAAGTTATGCGCAACCAAGCCGGCATCGGTTTCCTGAGGATTGTGGTTCTTGTTGTTCTTTTTGCCGGCGGTGTTGCAGCATCCTATGCTATGGACAGTGCAACGAAAAAACTCGAACTGCACGAGGAAACTGCCGAAAGATCGACTGCGGCTGAGTGAGTTTTTGCACTGTCCGCTCAGTACTCTGTATTTAAGTTTTGAGGTTCGAAAACAGACTTTACGTTTTCGAACCTCTTTTTATGTGTAAATTAACAAAACGCCGGTAAAACACATCAATGCATCCTGCCGGCGTTAATCGTACACATATTGTCGACCGATACCGGCGGATACGTTTTCCCCCGCTGTCGGTTTTTGCTTTACGGATTATTCATTCGTTCAGCTTTTCAACTGATTAATACATTCCTGCGCCGCCCATGGGAGGTTCGGGTGCTTCGGGCTTGGGAATATCGCAAACGATGCTTTCGGTGGTCAGAACCATTGCCGCAACGGAAGCAGCATTCTGGAGTGCGCTCCTTGTGACCTTGGTGGGATCGATAATGCCCTTTTCAACCATCATGCCGTATTCATTTTTCGCTGCGTCGTAGCCATAGCCGAGCTTGCCTGCACTGCGGACGTTTGCAACGATAACGCTGCCTTCAAGGCCCGCATTTGCACTGATCTGGCGGATGGGCTCTTCAAGAGCGCGGACGATAATTGCAACGCCGGTGCGGAAATCGCCTTCGTTCTTTGCCTCAAGCGCCTTAACCCTGTCGATAACGCTGAGAAGCGCAATGCCGCCGCCGGGTACGATGCCCTCTTCAACCGCAGCGCGGGTTGCGTTAAGAGCGTCCTCTATGCGCATTTTAATCTCCTTCATTTCGGGTTCGGTTGCAGCACCGACGGAAATGACGGCAACGCCGCCTGCAAGCTTTGCAAGGCGTTCCTGGAGTTTTTCTTTATCGTATTCGGAAGTGGTTTCCGCAATCTGAGCACGAATCTGCTTTACGCGTGCAGCAATAGCTTCCTGATTGCCTGCACCCTCGACAATGGTGGTGTTCTCTTTGTCGACACGAACCTGGCGTGCCCTGCCGAGCTGGGTAAGCGTGGTTTCTTTAAGATCCATTCCGAGTTCTTCGGAAATAACCTCACCGCCGGTAAGGGTTGCGATATCCTTGAGCATTTCCTTGCGCCTGTCACCGAAGCCGGGGGCTTTTACCGCAACGCAGGTGAAGATGCCGCGAAGCTTGTTCACAACGAGAGTTGCAAGCGCATCTCCCTCAACATCTTCCGCAATGATGAGCAGCTTTTTGCCCTGCTGTGCGATAGGTTCGAGAACGGGCAGAATCTCCTGGATGTTGCTGATTTTTTTCTCGGTAATCAGAATATAGGGGTCATCAAGAACAGCTTCCATCTTGTCGGAATCGGTTACCATGTATGCGGAAGCATAGCCTCTGTCAAACTGCATACCCTCAACAACGTTGAGTTCGGTTTTCATTGTTTTGCCTTCTTCGATGGTGATAACGCCGTCGTTGCCGACTTTTTCCATTGCATCGGAAATAAGTGCACCGACCCTTTCGTCGGAAGCGGAGATTGAGGCAACCTGTGCGATCTCCTGTTTGCCGGAAACGGGTTTGCTGATTTCCTTAAGGCCTGCAACAGCTTCTTCAACTGCTGCTTCAATGCCCTTGCGGAGAACCATGGGGTTTGCACCTGCCGCAACGTTCTTCATGCCCTCGCGAACGATCGCCTGAGCAAGAATTGTTGCTGTTGTTGTGCCGTCGCCTGCAACGTCATTTGTTTTTGCAGCCACTTCGCGAACGAGCTGTGCACCCATGTTTTCGAACGGGTCTTCAAGCTCGATCTCTTTCGCAATGGTAACACCGTCATTTGTGATAAGCGGTGCGCCGTATTTCTTTTCAAGAACAACATTGCAGCCCTTGGGTCCGAGAGTGATTTTAACCGTATTTGCAAGAGTGTCAAGACCCGCTTCAAGAGCGCGGCGTGCATCTTCTCCGTGTTTTATCTGTTTTGCCATAAAAAATACTTCCTTTCAGTAAAGTTTTAAAAGTTGCTGCGACCACTGATCAGACAGAAACGGGTGTATCCCGAATCAAATTATGCTCAGCGTCTTGTCGTGTTACTCAACAACGGCAAGAATATCGCTCTGGCGAACGATGATGTATTCTTCGCCGTCAAGCTTGACTTCATTGCCCGCATACTTTGAATAGATAACTTTGTCGCCGACGTTTACGGACATCGTGACGTCCTTGCCGTCAACAACACCGCCGGGGCCGACTGCGATAACTTCCGCCATCTGGGGCTTTTCTTTTGCGTTTCCGGTAAGGATGAGCCCGCTCTTGGTGGTTTCTTCAACTTCGCAGCTCTTGATAACAACTCTGTCGAATAAAGGTCTGATTTTCATAACAATACCTCCTGTATGTGGATAACACTTCAGTTATGCTGATGCACCCGTATGTGTGAAACTAATTGTGCAAAAGCACTGCCCTGCCTCCGTTCCGACGCAGAAACCGTGCAGCAGTACGAAGTTTGATGCATACTTGATGCAATGCAATAACATTGTGTTGAAATCGAATTCAATGTCGGATGAGAATCACAGTCTGCCGTAAGGAAGCGCGGCACCCGGGATATTCCCCGAAGCTCGGGCTTTGCCTATGCCGCAGGATTGCTCACGCATTAAACCGATCGGTGTACATAATCATTATTACCGATAATTGGTATTATATTCAACTGCTCCGCATTGTCAAGCCCGGTCACGGGGTTGACGCAATATATAATTATTATCCGGGCATTTAGTGTTGCATTTTTTGAAAAATGGGAATATAATGACAGCATGTTGCCGGGCATCCGTTCCGATCAGCCGCATCGTTGTTTAAAATCAACCTTGCAGGCGGCACGTCGGATCATGCGGCGGATACCCGTAAACAGAGTACCATCAGATGAAGGAGGTTAAAGCATGAACAGGATTATCTCAGGAATCAACGGCTTCGGTGTATACCCGTTTTCCGTTTGTGCAGTCGGCCGCCTTCGGTGCATCAATGCCTGACTTTTGCTGCAAGAGCAAATAACAGGGGTTTGATGTTATCAGCCTTATCCGAGCCGCAAGCACGATTGCGGCTCGTTTTTTTTGCCGCAATTGCTGCAAGTCAACGCTTTTTCGAAACTTGAAAACAGAAAAGAGCATTCGAACACACGCTTGCGCGTCGGCAGATACGGTTTTTGCCCATAGACCTTATCATTGCAATTCATATATTTAAGCGCAGCAGTTCACTTCGGCGAACAGCCCAAAGCCGGTTTCCGTTACTCGGCCTTGTTTAATAAACGCAGGCTCGCACGCTCTTTTCAAAACCGAACTCTGCTTCAAAGCCGCTTTTCCGAAAAGGCATACCTTTAACCTTTTCCGGAACATGCTTTCGTTGCATTTCAAATTTATCAATGTTTATTTCGGTATGCAACGCAGTTCCGCTTTCTGCTCCGTGCGGAATTCATGTGTGCCGAACGAAAAAGCTCTTCACCCGTTGCGGCATCACAAGGCGCACATCCGAACCGGAACAGCGGCTGCATGTTTTCGATTCAACCGACAGTTTTGGAGGAACTATGGACAAAAAGACTAAGAAACAAAAAGAAAAGATCAAGCACCGCGCAATCAATTGGAAGCTTGTTTCGGAATTTTGCCGCGGCACGGCGGGGCATTTCATTCTCGGAACGCTCGGCATAGTTTTTGCGGCTCTGTCCGCATACTGCATACCGCTCATAACAAGCTTTACCATCGACTATGTTCTCATCGGCTATGCCGAAGAAGGGTACAGCGGCGGCATTGCGGTTGCCCCTTGGATCGAACGCCTTATAGATTCAATCGGCGGCATTCCTTTTCTTGAACAGCATCTCTATATCATGGGCATTGCTTTAATAGCTGCAACAGGTGTGAACGCACTTTCTGTTTATATTCGCAGAAGTCAGATTGCCTACGGCGCGGAAACAATGTCCTACAACATGCGCAACAGGCTATATTCGCACCTTGCGAACGTGCCTTACGACTATTATAAGCATATTTCAAGCGGCGATATCATTCAGCGCTGCACATCGGATGTTGACACCATCCGCAGGTTTGTCACAAATCAGCTGCTTGAAATCATTCGCACAATCGTCATGATCGTTGCCGCTGCAATAATCATGTTCACGCTCAATCCGAAGCTTGCAGCTTTTTCTGTAATGATAATGCCGTTCCTTGCTGTTGCATCGTTCGTGTATTTCAAGTTTGTTAAGGATCAGTTCACTCTTTCGGACGAAGCCGAAGGCAAGCTTTCTGCCGTTATTCAAGAGAACGTTTCCGGAATGCGTGTTGTGCGTGCGTTCGGGCAGCAACGCAGCGAATTTGAAAACTTCACGGAGAAGAACGCTGATTTTCGCAAAAAGAACGATAAGCTTCTTATGATGCTTGCCTACTACTGGGGCTGCACTGACGGCTTTGGCTATCTGCAAATCGGCATCAGTCTTGTTGCAGGCATCATTTTTGCTCTCCGTAAAGAAATTTCGGTTGGCGAAATGCTTGTTTTCTCAAGCTACACATCAATGCTTGTCTGGCCCGTTCGTCAGCTTGGGCGAACCCTTGCCGACCTTGGCAAGGCAAGCGTCTCTCTCGGCAGAATCGATGAGATTCTTGAAGTCCCCCCCGAAAAGGAACCCGGGAAAGCATTGACTCCGGAAATTCACGGTGACATTGAGTTCCGCCATGTTGATTTCGGCTACGAGGACGGACAGGAAGTCCTTAAGGACATCAGCTTCACTGCAAAGCGCGGTGAAACAGTTGCTATTCTCGGCTCCACCGGTTCCGGCAAATCCAGCCTTGTGCAGCTGCTGCAAAGGCTGTACACATGCCGCAGCGGTGAAATTCTTATCGACGGCGTGAATATCAACGACATAGAGCGGCATCATCTGCGCCGCAATATCGGCATCGTTTTACAGGAACCCTTCCTTTACTCCAGAACGATCATGGAAAACGTTCGCATCGTCAACCCCGACGCGGCCGATGAAGAGGTGTTTGACGCCACCCGCGTTGCATCGGTGCATGACGTTATTCAGAGTTTCGAAAACGGTTACGACACTGTCGTCGGCGAAAAGGGCGTTACATTGTCCGGAGGACAAAAGCAGCGCGTTGCAATTGCAAGAATGCTGATGCAGAAAGCCCCAATCATCGTGCTTGACGACTCGATGAGCGCGGTTGATACCGAAACCGATGCAGCAATCCGCGATGCACTGCATTCGCGCCGCAGCAGCTGCACAACATTCATCATTTCGCACCGTATCACAACGCTCTGCCGCGCAGACAAGATTCTTGTGCTTGAAGGCGGCAGGCTTGTGCAGACGGGAACACACGAGGAGCTGCTTAAGCAGGACGGACTGTATAAACGCATTGCGGATATTCAGAATCTGCTTGAAGATGAGCTCCGATCCGAACAGGAGGAAAACTAATGTCAGAAGAACTTACCACCACTGCTCTTAAAGAAGAGGAGTTTAATAAAAAAGTTGACATGAAGGTCTGGAAGCGGCTGCTTGCTTACGGACTGCGTCAAAAAAAACTGCTGATTCCGCTGATCGTGTTCATGTTCATAGTTGCGGCCATCGACCTTGTTTACCCGCAGCTGAGCAGATACGCAATCGACAGCATAATCATGCAGGGTGATATTAAGCGGCTCATTCCGTTCGCCGCAGTGTATTTTATTGTCATTGCGCTTCAATCCTTCGGGACTGTGATGTTTATTTCACGCGCCGGAAAGCTTGAAATGGCGATCGCTTATGATATCCGTCAGGACGCATTCAAGAAGCTTCAGGAGTTGTCATTCTCGTACTATGACAAGACCGCAGTCGGCTACATCATGGCGCGAATGATCGGCGATATTCCACGCCTCAGCGACATGATCGCATGGAGTCTTACGGATATTCTCTGGTCAGGCGGCTTTGTTATCGGCTGCACCGTCATGATGCTTTCAATGAATTGGAAGCTCGCCCTTCTCGTGCTCATTGTTGTTCCGCCGATTGCGATTCTGTGCGCATGGTTTCAAAAAAGAATTCTTCAGCAGCACCGAATCGTACGCAAACAGAATTCCCGCATTACAGGTGCATTCAATGAGGGCATCATGGGTGCGGTCACGACTAAAACGCTCGTTCGTGAAGAACGTAATTTTGAAGAGTTTAAAGCAGAATCCGGCAAAATGCGGAAAGCCTCGATCCGGGCTGCCGTGCTTTCGGCAATGTTTACCCCCATCGTTATGACTTTGGGTTCGGTAGGAACCGCGCTTGCGCTTTACGCCGGCGGGCGCACCGTTATCGCACCCACTGTATTCGGTGCGGCAATGACCATCGGTGTGCTTTCAACCTTCATTTCGTACACCACCAACCTGTTTGACCCGATTCAGCAGCTTGCAGGTATATTCGCGGAAATGCAAAGTGCGCAGGCGAGTGCCGAACGCGTTGTTTCGCTGCTTGACACCGAAAGCGATATTACGGACACTCCGGAAGTTATTGAAAAATACGGTGACTGCATGAACCCCAAACGCGAAAACTGGGAGGACATCCGCGGCGATATTGAATTTCGCAATGTGAGTTTTGCATACAACGGCGGCGAAAAAGTGCTGAAAGATTTCAGTCTTGTGGTTAAACAGGGCGAGACCATCGCACTCGTCGGTGAAACAGGTGCCGGCAAGAGCACAATTGTGAACCTTGTTTGCAGGTTCTATGAACCGACCGAAGGGAGCATTCTTATTGACGGTACGGATTACCGCAAGCGCAGTCAACTCTGGCTTCAGGACAGGCTCGGCTATGTTCTGCAAACTCCGCACCTGTTCTCCGGAAGCATACGGGACAATATCCGTTACGGCAAAAAGGATGCAAGCGATGAAGAAGTCCGTGCTGCCGCAAAAACGGTTCATGCCGATGAATTCATTGAACAGCTCGAAAACGGCTATGATACCGAAGTCGGCGAAGGCGGCGCAAGGCTTTCGACAGGTCAGAAGCAGCTGATTTCATTCGCAAGGGTTATCCTTGCCGACCCGCGTATTTTCGTTCTTGATGAAGCAACGAGCTCCATCGATACCGAAACCGAAGTGCTTATACAGAGTGCGATCCGAACCGTTCTGAAAAACAGAACAAGCTTCATTGTTGCGCACAGGCTTTCCACAATCCGGTCAGCGGACAGAATTCTTGTTATCCGCAACGGAAGAATCACCGAATCCGGTACGCATCGCGAACTGTTGAAACTCAAAGGTTATTACTATGATCTTTATACCACCCAGTTCACGGAAACAAGCACGGCGAGCCTGCTTAAATAAAGCACACGGCATTGCAGAACGGCTGCACTGCATGATATAATGGCTGCGGCGTAATCGCCGCACTGCATTTTCTCTTTGAGAAATTCAAACCCTGCGGCGGTTTGCGCACGGCACAGAATGAACCCCGTTTCGGAGCATTCCATTCCCAAGCCGAGCCTGACCGCCGCTTTTTGACTGCTCGGCAGCGAAAGCGCACCGGTTGATCTTTGCGAACAGATTTTTAATTTCAGATTCAGATATTGAAAGGAATGCGAATTTTGGATTCAAACAATACATTTTCGAGCGAGACTTTCTCCGATTTGTCCCATGACGCACAATGTCCGCACAAGATTTGCAGCGGCAGCGGCATCGAAAGCAAACTCCCTCACGCATTCATCAAAAGAATGCGCACCGATTTCGAAACCAAGGCTGAGTTTGAGCATTTTATTGCCTGTTATTCGGATGCACCCATCCGCGCAATGCGTATAAACACACTTAAAATCTCAAAGGAACGCTTTCTTGACCTTTGTCCGTGGCGAACCAAGCAATCGGAGCTGCTTAACGAAGGGTTGATACTTACCGAAAACCCGGAGCATATCGGAACGCATCCTTATCATATTGCCGGGCTCTTTTATATGCAGGAGCCCTCCGCCATGAGCGTTGTCGAAGCTGCCGAAATAGCTCCCGGAATGCGCGTGCTCGATCTTTGTGCCGCGCCCGGAGGCAAAAGCGGAGGAATCGCCGCAAGGCTTTGCGGCCGCGGAATTCTTGTTTCAAACGAAATTATCCCGAATCGCGCAAAACTGCTTGCCCGCAACCTTGAGCGGCTCGGCATCGTGAATGCCGTTGTAACATCCGCTCACCCGGATGCCGTTGCGGAAGCCCTGCCGCAGTATTTCGATCGTGTTGTTGTTGACGCCCCCTGCTCCGGCGAAGGCATGTTCCGAAAGGATCCGACCGCAATTGCCGAATGGTCACCGGAACATGTTTCGGCATGTGCCAAGCGTCAGCAGCAAATTCTTGAAAGTGCATGCCGCTGCGTTGCGCCCGGCGGAAAGCTTATCTACTCCACATGTACATTCTCACGCGAGGAAAACGAAGATGTCATTGAGGAGTTTTGCCGTATGCATCCGGAATTCACTGTTGAGATGCAGCACAGGCTTTATCCGCATACATGCTGCGGAGAAGGGCATTTTGCTGCAAGACTGCAAAGGAACCGCAGCAGCTTTCCCGACACTTCCGCATTAACGGCTTCCGCGGAATCTGCCTGCACCGCACAAAAAAAAGCAGGGATGCGCAGCGGACGTGCAAAACGTTCCGACTGCATACCGGATGCTGTTGCCGTGCCGCGGATTAAGGATAAAGCCGAAATTGCGGCGCTTACAGAGTTCCTCAGGGATTCCTTTCTTGATTTCAGTGATGAATCAAGGTTAAATGAATTTCTTCATGAAATTCGCCGTATGTCTGACGGCAGAATTGTTTATGCACCGTTCACCTTTCATGAAAACCTGCTCAGGCTGCGCATACTGTCCCTCGGGGTTGAAGTCGGTGAATTGCTTAAAGGCAGGTTCAAACCCTGCCACTCGTTTTTTGTTGCGTGCCACGGACTGCATTTTCGCAATGAAATCAGTTTATCATATGATTCGGATGAACTTCGCCGATACCTTTCGGGCAACACTGTCCCCGTTCCTGTCGATATGCGCGGTTTTGCTGCGGTTTCCGTTGACGGCTGCACTCTCGGTTACGGCAAGGCTGTTGACGGGGTGCTTAAGAATCATTTTCCCAAAGGACTTGCGGTTGCCGCATTTCGTTGATGCAGCCGACGGAGCTTTTGGCAACCGGTTGTTTTCTGTGCGGGTTTTTGTGCCGTGCGACTATGTATTGACAACAAATTGATCGGATTATGTCCTTTTTTGTGTTGCATTCCGCGCCATGTTGTTATATAATTATTGGGTTGGGATATACCGGTTCGCAATACTGTTCAACTTATACGGAGGTAAAAATATGAGAAACGGAAATTCATCACTTATTCCTTCAATGAAGGCAAACACGCTGGCCTCGTTGGTTTATCTTTTCACTGCCGTGTTCGGCATTCTGAACGGCTTCTGGGGCTTTCTTGCCCTCGTAACGTTTGTCTGCGCTGTTGTGCTGATTTTCATTGAAAAGAACTCATTCGTGCGCAGAGCGTGTGTTCAGGTTATCTTTCTTCATATTGTCACATTTGTATCCTCGTTGATATTCGGAATTCTTCTCGGGAAGCTCGGATTCTTCAGAACCGTGCATTGGATCGTCTGCACAATTGTTGCGCTGTTCACGCTTTACTGCTCCTACCGCGCTGCAATGGGCAACAGATCGGATATTCCGTTTATCGGAAACATTGTTGATTCTGTTTGTTCCTCCTTGGGCATATAATTTGCCAAGGGCATTGTTCACGGGGTGCCGACGGTCTCCACGGCGTTATGTTTTTGTTCGGCAAACCCGCAAAACAATGTATTTCCCGCATAAACGTATATAAATGATTTAATCGGCGCATTACTATGCAGGCACCGATTAAGAGTTCGGTTAACACGCGCACAATATAAATAAGGAGGTTTCAAATGGCTTTTTTTGATAAAATCGGCGACAAGGCGAAGGGCCTTGTTGATTCCGCAAAAATAACATACAAGGTTTCTGAAGAAAAGAGCAAGCTTTCAGAGCTTTATGAGCATCTTGGGCTTTTGGTTTGGGAAGCACACCAAAACGATGCCGAACCGCCGGCAGAACTTGTTCCCGTATTTGACAGGATACGCGAAATTCATGCTTCCATCGAAAAGCTTACGGCAGAGCTTTCGAGCGTTAAGTCCAAAATCAACACTAACACTAACGGCAACAGCGACAGCAACGGAGAATGTTGCTGCGGCTCGGATGATTCCTCCACCGAGTTCGCCGAGGATTCGTTCGACAATCGAAGCGGTGATGCCGCAAATGAGTATGAATGCAGCCGCGAAGATTTTCATGCCGTTGACGGCACAATTAAGTGCCCGAGCTGCGGCCGGCAGATTGACAAGCTTTCCGCTTTCTGCCCGTGCTGCGGCAATAAGCTTCCCGCCGACGACTCCGCAAAACCCGATTGTTCGGCAAAGCGTTATTGCGCTGCATGCGGTTCCGAGTTGAATTCCGCTGCTGCGTTTTGCCCGCACTGCGGAGCAAAAAATTGACGATTTTGATATATTGCCGCATTGCTGTTGACACGGCTTTATGCATCGGTTATAATTAGGTTTGTTTAATATTGCGTTGACGAAGAGGAGTAGCATTCTGTCGGCAAAAGAGATTTTTCCCCTTGGCTGAAAGGGAAAATTGCAGGGACAGTGTGTGAAGGTCGCTTCTGAGCATTCGGGGGTAGCAACCCGAACGGCACGCCCCGTTACGGCGATTCAAGTGGAACGCTTCGTTCGGCATTCTGCGCTGCGATTTTCTGTTTTTGATGATTGCCCGCACCGACCGGCCGCTGTGTTCAACAAAGGTGGTACCGCGAGCGCACCTCTCGTCCTTTGAAGATGAGAGGTGCGATTTTATTTTTCGGAGGTACTTAAAATGTGCGATCATTGCAGCAATCAGGGCATTGAAAACGCAGCCGGAATTGCAGACACCGCAGCTGCACCCGATGAAATGCCCAAAACCTACGACCCTTCTTCGGTTGAAGAAAGGCTGTACAAAAAATGGGAAGAGCGCGGATATTTTCATTCCGAGCCGAATCCCGATAAACCACCTTACACCATTGTGATTCCCCCACCCAACATCACGGGTCAGCTCCACATGGGACATGCACTTGATGAAACCATGCAGGACATACTGATTCGATACAAGCGTATGAGCGGTTTTGAAACACTCTGGCTGCCCGGCACGGATCATGCATCCATTGCAACCGAAGTTAAGGTTGTTAACAAACTTGCGGCCGAAGGCATTTCAAAAACGGATATCGGCAGAGAGGGTTTTCTTGAACATGCTTGGGCATGGAAAAAAGAATACGGCGGACGCATAGTTACTCAGCTTCGCAAGCTCGGTTCTTCCTGCGATTGGGAGCGCGAACGCTTCACAATGGATGACGGATGCAGCAGAGCAGTTACGAAAGTTTTTGTTGATTTATATAAAAAAGGTTTGATTTACCGCGGCGACCGCATCGTCAACTGGTGTCCGCACTGCAAAACGGCGATTTCCAATGCGGAGGTTGATTTTGTTGAACAGCCCAGCAATCTTTGGCATGTTCGCTATGATGCGCCGGACGGCAGCTATTCCATCATCTGCGCAACGACCCGCCCGGAAACCATCCTCGGCGACACAGGCATAGCCGTTAACCCCAATGACCCGCGCTATACGGAAATTGTCGGCAAAACCGTTGTTGTGCCCATCATCGGCAGGGAAATTCCCATAGTTGCGGATGAATATGTTGAAATGGACTTCGGCACCGGCGCCGTTAAAATCACTCCGAGTCATGATCCGAACGATTTTGAAGTCGGTCAGCGCACGGGGCTCCCCCGCATGTGTGTGTTCACGGAGGACGGGCATATCAACGAACTCGGCGGGAAATACGCCGGACTTACAACCAAAGAATGCCGCAAAATATTTGTTGAAGATCTCAGGCAATGCGGCGCACTGGTTAAAATCGAGCCCTACAGCCACAACGTAGGCACATGCTACCGCTGCGGCACAACTATCGAACCCATGGTCTCCAAGCAATGGTTCGTTGCCGTAAAGGATCTTTGCGTTTATGCTGGCATTGCCGTTTTCACCTACGGAAGCCTTGAGAGTGCTTGTGGTGATCTGCAATTCGGGGACATATGCGTGCGGGCTGCGCTGCATACTGCCGCTGACGTCGTATGTATACGAGGTATACGGAACGATAGCGCCCGCGCTTACGGTGCCGAAAAGCAGAATTATCGCAAGTGACGCAAGGATAAATCGTGTGATTCTGTTTTTCATTACTTCCCTGCCTCCTTTAATCCTTCATACCGGATGCGGACATCGTAGTGATAACATTGCTCTGCGTGATGACGAACACCGTTATCGGGACGATCATCATGATAACCGTTGCCGCTGCGGAAACGCCGGAACGGGCGATACCCGCGGTAACGAGCTGGCTTATTGCGTAGTTGAAGGTTTTGAGCTGTTCGCTGTATATATACATACTCGATCCCATGTTCCAGAGATCCTTGAACACGAAGATGATCAGCGTAATCCATGCAGGCTTGACCATCGGCATTGCTATCTTCCAGAATATCAGGTTTTCGCTTGCACCTTCAAGACGTGCACTTTCGAGAACCGAATCGTTCACGGAGGTTTCCATGAACTGCTTCATCAAATAAAGACCGAAGGTGTAGCACCAGGAAGGCACGATAACGGCAAGGTAGGTATCGACCCAGCCGAGAGCCGACATCGTGATAAAGTTCGTGATACCCGTAACGGTGGAGTTGAACATCAGGGAGTAGACAACGACCGAAAACAGGAACTTTCTGCCCGGGAACTTGATCTTGGCAAGCGCATACGCCGCATAGGAAGCGAACAGAACGTTGCCGAAGGTACCGGCAAGCGAGATAAATACCGTATTGAATATGTATCTCGAAAACGGAACCCAGGAGTTGTTGATAAGCGAGAAGAGATCGCGGTAGTTCTTGAATGTCGGGTTTACGACAAAGAACCGCGGCGGGAATACAAACAGTTCATCCAGCGGTTTGAGCGACTGGCATATCGCATAGACCATCGGGAGAACCATTATCAGCGCAACGATCGCGAGCAGGATGAAGATACCTACGTCGCCGCCCTTGGAGCGGTTGATCGAACGAGTAAACTGTGTTTTGTTCTGTAATCTCTTATTGCGGTAGTTACGCCATTTTGTTTTGACTTCATCAAAAGACATATTACGTACCTACCTTTCTGAGTATTTTTGTTACAAGCAGATTTGCGCCGATCATCATAAGGAAGAGTATCGTCGCGATCGCGGAAGCATAGCCCATTTCGAACCTTGTGTTACCGTAGTCCTCCAGGTGATGCATTATCGTATGCGCACAGTAGTTCGGGCTGGGGAATCCGACAAGTGCGGTAATTACCGAACCGAAGCCGAAGGAGCCGGTTATCGCAAGAATAGCGCCGAGCATCAGCTGAGGTTTCATTGTCGGGAGCGTGATATACCAAAGCTCCTGCCAGCGGTTCTTGACACCGTCCACGGCACCCGCCTCGTAAAGCGATTTATCGACAACCTGGAAGCCGGCGATAAACGTAAGGAAGGAGGTACCGAGCGATGTCCAAAGAGCAACGGCAACTATAAGCCCGAAGATATATTTTTCATCCTGGAACCAAAGCACGGGTGAGGAGAGCAATCCGAGCTTGATACCCCACGCATTAACGAAGCCGTATTGGTCGGAGGAGAAGAATATTGTCCAGATAAGGTAGACCTGACCGGATATCGACGGAGCATAGAACATCAGCGTGACGATAGAGCGTATCTTGGGCCGAAGCTCGTTTATAAACCACGCAAAGAGCATACTCAGAAGATAAGATCCGGGGCCGGTTATCGCGGAAAACTTCAATGTGTTTTTGATCGCGATGATGAACACGTCGTCATCCAGGAGCAGACGGATGTAATTGTCCATAAAGACAAA
>ENA-ORMS01002032-ORMS01002032.1-human-gut-metagenome-genome-assembly--contig:-NODE-2032-length-15032-cov-2.936836_pt1 | contig 15032 bp, 10 predicted proteins | sample MGYA00242104_ERZ508997 | MGnify/ENA primary metagenome ERZ508997 (study PRJEB26280, sample SAMEA2338704) | human gut metagenome | biome: human gut; feature: human-associated habitat; material: faeces... | reverse complement strand
GAAATTCACACATGCGGTTTCACATCTGCCATAAAAGCTATTTGCTTTCGCTCTGGAACAAATAGCTGTGTAAAAAATAATCTTTCTGCTACGATAACGTCATACATAATGAATTAACTTTTGACACTTTATTCATATAATATAATCAATTTCTCATATTTGCAACAAAAAATTAAAACTTTTTATAATTATACATTTTTGTTGCATAATATGCAAGTTGTTTTTTTATTTATTTCATTATTAAATAAATAGGATAATTTCGCTTATTTCGTTATGTATTTCAAAAAATACTTTATATTTTTTCAATTTTCGATTGATTTTTTATGCATAATGATGTATATTGTTATCAATGAATTCAGAGATATGTATTTGTGTTTTATTCATTTGCATAAATATTCATTTGCTCGATGCTTATTATGCACAATCTGACATAAATACACATATGAATCGTTTTATACATAATAATCACATATTAAATAGGAGGATTTTCAAATGAAAGAAAAAGTTATCTTAGCATACTCAGGCGGTTTGGACACAACTGCTATTATCCCTTGGTTAAAGGAGAACTTTGATTATGAAGTTATCTGTTGCTGTATAGATTGTGGACAGGGCAACGAATTAGATGGTCTTGAAGAAAGAGCAAAACTTTCAGGTGCTGCAAAATTATATATCGAAGATATTACAGATGAGTTCTGTGATGACTATATCGTCCCATGTGTACAGGCAGGTGCCGTATATGAAAACAAATATTTATTAGGAACATCAATGGCTCGTCCTGGTATCGCAAAGAGATTAGTTGAAATAGCACGTAAAGAAGGTGCTACTGCTATCTGCCATGGTGCTACAGGTAAAGGAAATGACCAGATCCGTTTCGAACTCGGTATCAAAGCTCTTGCTCCAGACATTAAGATTATTGCTCCTTGGAGAATGACAGATGTATGGACAATGCAGTCGCGTGAAGACGAAATCGAATATTGCAAACAGCATGGTATCGATCTTCCATTCTCAGCAGATTCAAGCTACAGCCGTGACCGTAACTTATGGCACATCAGCCATGAAGGTCTTGAGTTGGAAGATCCATCCTTAGAGCCAAATTACGAACATCTTTTAGTTTTGACTACTCCACCTGAGAAAGCTCCGGACGAAGGCGAATATGTCACAATGACATTTGAAAAGGGTGTTCCTGTTTCCGTCAACGGAAAGAAAATGAAAGTTTCTGATATCATCCGTGAATTAAATACACTCGGCGGAAAACATGGTATCGGTATTATTGATATCGTAGAGAACCGTGTCGTCGGCATGAAATCCCGCGGTGTTTATGAGACTCCTGGTGGAACCATCCTCATGGAAGCTCATGAGCAGTTAGAGGAACTTGTTCTCGACCGCGCTACCATGGAAGTGAAAAAAGATATGGGTAACAAGCTCGCCCAGATCGTATACGAAGGAAAATGGTTCACACCACTTCGTGAAGCAATCCAGGCATTCGTTGAATCCACACAGAAATATGTAACAGGTGAAGTTAAATTCAAACTTTACAAAGGAAACATTATCAAAGCCGGAACTACTTCCCCATACTCTCTCTACAGTGAGTCCCTCGCAAGCTTCACAACAGGTGATCTTTACGACCATCACGATGCAGACGGATTCATCACATTATTCGGACTTCCATTAAAAGTCCGCGCAATGAAGATGTTAGAGCTGCAGAAAGAAAATAATAAAAATAATTAATGTTTCTGCATAGTAAAACGCTGTCACACAAATCTGTGGCAGCGTTTTTTACTAATTTATTTCATGATCATTTTTACTTTAAAATCATATGTTCCAGCCGGTCCAGCCCCTCCAAAATCCTTTTTTCATCCGGCTTTCCGTACCCCAGAAGAATAACAGGTTTTGAAACCGGTGGCTTATGAATATAATGTTCCGATATTCCCATCAGGTGGATTCCCTGCTCTGCGGCTCTTTCACATAATTCCGCTTCGTTCATCTGCGTATCCACCTGTACCAGAACGTGAAGTCCTGCATTGTCTCCTGCAATGTTTTCCACCCACGGTCTTTTCTTCAATTCACTGACCAGAAAGTCGTGTTTGTTTTTGTAAATTCCACGCATTTTATTTAGATGTCTTCCAAAATATCCACCACGGATAAATTCGCGCAAAACTTCCTGCTGGATTTTTGAAACAGTTGTGGAATAAAAGCCACAGAAGTTCTGATAATTTTTTAACAAATGTTGTGGCAGCACCATATAACTGATACGGAGTGACGGTGCAATGCTCTTAGAAAAAGTGCCGAGATAAATGACTTTCTCCTCGTGGTCAATGCTCTGTAACGATGGGATCGGCTTTCCTTTATAACGGTACTCACTGTCATGATCATCCTCGATCAGATATCTGCCTTCTTTCTCCGATGCCCATTTTAAAAGCTCCAGCCGCTGTTTTAGAGGCATGACTGTTCCCAACGGGAACTGGTGTGACGGCATAACATATAAGATATCTGCGTTTTCCCTGCGCACCGCCTCGATCGGCATACTCCCCTGCTCTGCCGGAATATTTTTCACCAGATAACCCATATTGGAAAAAGTGCGGTACGCCTGCAGATAAGTCGGATCATCCATCAGTACGGTCTTCTTTTCTCCTAACACCTGTGCAAGCAGAATCTCTAAATATTCATTACCTGCGCCGATTACAATCTGTTCTGCGACACAATTCACACCTCTTGCCTGATGAAGATAATCTGCAATTGCCATGCGCAGTTCGTGATCTCCCTGTCCATCTCCCGACAAAAGAATTTCTTCCCTGTCATCAAGCAGGACATTTTTATGCAGTTTCCGCCAGACATTGTACGGAAAATTCTGCGTATCGATCGTGTAAGGGGAAAAATCAATTTCCTTCTGTTTTGAAGATCCTGCTCCACGTTTTATCTCAGTTTTCCATCCCGGCTGCCAGTCCTGCCCTGCCTGCAGTTTTTCCTGCATATGATTCCGCTGTTCTAACTGATACAGTGCCTCAATATCGCAGACAAAATATCCCCGGTATGGTTCTGCCTCAATATACCCTTCTGCCAAAAGCTGATCGTATGCCAGTTCCACCGTGCTGCGGCTCACAGACAGATTTTTTGCCAATAAACGGGTTGACGGTAATTTTTCCCCTTTGGAAATCTTACCGTCAACGATCTCATTTTTTATATATTCATATATTTTTTCATAAAGGGGTGCTTTCGCACCCCCCTGCAGATCAATCATAATCTCGTTCATTGCAATCCTCTTACTCTTTGCCAATTCTGATGTCTGATCTTCCCCTGCCGCCTTTTACGCTTTGGAATCCTTAATTTCCCGGATGATCTCCTCTTTCAGATCGAATGCACGATCCTTCATCTTCTTAGAAGCAGAGCTTGTAGACAAGATCCTGGAAATACATTTGGACGCAGTATCGTAACGTTTGAAATGCTTTGACATAACAGCTAACAGGTAATCTACTGTTGTCTGATCCATGCCGCACATTGGAAACATCTCAGTTGATACTGCTTTTAAAAAGCCTTCATAAGCCTGATTATAAAATGCCTCCTGCTGCTCCAGACACTCCCTGCGTTCCTGTTCCAGCGAAGCATCCTTCTCGTCCATGCCCTCTAACTTTCCACGATAGAGCCACGAAATCTTAAGACAGGTATATGCCTTCTCACTTACTTTTCCTTTTTTTACCAGAGTATTAAACAGTGCGAGTTTGTAACGGTTGATTGCCGTATCATAATCATATACCGCCGGTTCTTCACCAGTCGGCTTAAAATTTGCACATATTTTCTCTTTGATCAGTTTGATCTGGACCGATGACAGATGTTCAAAGTAGCGGTTCATTGCTGTATAACCGCAGTTTGGACATGATGCAACATCATATTTTAAAGTATCAATATACATAAATCTTGGTCTCAGATCAAAATCCGGTTCGAGACGTTTCACTCTTCCGTTTTTGATCATTTTTGTTTTGAACACTTTATCGCACACAGTGCAGCGCACTGATTTTTCTAACAGAAATGATTCCTCAGAAGGTATTTCTTCTTTTGCCTCTCCCTGCTCTGTTGATGCATTGGTTCTTTTTTCTTCTTCAAACAGATTTTCTGTACCCTCTGTCTTCAGACCGAACTTTTCCAGTCCCTTGAATAAATTCATATCCGTTCCTCCAATATTGACTGCTTTTCTTGATCGCAATTTAGTTATTTGATGGTAATTTAAATGAACTCTTCAGCGAAACGATCCTGTTAAATACGAGATGTTCCGGTGTAGAATCTTTTGCATCTACACAGAAGAATCCCTGACGCACAAACTGGAAGCTGTCATAAGCCTTTGCGTCTGCAAGATTCTCCTCTACATAACAGTCCTTTAATACTGTCAGTGAGTTTGGATTCAGGTTCAGGCTTCCGTCCTCATTGTATACACCCTTCTCTTCATCCACAATATTTTCATACAGCCGGATCTCTGCTTTTACATTCTTCTCAGCAGATACCCACTGGATCGTTCCTTTTACTTTACGTCCATCCGGGCTGTTTCCTCCGCGGGAAGCCGGATCGTAGGTACAGTGGATCTCTGTCACTTTACCGTTCTCATCTTTCACGAAGCTGTTGCATGTTACAAAGTATGCGTTCATAAGACGGACTTCATTTCCCGGGAACATACGGAAATATTTCTTTGGCGGCTCTTCCATAAAGTCCTCACGGTCAATGTAGATTTCCCTTCCAAATGGCACTTTTCTGCTTCCAAGTTCTTCGTTTTCAAGGTTATTCACAACATCCAGATATTCTATCTGTCCTTCCGGATAGTTATCGATCACTACTTTGACCGGATCAAGGATTGCCATCATACGCGGTTTCTTTAATTTTAAATCCTCACGGATGCAGTACTCAAGCATTGCATAATCGACAGAACTGTTTGCTTTGGAGATTCCGCAGAGATCTACGAACATCTTAATGGATTCCGGTGTAAATCCTCTTCTTCTGAGTGCTGCGATCGAAACCAGACGAGGATCATCCCATCCGTCAACGATGCCTTCTTCTACCAGACGTTTGATGTAACGCTTTCCGGTTACTACATTTGTAAGGTATAATTTTGCAAACTCGATCTGTCTTGGCGGCATCTCATCCTTATCCGGGATCATATCTTTGCCAACTTCTTCCACTACCCAGTTATATAATGGTCTGTGGTCTTCGAACTCCAAAGTACAGATAGAATGGGTAATTCCCTCGATCGCATCCTCGATCGGATGCGCATAGTCATACATTGGATAGATGCACCATTTGTCGCCTGTTCTGTGGTGTGTCATATGTGCCACACGATAGATAACCGGATCTCTCATATTAATATTGGAAGATGCCATGTCGATCCTTGCACGGAGTACTTTTTCACCATCGGCGAACTTTCCATTCTTCATATCTTCAAATAATGCCAGATTCTCTTCTACAGAACGTGTGCTGTATGGGTCTTCTTTGCCCGGTTCTGTCAAAGTTCCTCTGTATTCGCGGATCTGTTCTGCGGAAAGGTCTGATACGTAAGCTTTTCCCTTTTTGATCAGCTTTACTGCACCTTCATACATCTGGTCAAAATAATCCGATGCAAAGAAAAGTCTTCCCTCCCAGTCAGCGCCGAGCCATTCAATATCAGACTGGATCGCCTCTACAAATTCTGTTTTCTCCTTGGTCGGGTTTGTATCATCAAATCGAAGATTGAACTTTCCGCCGTACTTCTGTGCCAGCCCATAGTTTAAAAGAATGGACTTTGCATGTCCAATATGAAGATAACCATTTGGTTCCGGTGGGAATCTGGTATGAACCTCATGGCAGTATCCCTCCTCGATATCTTTATCAATCATCTGCTCAATAAAATTCTTAGAGACAGTCTCGTTTTCCATAATTTCCTCCTTGTTTCGCTAAGCAAAATGCAAATCTTCTGTAAAATCTCATTTTGCCGTAATGCAGTCTATCTAATATCTTATCACGATGTACCTTTTAGACGCAAGTATAATATAGCATGAATTTACGTACTTTTCCAGTTATTTATAAAAGTAAAAAGGGAGGCAGACACCATAAGCGGCTTCGCTTCCCTTTTTCCTGTTCTTCTTATCGTTCCTCACGGAAATATGCCTCACCGAGACTTGCCGGCGGCTGATTTTCCTGTTTATTCCGCTTGCTTGTGATAATCAGTACAATGATCGTCACAACATATGGCAGCATCTTTACAAGTTCCTGTGTTGCTCTGTTTAATCCCGGAAGGTAAATATACAGAATGTATAATCCACCGAAGACAAATGATCCCCAGATCGCATGATCCGGATTCCACAATGCCAGGATCACCAGTGCGATCGCAAGCCATCCTCTGTCACCGAATCCATTGTTCGACCAGGTACCACCCAGATACTCCATAACAAAATAAAGACCTCCAAGACCTGCGATCGCTGCGCCGGTCACTGTGGCAGCATATTTATATTTTGAGACATTGATACCTGCTGCATCCGCTGTTGCCGGGCTTTCACCGACCGCTCTTAAGTTCAGTCCTTTTCTTGTTTTCTTTAAAAAGTAAGTCATGACAACCGCCACGATAACGGACAGGTATGTCAGGAATCCATAAGAAAAGAAAAGTGTTCCGATCACTGGGATCTTTGAGAGTCCCGGAATAGTGGCGCGGTATGCAGCCGCCGTTGTCTGAACGGAAATCTGTCCGACACCTCCAGCCAGCTTGGAAATGGAACCACCGAAGAAGTTACCGAATCCAACACCAAATGTCGTAAGTGCAAGTCCGACCACATTCTGGTTCGCTCTGAGTGTGATCGTCAGAAAACTGTAGATCAGCCCGCCCAGGGCAGATGCGATCAGGGAACACAGCAATGAAACCAGCACCCCGATGGCTCCGTTTGGCGTCTCTGTACTTTTTTCATAAAAGAAAGCACCCATAAGTCCGGCGATACCACCCATGTACATAATTCCCGGAATTCCGAGGTTTAAGTTACCGGATTTTTCTGTGACGATCTCTCCGGAAGCACCAAATAAAATAGCGACTCCCTGTCCGATCGCCTTCTGTATAAACGTCAGTAATAATGTCATTCTATTTCTCTCCTTTCTTACGGAACTCTAATTTGTAGTTAATAAAGAATTCACATCCGATCAGGAAAAACAATAAAATACCTGTAATAATATCTGATGCATTTTCATTCAGACCAAACTGCGATGCCACCTGGATCGATCCCTGCTGCATAAATACAAGGAATCCGGAAACAAGGATCATCGCAAGCGGATTAAACTTTGACATCCATGCAACAATAATCGCAGTAAATCCCCGTCCACCTGCTGTACTTGTCGAGATGGTATGGCTCGCACCGCTGACGATCACTGCACCGGCAATTCCACAGATCGCACCGGAGATCATCATTGTACGGATAATGACCTTCTTCACATCGATCCCTGCATATCTTGCAGTATTCTGGCTTTCTCCGACAACCGAGATCTCATATCCCTGTTTGGAATACTTCATATAAATATAAACTACTAATGTAATTGCTAAAACAATGATAACATTTAATGTATATGCATTGCCAAAAATTGTTGGAAACCATCCACCTTTTGTTGCTGCATTGATAATACCAACGGTATTCGAACCGGACGGATTCTCCCAAAATACAATACAGAACGTTACGATCTGCATTGCGACATAATTCAGCATTAAAGTAAATAAAGTCTCATTGGTATTAAAATATGCTTTAAAAATGGCAGGGATCACACCCCAGATCAGTCCGGCCAGACCACTGACAACAAAAATCACGACCAGTAATAACCAGTTTGGCATTTTTTCGCCAAAGTAGATCATCATTGCCGCTGCCGCTGTACCACCCATTAAAATCTGTCCTTCTGCACCGATGTTCCAGAATTTCATTTTAAATGCAGGGGTAAGACCAATTGCAATACATAAAAGCACCATCATTTCACGGATAGTCACCCAGATCCTCCGGTTGCTTCCAACTGCTCCGTCAATAATTCCAAGATATACTTCGATCGGATTCTGTTTTGTGACTGCCACGATCACAAGTGCCGCTACTACCAGTGACAATGCAACTGCGATCAGTCGGATCGCCCACGCTTTTCCCACACTGATATGGTCTCTCTTCACCATACGTGCAAAAGGTTCTTTCTTCGAAATCACGTTTTCCTTACTCATTCTTATCCTCCGTCAAACCAGTCATCATCAGTCCCAGTTTTTCCTTCGTTGTGGTACGCGCATCCACGATACCCGCAACTTTTCCACTGTTCAATACTAAAATCTTATCACAAAGTTCTAGCAGGACATCCAGATCCTCACCTACACAGATGACTGCAACTCCTTTTTTCTTCTGGTCATTCAACAGATTGTAAATCGTGTATGATGAATTGATGTCAAGTCCTCTGACCGGATACGCAACCATCAGCACGGTCGGATTACTTGCAATCTCACGGCCGACAAGAATTTTCTGTACATTACCACCGGAAAGCCTGCTGACCGGAGTATCCACACCCGGTGTCACAACATCTAATTTCTCCACAATATCTTCTGCAAGTTTCTTTGGAGATTTACGGTCGGCAAAGAAATGTCTTCCTTCCTTATAGCTTCGGATCATCATATTATCTGTCAGATCCATAGAACCAACAAGTCCCATTCCAAGACGGTCTTCCGGCACAAACGATAACGTGATACCAAGATTTTTAATATCCTCCGCCTTCATCTCAGAGATTTTTTCTGTCGTACCCTCCGGGGAAAAATAAAGGATCTCGCCGCTCTCGATCGGCTGAAGTCCTGCAACGGACTCTAATAATTCTTTCTGTCCGCTTCCTGAAATTCCTGCCACGCCAAGGATTTCCCCACTGTAGGCGGTGAAGGAAGCCTCTGTCAGAACCTTAAGTCCCTCCTTGTTCCTACACGTAATGCCACGCATCTCAATACGTTTTTCTGCTCCTACAGGCTCGGTACGGTTGATATCCAGTTTTACTTTCTCGCCGACCATCATCTCTGTGAGTGATTCTACGGTTGCCTTCGCCGTCTCTACCGTATCAATATATTTTCCTTTCCGAAGCACTGCGACACGGTCAGAAAGTTCCAATACTTCATTTAATTTATGTGTGATGATGATAATGGATTTTCCTGCTTTCCTCATGTTCCTAAGGACTGCAAATAATTTTTCGGTCTCCTGCGGTGTCAATACGGCAGTCGGTTCATCGAGGATCAGAATGTCTGCCCCGCGGTAAAGTACTTTTACGATCTCTACGGTCTGTTTCTGTGAGACAGACATGTCATAAATTTTCTGGGACGGATTGAGGTCAAATCCATACTGTTCTGTCAGTTCCCTGATTTCTTTCTCTACCTGTTTCATATTCAGTTTTTCTTTTCCAGGCAGACCTAAAATAATATTCTCGGCGGCTGTCAAAATATTGATCAGCTTGAAATGCTGATGAATCATTCCAATACCGAGCGCGAAGGAATCTTTTGGGGAGCGGATGGTCACTTCTTTTCCATCCACATAAACTTCTCCTTCGTCCGGGAAGTAAATTCCGGAAAGCATGTTCATCAACGTAGTCTTTCCACTACCATTCTCTCCTAAAATCGAAAGAATTTCACCTTTCCTGACGGTCAGATTCACGTTATCGTTCGCAATCACGTCACCGAAACGTTTGGTTACACCTTTCAGTTCAATAGCGTTTCCTGTTTCCACAAGTAATCCTCCTAAATACGAAAATCCTTTCAATCTGTATCTTGAAAGGATTTCTCTGTTTTCTTCCAATATTTCTATCATTGCAGAGCACAGAAACCATCTGTGCCCTGCCGGCTTATCTTAAAAATTAGTTTGCCTGAGATGTGATACCATCAATGATAATATCAAAGGATGGTGCAGATGCTAATTCAGATTCATGGTAATAACCATCTGAAACGTAATCAGCATATTTTGCGTAATCTCCGCCTTCTGCGATCAGGTCTTCTAAGGAAGATCCGTTCACTGTAAATGTAGATGTATCAAATACATGAAGAGAACCATCTTTTAATGCTGCTTCTACTTCTTCTACTTTTGCGTCTGTTCCTTCTGCTGCAACAGCCTCATTGACCGGAGTGATTCTGACTGCATCCTCAGAGAATCCTTTGCACCAGTCTGTGTCGATTGCTTTTCCATCTAATACGCACTGTACAGCGTAAGTATAATATACACCCCAGTTATTTGTAGGAGATGTCAATGCTGCGTCCGGAGCAACAGATGTCATATCTACGTTGTAACCAACACAAGGAACACCTGCTGTCTCACATGCTGATGGAGCACCTGTTGTATCGGCATGCTGGCTGATCAGTACACAGTTATCTGCGATCAGCTGATTTGCAACTTCGCCCTCTGCTGTCATATCTGCCCAGCTGTTTGTATACTGAACTTCCATTGTAACAGATTCACATACGCTCTTAGCACCTAAATAGAAAGATGTGAATCCTGAAATAACCTCTGCATATGGGAATGCACCTACATAACCGATTTTTGCCTGGTCAGCTGTGATATCACCATTCTCGATCATCTCATTTAATTTCATACCTGCAACAACACCGGATACATAACGTGCTTCATAAATTGCATCGAAGTAGTTGTGCATGTTAGAAAGTCCGGAACTTGCTGCCTGATATCCTGTTGCATGACAGAACTGAATGTCCGGATACTCCTGTGCTGCCTGTAAAATGTATGTCTCATGTCCAAAACTTGTTGCAAAAATAATATTACATCCCTGATCTGCAAGGTCTACTGCTGCATCATAGCAGGACTCATCCTCCGGGATTGTTGTCTTCTCAATAATCTGGTCATCTGATAAACCAAGGTTTGCTGCCATCTCATCAATACCTGCCATATGAGCTGCTGTATATCCCTCGTTCTCATCACCGATATAAATAACACCGACTTTGATATCTGCTGCGGAAGCTGCTGCCTGTGTACCATCCTCTGTAGAAGCTGCTGCAGAATTATCTGCTGCACTGCTGTTGTCTGCTGTGTCTCCACATCCTGCCACCATACCGACAGTCATTCCCATTGCCAATAAAATACTTAATGCCTTTTTCATATAATCCTCCTTGTTTTGCGAAGCAAAAACTAATCTCAAAATACAAAAGTCAATTTAGCATAGCAATTTTTTATCGTCAATATGATTTGTATGGTAATTTTCAAAAAAACGTCAATTTTTGCAAAAAATTTTTTATTGATAAGATGAACTAATACAGGAGATATTTTTAACTAATAAAAAATACAGTCTTTCTCCATCATCTGGAAAAAGACTGTATCTTTGTTCTTATACTCTTCTGATGTGCTGATGTGTAAACAGGTGATCCTGACAATACTCATAATTGCCCTCGCACTTCGAACAGAAACGGAACTGTAAGTTCGGATCATCCAGCTCTGTGCGTCCGCAGACCGCACATTTGTGTTTTGCGATACCGGAACCCGGTCTCGGCTCTCTCATCTGTGCCTTAAACTGCTGCCTGCGATGCACCTCATGTGGAGTATACCGGCTCAGATTCCTCGTGGACAGGAAGAAAATAAGATAATTTAACAGTGACATCACAATACATAACAGCATGATCCCTGCATACCATAATGCAGTGGATGCAGACTGGGTATATGCATAAATCGCATGATAGGTATCCCACACGCTGAAGATCATGATCACAACATATACGGCTGCCATCCATTTCATTTTTATCGGAATGATAAAGTACAGTAACACCTGCATATCCGGATATAAGGTCGCAAATGCAAGGAATATAGACATATTGATATAGGAAGTACTGATCATCTGTCCCATCATTGTGCTTGCAGTGTATGCAAAATTGCCTCCCATAAACAGATAGATCAGACCATACGCCAAAAGGCTTCCCACTTCAGTCAGCAGGATTCCGCCGATGATATAGGCATTAAAACGGAAAGTTCCCCACGCGCGCTCCAACGCAGTTCCAAGCTGATAATAAAACATCATCATGATCAACAGAAAAATGATATTGCTGTCTGTCGGCATTAAAATCCATGTGATAAGTCTCCAGATCTGTCCGTGTAAAATGTAATAAGGCTGGAAATTCAAGAATCCCAATATATTCGGTGCCACCATGTTCAATACAAATCCAACGGAATATGCTCCGATCAGATACACGATCAGATTCGGTACCGCATATCTTCCAAATTTACGCTCCAGTTTATTTAACCAGTTCATATTGCTGCTCCTTTTTTCAAATACTCTTTGGACTGTCTTCTTTTTCAAACAATCTAGCTAAAGTATATCTATGCAGGAAACCTTTGTCAATCGGCGCTAAATTTCTTCATAAAAAGTTTAGATTTTTCAGATTATTTTGTCATTGTTTTTTGTTTTTTCCTGTCGTATAATGTACATTGCTTGGTTTTTGAACCCATATATATAATAGGAAGAAATAGTGAACATAGACTATTGATAGATTTGATTTACAAGAGATAATTTGGAGGAAAGATATGAGTAACAATACACTTCATAAACTTGGTATTGATATTGGTTCCACGACAGTCAAAGTAGCTGTGCTGGATGAGAATGACAACCTGTTATTCTCCGATTACGAGAGACATTTCGCCAATATCCGTGAAACTCTCTCCCTGCTGGTGGAAAAAGCTTATAAACAGCTTGGGGATATGCAGATTGCCCCGATGATCACCGGTTCCGGTGGTCTTACCCTTGCAAAACATTTAGACGTGCCGTTTGTCCAGGAGGTCATCTCCGTATCCACTGCTTTACAGCACTATGCACCACAGACCGATGTTGCCATCGAGCTTGGCGGTGAGGATGCGAAGATCATTTATTTCGAGGGCGGTAATGTGGAACAGCGTATGAACGGTATCTGCGCCGGTGGTACAGGTTCTTTTATCGACCAGATGGCATCCCTCATCCAGACAGATGCGACCGGACTGAACGAATACGCAAAGAATTATAAGGCAATTTATCCGATCGCCGCCAGATGCGGTGTATTTGCCAAGACAGATATCCAGCCTCTGATCAACGAAGGTGCAACCAGGGAAGACTTATCCGCTTCCATTTTCCAGGCAGTTGTCAACCAGACGATCAGTGGTCTTGCCTGCGGAAAACCAATCCGTGGACACGTTGCTTTCTTAGGCGGTCCTCTGCACTTTTTATCCGAGTTAAAGGCTGCATTCATCCGTACCTTAAACTTAGACGAGGAGCATGCGATCACTCCTTTGAATTCCCATCTTTTTGCAGCGATCGGTTCTGCACTGAACTATAAAGAGGACAAAGTAACTACTTTAGCAGGATTACATACAAAACTTCAGTCCGATATCCATATGGAATTCGAAGTTGCAAGACTTGATCCTTTATTCAAAGATCAGGCAGAATACGATGCTTTCCGCACACGCCACGACGGACATCATGTAAAGTCCGCAGATCTGGCTTCTTACGAAGGAAACTGCTACCTCGGTATCGATGCAGGTTCCACCACAACGAAAGTTGCCCTGATCGGTGAGGACGGTTCTTTGCTGTACTCCTTCTACAGCAACAACAACGGCAGTCCGCTCTCTACTGCGATCCGCGCGATCAAAGATATTTATTCCAAGCTGCCGGAGAAAGCACACATTGTACACTCCTGCTCCACCGGATATGGTGAGGCGTTACAGAAGGCTGCTCTGAAATTAGATGACGGTGAAGTGGAAACTGTCGCACATTTTTATGCCGCAGCATTCTTTGATCCGGAAGTTGACTGTATCCTCGACATTGGTGGTCAGGATATGAAATGCATTAAGATCAAAAACCAGACCGTTGACAGTGTTCAGTTAAATGAAGCCTGTTCTTCCGGTTGTGGTTCTTTCATTGAGACATTCGCAAAATCATTGAATTTCTCTGTACAGGACTTTGCCAAAGAAGCTCTTTTTGCAAAAAATCCGATTGATCTTGGAACCCGCTGTACCGTATTCATGAACTCCAAGGTAAAACAGGCGCAGAAGGAAGGTGCTTCCGTAGCGGATATCTCCGCAGGACTTGCCTACTCCGTTATCAAGAATGCTTTATTTAAGGTGATCAAAGTCTCTGATGCTTCTGAGCTTGGTAAAAATATCGTGGTACAGGGCGGTACCTTCTACAACGATGCGGTGCTTAGAAGCTTTGAAAAAATTGCAGGTGTACATGCCACAAGGCCTGATATCGCAGGTATCATGGGTGCCTTTGGTGCCGCACTCATCGCACGTGAGCGCCACACGGCTGATTATAAGACAACAATGCTCACAATCGACCAGATAAACGAGCTCACCTACACCACAAAGCTCGCACGCTGTCAGGGCTGTACAAACCACTGTCTTTTAACTATAAACAAATTCTCCGACAACAGACAGTACATCACAGGAAACCGCTGCGAAAAGGGTCTGGGCAAGGAGAAGAACAAGGATAACATCCCAAATCTTTTTGAATACAAGAACAAGCGTATATTTGACTATGAGCCACTTGACCCAAAGGATGCTCCACACGGTACAGTCGGCATCCCAAGAGCCTTGAATATGTACGAGAACTATCCGTTCTGGGCTACATTTTTCAAACGTCTTGGCTTTTCTGTAGTGCTGTCACCACAGTCTACCAGAAAGATTTATGAGATGGGTATCGACTCCATCCCAAGTGAGTCAGAGTGCTACCCTGCAAAGCTAACACATGGTCATATAAGCTGGCTCATAAAACAAAATGTAGATTTTATTTTCTACCCGGCAGTGCCATATGAGCGCAAGGAGTTTCCTGATGCAAACAATCACTACAACTGCCCTATTGTCACATCATACTCTGAGAATATCAAAAACAACGTGGACGAGATTACCTCAGGCGAGGTTAAATTCATAAATCCGTTTATGTCATTTGAGAGTGAGGAAACTATCTCACAGCAGCTCGTAGCCACCTTCTCAAAGGGTGATTTCAACCTGCCTGAGTCACAGATTCGTGATGCAGTTGCCGCAGGCTGGAAGGAGCTTGCCATGACAAGGCTTGAGATACAGCGAAAG
>ENA-ORMS01002029-ORMS01002029.1-human-gut-metagenome-genome-assembly--contig:-NODE-2029-length-15042-cov-7.493161_pt1 | contig 15042 bp, 16 predicted proteins | sample MGYA00242104_ERZ508997 | MGnify/ENA primary metagenome ERZ508997 (study PRJEB26280, sample SAMEA2338704) | human gut metagenome | biome: human gut; feature: human-associated habitat; material: faeces... | reverse complement strand
GGCCGCCGCCGAGGGCGAGAACTACGAGTGGACGGATATGTACGCCGGCTTTGCCAAGACCGCCGAAGAAGAGGGCTTCCCGGAGCTGGCCGCACGTTTCCGCCTGATCGGCGAGATCGAACGCCACCATGAGGAGCGCTACCGCGCGCTGCTCCACAACGTCGAGATGGCCGAAGTCTTTGCCAAGAGCGAGGTCAAGGTCTGGGAGTGCCGCAACTGCGGACACATCGTCGTCGGCGAGAAGGCCCCGGAGGTCTGCCCCGCCTGCGGCCACCCGCAGAGCTATTTCGAAGTCCGCGCAGAAAATTATTGAACGGAGAAAGGACAATTACGATGGAACTGTTTGAAGCGATCTACCGTCGCGGGAGCTATCGCGATGAATTTATGCCCGATCCCATCCCGGAGGAGGATCTGCACAGGATCCTGGACGCGGGCATCCGCGCACCGTCCGGCTATAATCTGCAAACGACCAGCTTCTACGCGGTGAAAGACGCCGCGCTGCGTGCCGAGCTCGCGGAAGTTTTCCCGACGAAAGCCACCAAGACGGCGCCCGCCATCCTTGTGCTGACCTCGCGCCGCATCTATGCCGGGCCGCAAAAGTTCCAGTTTGAGGTGGAGGACTATGCCGCCGCTGCGGAGAACATTCTGCTGGCGCTGACGGCTCTCGGCTACGCCGGCGTCTGGATGGACGGCATGATGAGGTATGTGGGCAACGCCGACCTCGTCCGGGCGATTCTGCACATTCCGGAGGAAGAAACCATTCGCACCATCATTCCCTTTGGCAAGCCGGTCCATCCGGTGACGCAGAAGGAAAAGAAGCCCTTCGCCGAGCGCGCGCATATTCTCTGATAAAACAACGGAGCAGCAAAGAGCTGCTCCGTTGTTTCTATTTCATTGTCATCCCGGCGAGCAAGCTCGGCAGGAGAAAAATCTTCGTATGAAGAACGCACCAATAAACAAAGGCCGCAGCCCATCCGCCGGAGGTTGGCGAAACCAATGCCAGCACGGCATAGGTCAGAACCGCCGCGAGGGCGAGAACGCGCAGAATCCACCGTGCTGCTTTTCCCATTTTCCAGCAAAGGACAGACCCGACGAGCGCGCCGACGCTCAGCCACAAAAGGGGCGAAAGGACGTAGGTGTTGATCCGCCTTAGCGCCGAAACAGAAAAAGCATCCCGGTCAGATAACAGCACCCCGCAGAGAATATCTGCGGCAGCGCAGCCCAAAATGATAACGCAAAGAATGACAGCAAATTTTCGTTTCATTTTGAATCCTCAATTTATGTATTGAATAACGTGTTGTCGAGCGTAAACGTCCAAGTTCTGGAGGAACCCATCAAATAAGTGAGCGTCAAATACGCGCCCATAACACCGCAATACGCTTCAACCACATAGGAAATGTGAATAACGCTTCACAACAAAAATGAAATTAATCAAATCATCGGAATCGCCCCTTCAAAATTTCTTGCAAGAAATTCATTGCATAGAAATGCGAATTTTCTATGTTTAAGTACATAATAATACATGGTGTTTGACTTGTCAATAGTGTAAAGCGATATTTTACTAAAAAATTTCTGTTGGTTTAATATGCTTAATTGCAAACTCTACATTTATTTAATCGTGTTCAAACCTCATAAAATTGTAGATCAAATCCAACACCAAGAACTTAGTATTCATACATTATACACGAGGTGCAATTATTTAGAGCAATTTGAGTATGCTTCCTAGAGCTTTCTTTGGGCCATTGGTCAATGTAGTAATAGGTTAAAAGCTCCGATCATGAGATCGGAGCAGTAGTTGCCACAGCTGTACAAAGGTATCTAAAAGGAAAAGCCCTACTCTTTCGAGTAGGGCTTAATGTTGGCGTTAGCTATCTTTCTGGCTAAGGCGAGGATTGTCCCGCCGTAAAGAAACCTGCCGGTGGCAGGTTTCAGGCGGTGCAATACAAAAAAGCTCTGACCTTTCGATCAGAGCTTAATGTTGGCGTTACCTATCTTCCCGGCCAGTCACCCGGCAAGTATTGTCGGCGCAGATGAGCTTAACTTCTGTGTTCGGGATGGGAACAGGTGGACCCTCATCGCAATCAACACCAACTATTTTCCATTCCCAGGTCTCCCCGGAAACTTCTTTTATTATACTACGCTTTTCCCGTTTGTCAAGCGCTTTCTTCCTTGGTGACCCCAGCGGGATTCGAACCCACGTTAACGGCGTGAGAGGCCGCTGTCTTAACCACTTGACCATGGGGCCATGGGTGCACCTTCACGGACTCAAACCGGAGACCCACTGATTAAGAGTAATTCATGTTACTGTAAAATCAACAAGTCGTTGTGCAACAACATTTATCAATGCTTTAATTCATTAGCTTCATCATTTACTATGACTTAGCCGGAACACTTAAAGATTATAATTGATCATTGACCAAAAGTCAAGAACTTTTTTTCAAATCTCGATATTTTTAACAAAGTATATCAGATCGCTAAGAAAACCTTGCAGCGCCGTGCGTTATGATGTCAAGGGGAAAAAGTATATCGACACCCTGGTTTAATACTATTTCAGGGGCTTCGCAGCGCACGGCTGAACTTCCGTCAGTTGGAGGAAATGATGGAGAATATCTTTTTCAATGAGCTGAAAATCAGAGACTTTAATGTAGATGTCGACGTTGCGGCAGTCAACGGCAGCAACAAAAATGGAGCAGGAGCAGTGTTCCTTGGTGATGACCGGCGATGCTTTCAAGAGAATCATTATTACCAAAGAGGCACCGACGCCATATTATAACGACAGCGGTGTGCTTTATGAGTGCCTTTGATTTCATGCTGAATCCCGATAGCCTGGAGCAGTAAGCGGTGAAGCTGTCCAAATTTTCCCATTGGCAGGGTCAGCAAGAAATATGCCAAAGAAGCACGGGCGCTAACGGAGTCCGCGATGAGCGAAGATGTGCGTAAGCGGCGAGCTTGCACCGCTTTGCGCAATTTATTGCGTTTAAATATATCGCACAGGGCCAGCCTTGACAAATGTACCGAGACAGCTTCTGTTGCTGTTGGACATATCAGGCTAAAATATTCGACTTGTTGAACAACTGCGCGTTTTGTGATGTATACAACGAAGGGAAGGCAATGAACGCAGAACCAGGTGATGGCAGTGGATCTATTGAGAAAATATATAACATAATTTTTTGTTGTGCAAATACAACATATTTTGTGGTGCGAATTTATTGAGAACATAGAAAACGATTTGAACTTGAAGAACAACTATTGGACATGTTGTTGCACAATGATTATGCTGTGTTCAGAAACCAAAATGATTGGAGGAATCACAGTGAGCAAATGGCAGATTCCCTACCCGCAGGAAGTTAAAGTCGCAGGCTACATGGACTCGGAGGAACCGATCTATTTTCAGAACATGACCATGAAGCAGAGCGAAGAGCGCCTGAAGAAGAACGATGTTCTCATTCTTCCGATCGGCTCGACCGAGTGCCACGGTGCGCATGCCTGCTACGGCGAGGACACCTTCCTTGTCACGCGCATGGCGGAGCAGGTTGCAAAGAAGACCGGCTGCACCGTTTCCCAGCCGATCTGGTTCGGCTCTCATCCCTACCACCACATGGGCATGCCCGGCACGATTCCCATCAATGAGAATACCTTCTGCGATTACATCGCACAGGTTCTGGCAGGCTTCTGGAATGCGGGTTACCGCAAGATCATCCTGCTCAACGGCCATGGTCAGGAATATGTGATCCCGACCGCCATTCACCAGTTTGCAAGAAAGTATCAGGTGCCCGGCGTGTTCATGAACGTCAACTGGTACTATGCGATTCCCGAATATCTGCGCGTCGGCGATCCGAAGTGCAAGTTTGAAACGCCCTTCAACCACGCGGACGAGCAGGAGACCTCCTTCTCCCTCGCGCTGTTCCCGGAGATGATCCACATGGAGGATGCACCCAACACCGAGCTGCACACCTTCCTGCCTCCCGGACACATCGACAATGCCGGCAACATTTACGGTCGCGCGGTCAAGTGGTACTGCCACGCAGGCGCAGGTACGATCGAGGTCATCGGCAACCCCGAAGGCGTCGTCGGTGCGGCGAAGCTCGCAAGTGCGGAAAAGGCGATCCCGGCGACGGAGGCTCTGCTGGATTATCTGGAGAAGCTGGTCAACGACATCATTGCCAAGTGGCCCGCCGGTGAGCTGCCTCCCTGCGATCAGGTCACGCAGCGCTTCACGGAGGAAACTCTGGAAGATCTCAAGAAGGGCCCGCTGAAGGGCGGCAAGCACATTTATACGGTTGCCGCTTACTAAGGAAAGGACGTGCGACGATGAGTTTTGCAATTACCAAGGAAGAAGAGCAGAAGCTGATGCAGGCGCGCAAGGCTTCTCCGTATCTGCTGACGCTGGAGGAAAACGGCGTAGACTACCCCATCCCTGATCTGGAGGATGCATCGCGCAAGATCCTGATCGACCGGGACACCGTGAAATCGACCATGTGCACGTGGGGTTACAGCAAGTTTGAGGGCAAGACCTCACTTCATAAGAAGCATTCCCATCAGGATTGCGAAGAGATCATGTTCATTCTTTCCGGCAAGGGCGTCGGCGGTGTGGGCGATTTTGAGACGATCCAGCAGGCGGGCGATACGATTTTCGTCCCGCGCGGCGAAACGCATTGGTTCTACAACCCCTTCGACGAGCCGTTGGAAATGATGTGGCTTTATACAAAGCCCTCCCTGCGCGACGCGGGATATAACCTCGAATCGAGAGGCTATTCCGATGTCAGCGGCGATGTGGAAAAGCAGCAGTTCGGAAAATAAACGAAAGGGACATGTTATGGAAGAAAGAATCAGCGCAGTTGAGTTTGTATTCTCAAGACTTTCTAAAAAAATCAAAAACGGCACTTATCAGCGCGGCGACAAGCTGCCGACCGAAAATGAACTTGCCGAGCATTACGGCGTAAGCCGCAATACCATTCGCGGTGCGATCAGCAAACTGGCGATTCTCGGACTTGTAGAAACCGTGCAGGGCAAGGGGACGTTTGTCACAAATCGGGATATGGGAACGAAGATTGATAATTTGGTTCCGCTGTTTTTCTCCGGGACAAACGATTATCTGTCGATCATTCAGCTCCGCGGCGCGGTAGAAACACTTTCGGCAAGACTGGCAACGGTGGCGGCTACACAGAATGACATTCGAGAGCTGGAAAAAATTGTAAGTGATTTGGAAAGTCATAAGGATGATCTGGAATACTACTCAAAGGCGGACATTCAATTCCATGCCAAACTGGCGGAAATCGGGAAGAATCCGCTTGTAATTTCCCTGCTGTCCATGATTCGTAGTGTGCTGGATGACGTTTTGAGCGATTTTATCATGGAATTCGGAAACACCGAAGGCCATCGTGCGCATAAGCGGATTCTGGAAGCCATTATGGATGCGGATGCCGATGCGGCCGCTGCGGCGATGGACAAGCACATTCAGGCGCTTACCAACCACTATCTGCTGCTGCGCTTCCGCAATGAGAATAATGATAAACATCTGTAAACTCTGGAGGTGAGTTTAATGCCCCCACGTGTGGAGTTCAAGCATATCAGCAAAAGCTTCCCTGGTGTTAAAGCGCTGACGGACATCAGCCTGACACTGGAGCCAGGTGAGGTACACATTCTTGTGGGCGAAAACGGTGCAGGCAAATCTACCCTTATGAAGATTCTCTCGGGCGCGTATACGGCAGATGAGGGAGAACTGTGGATCGAAGGGAAGCAGCTAGAAAAGAACTCACCGACGGTTGCGTCTGATCTCGGGATCGGCATGATCTATCAGGAACTGAATCTGATCCCCGAGCTTTCTATTGCAAGAAATATCTTTATGTGCAATGAAATCAAGGGAAAGCTGAAAGTTTTCAACAGCAGCCGTGCCATGAATGCCGAGGCGCGCCGACTGATGCGGGAGATCAATCTTGAGGAAGAACCGACGACGCTTGTGAAAAATATCAGCGTCGGCTCCCAGCAAATGGTGGAGATTATTAAGGCAATTTCCAAACAATGCAAGGTTCTTGTATTTGACGAACCGACCAGCTCTCTTACGGCGGCGGAGATCGAAAAGCTCTTTGCGATGATCCGCAAGCTGAAGGAACAGGGCGTTGGAATGTTCTACATCTCTCATCGACTGGAGGAGCTGTACGAGATCGGCGACCGCGTCAGCATTATGCGCGACGGCTGCCTGATCGGAACGCATTCCATCCGCGAGCTGCGAATGGAACAGATGATTGAGCAGATTGCCGGCCGAAAGATCGAAAACCTCTACCCGCATACGAGAAAAACACCAGGCAGAAATGTTTTGGAGGTTTCCCATCTGGAGGGCGATGACTTCCATGATATTTCCCTGCACGTTCGCGCAGGAGAGATCGTCGGCCTTTCCGGACTGATGGGTGCAGGCCGGACAGAACTGGTGCAGGCGATTATGGGAATTGATCGATACCACGCGGGATGCGTATTGATCAATGAAAAGCCACTGAAGAAAAACAGTGTGAAGAAGGCAATCACGCTGGGGGCGGGCCTGCTTCCCGAGAATCGAAAACAGCAGGGGCTTGCGCTGTCGCTGTCGATCCGTGAGAATGCTGTGATTTCTTCGCTGGAGAAGCTGAATAAGCACGGCATTGTCAATGTAAAGAGGGAACGCTCCGCCGCGGAAAAATACAGAAAAGAGCTTGCCATGGCAACGCCTTCTGTGGAGAAAGTTACAAATTATCTGAGCGGCGGTACCCAACAGAAGGTAGTTATTGCAAAGTGGCTGCTGGCAGATCTGGAGCTGTTTATCTTTGATGAACCGACCAGAGGCATTGATGTCGGCGCGAAGAGTGAGATCTACCGTCTGATGGACGAGCTGGTCGAACGTGGTGCGGCAATCCTGATGATTTCATCAGATTTGCCGGAAATCCTGGGCATGAGCGACCGGATCTATGTGATGGCACAGGGCAGACTGACGGGAGAGCTGGATATTTCGGAAGCGGATCAGAACAAGGTGCTGACACTTGCGTACCAGATGAAGCAGGAGGGGCGGAAATGAAAGGTGAAAACAACAGCCGTCTGCTTCGGGCGGCAAAGAGCCTGCCTAATGCGCTTTATGTTCTGATCGTTGTGTTTGTGATTTTTTCAGTGACGGTACCGAGCTTTTTTACGGGCAGAAACTTCTCTACGATGCTGCAGCAAGCGTGCATTCTTTGTATTCTGAGTGCGGCGATGTCAATCTCCATCATGTCAAACTGCATTGACCTGACAGTTGGCGGCCTGGTTTCTTTCCTTGGCGCGGTAATTGTCTTGACGGCAAACCGAGGCGTGAGCGCATTCCTTGCAATCGTGATTGCGTTGGCCGTTGCGGCTGTGTTCGGCCTGATTACCGGCCTGATTGTTGTCAAAATGAAGATCCCGCCTTTTATCGCAACGTTTGCGATGATGGGAGTGGCCGAGGCACTGGCCAATACGGTGACGGACAGCAAGGCAATCTATTTGGACACACAGGCGGCGGGCAACGGCATCTTTCGTTTCCTACAGCACGAGCTGATCAGTATTCCGATCGGAAAAAACGACTCGTTTGTGATCAACAATATGGTCATATTGGCAGCGGTAACAATCGTGATTATCATACTTCTGTTCAATAAGACCGGCTTTGGCGGCAGAATCCTCGCAATCGGACACAGCAAGGAGGTTGCCAAGCTGCTGAGAATTAACGTCACGGCAAACTGCCTTGCCACCTATATTCTGTCTGCATTGGCTGCGGGGATCGCTGCGCTTTTGATGGTACTCCGTTCCAATGCGGCACAGCCCACAGGCGGCAGCGGACTGGAATTTCAGGCAGTTGTTGCAGCGGTGCTCGGCGGGAACCTGCTTTCGGGCGGGAAAGGCTCGGTGAGTGGCGGTGTGCTCGGCGCGCTGATTGTTTTTACCCTGCGCACAGGCCTGCAGCTTGCCGGTTGCAACACGAATTTGGTTATGGTTGCGTTGGGCGTGTCATTGATTCTTTCGGTGGTTCTGAACGAATTTGACTTTGGAAAAGTTGGGAGGAAACGTGTATGAGAAGCCAGCAAAGAGCTAGAATGCGCCGGTTTCTTTACAGTTTCTCGACGCTCTGGATCCTGCTGTTCATCATTTTGGTGCTGGCAGTGATGAATCCTTCGTTCCTTCGCTTGAGCAACCTCTCTACCTTTGTGACACAGGCCTGCTTCCTGTTCTTGCTGGGCGCGGCAGAACTGGTCGTTATTCTCACAGGCGGCATTGACCTTTCCATCGGTGCGGTCATGACGATTTCAACGATTATCTGCGGCAATCTCATGACGCAGAAATCCGGCGTTCCGTTTATCGTCCCGATCCTGCTTGTCCTTTTGATTTGTGCGGCCATCGGTATGTGTAACGGACTGCTTGTCACAAAGCTGAAAATCCCGGCTTTTCTTGCAACCTTTGCTACAATGTACATTTGCCGTGGCGGTGCATGGCTCTATATTGGTGCTGGTGTCTATTTCAGCCTGAACTCTACGCTGCGCTTTCTGGCGACAGGGGAGCTGTTCAGCCTCGGTGGTTTTCGTGTAACGATGCCGATGGTGATCGTGCTGCTGCTGGCGATCCTGCTGCACCTTCTCCTGAAGAAAACAAACTGGGGAAAACGTCTGTTCTTTACAGGTGCAAACCGCACGGCGGCGAAGTTTACGGGAATCCAAACGGATTTCAAGATCATCCAGGCACATATTCTTTGCAGTGTGATTGCCGGTATCGCGGCGGTCATGTATGTCTCAAAACTCAATGCTATTGATGCAACACTCGGTGCAAACTATCACTTTGACGGACTGACAGTCGCTTTGATCGGCGGTGCAGTGATGTCTGGCGGTGAGGGCAGCGCTTTCGGCGTGATGATGGGCGCGTTGATCGTTTCTGCGATCAACAGCGGACTGAACTTCCTGACCGTACCGACAGAGCTGCAAAAGGCGGTTCTCGGTGTTGCGATGATCGCAGCGGTATTCCTGAATCAATTCCTCCAGCGGAAGAAACTCACCGTTGCTGACGCAATATTTGAAACTTCCACGGAGGAAAAAGCAACCAAGTAAGCCCAAACGGAAAAAATATATCATGGAGGAACTAAAAATGAAAAAAACAATCGCATTACTCCTGGCAACCGTTATGCTCCTTGGCATCCTGTGCAGCTGCGGAAATACTGCAGTGAAAGAAGAAACCGGCGAACAGATCAATGATGGAAAGGTTTTCGAGATCGCTTTCATTATTAAATCGCTGCAATCTGTGCTGTGGGTCAATATGGGCGAAGCCGCAGAGCAGGCCGGTAAGGACTATTCCAACGTGAGCGTGGAGGTCATGGCACCGCAGACGCCGATGAACGTGGACGAGCAAATTCAGCTTGTAGAGCAGGCCATCACCAAGGGCGTTGATTGCATTTGCATTGCACCCTGCGACTCTACCGCAATTGTTCCCGTTTTGGAAAAGGCGAACAAGGCCGGTATTATGATCGTAACGCCGAACACGAAGGCGAACGGCGCAGACATTACCTGCTTTGTCGGCGTTGAAAACTACGATGTCGGTTACACGCTCGGCACGGAATTTTGTGAGAAGCTTGGCGGACAGGGCAACGTTCTCCTTCTTGAGGGCAAGCCCGGCGTGTCTACCTCGGAAGAACGCGTTGCAGGCTTTAACGACGCGATAAAGAATTATCCCGGAATCAATCTGCTTGACAGCCAGGCGACAGACTGGGACCGCGCAAAGGCAAATACGATCATGGAAAACTGGCTTCAGGTCTATGACGATATCGACGGTGTGATGTCTTTGACAAAGGATACCGGGCTCGGCGCAATCGAGGCAATGAAGGCTGCCGGCCGGAACGATGATATTCTTTCCATGACGTTCGACATTGACGACGAAACGGTCGAAGCAATCGAAAACGGCGATCTCTATGCGACCGGCAACCAGAATGAGAGAAGCCAGGGTTATATGGCCGTCACAATGGCGCGGCTGGCTCTGATGGGCTACATCATTCCGGACAATGTGATTCTTCCGATCACGATTGAGACGGCGGAAACCTTGAAGAAATAAGCGATGAATTGAACGGGCGATCGGAGATTCCGAGAGCCCGTTCCCAATAGAAAGGAAAAACATGAATTACTTTGATTTAGCCGGGAAAAAGGCAATCGTTGTCGGCGGTGCTGGAGATCTCGGAAAAGGAATGATGAAGGCACTGCTGGAGGCGGGAGCTGAGGCGGTTGTGATCGATATGGGTACCAGAGCACAGGAAGCTGCGCAGGAGCTCCGCGCGCAGGGCTTTTGCGTCAGCGGTGTTACTGCGAACGTAACGGACGATGTACAGATCGAGGCATCCTTCCGGGAAGCGCTGGCGCTGCTTGGCGGCAGGGTGGACATTCTCCTGAATACGGCGGGAATCCAGCGCCGCTATAAGTGCGAGGAGTTCCCAAAAGCGGACTGGGATCTGGTCTTGCAAATCAATTTGACGGCGCTTTTCCGCTATTGCCAACTTGCCGGACGCGTTATGCTGGAGCAGGGGAGCGGGAAAATCATCAATATTGCCTCCATGCTCAGCTTCTTCGGCGGCTACACGGTGCCTGCTTATGCAGCGTCTAAAGGCGGTGTTGCACAGCTTACCAAGGCGCTGTCCAATGAATGGGCCGGCCGCGGCATCAATGTCAATGCGATTGCGCCTGGGTATATGGATACGGCGCTGAATGTAAATATTGTGAATGACAAGAACAGAAATGATGAGATCCTTGCACGGATCCCCACGCATCGCTGGGGAAACAGCGACGACCTGAAGGGCGTTGTGGTATTCCTTGCCAGCGCAGCCAGTGACTATGTCAGCGGTGCGGTAATTCCGGTGGACGGCGGATATTTGGGACGGTAAGGAAGTGGCATGAATGGAATATACACCTGATTTTGCGCTGACGCATGTTGGAGTGAATCCAAATGCAATGGATGCAGTGCAAATTGCTTCGCTCTTTGGCGCGCTGCTGGGATTGCCGGTCAAGGAGGGCAAAAGCTCCGTCTTTGCCGGAACACTGATTGAGGTGATGCGCGAGAACTATTTGGGCGAAAACGGACATATTGCTTTCAGCACAGCATCACCGGAGGCAGCGATACTGTGGTTGGAAGCTCGCGGGTTTGCAGTAGAGCCTGCAACAGCCAAGAAGGATTCTGAGGGCAACCTGAAGGCAATTTATCTTAAGGGCAGCTTCGGCGGATTTGCGGTGCATCTGCTGAAGCGATAGGAGGAAAGCTATGGAAACGCAGTTGATTGAGCTTGTTAAAAAGAAAAAGCTGATCGCCATCGTGCGCGGCGTTGCGGGCAATGCCTGCGTGAATCTGGCAAAGGCGCTCTATGCCGGCGGGATTGAACTGATTGAGGTTACTTTTAATCAACAAGAGCCGGAACACTTCTCTGTTACCACGGATGCAATTCGTGCCATTGCAGAAGCAATGCAGGGCAAGATGCACGTCGGTGCAGGCACGGTGACCTCTGTCGAGCTGGTAGAGCGGGCTGCACAGGCGGGGGCGGAATTTATTGTCTCACCGGATACGAACCCTGAGGTCATTCACCGCACAAAGGAACTTCATATGGTTTCCATGCCGGGTGCGTTGACACCATCAGAGACGTTGACGGCATATCGCGCAGGTGCGGACTTTGTCAAGGTTTTCCCTGCGGGGGATTTGGGACCGGGCTATATCAAGGCAATGCGCGGACCGCTGAACCAGATCCCGCTTCTGGCAGTCGGTGGGGTAAATGAAAAGAACATTGCCGCTTTTCTCAAAGCCGGCTGCTGCGGCGCTGGCTGCGGAGGAAATCTTGTCAACAAGGAATGGATCGCCAATGGCGAGTTTGAGAAGATCACAGCACTTGCAAGGGAATTTGTGGCAAACGCAAACGCATAGACAGGAGAGATAAAATGAAAAAACTGATTACATTCGGAGAAATTATGCTTCGTCTTAACCCGGAGGGCTACTATCGCCTCCGGCAGGCGGAAAAGTTCGAGGCTACCTACGCCGGAGGAGAGGCAAACGTCGCCGTTTCTGCGGCAAATTTTGGAATGAACGCCTCTTTTGTTACCAAACTCCCGGATAACGATTTGGGACAATGCGTGGTGGACGCGCTGCGTCGGTTCGGTGTGAAAACGGATAAGATTGTCTTCGGCGGGCCGCGGCTGGGTATTTATTTTGTAGAGAAAGGCGTCTCGCAGCGTGCTTCAAAGGTGATCTACGACCGGGCAAACTCCTCAATTGCGCTTGCAAAACGCGAGGACTTTGACTGGAAAGAGATCTTTGATGGCGCTGATTGGTACCACTTTACCGGGATTACTCCCGCTTTGGGCGGAGAATGCGCAGAGATTTGTCTGGATTCCGTCAAGGCGGCAAAGACTATGGGTGTTACCATAAGCTGCGACCTGAACTATCGCAAGAAGCTGTGGACAAGCGAACAGGCGGGAAAGGTCATGTCGGAGCTGATGCCTTATGTCGATCTCTGCATTGCGAATGAGGAAGATGCAAAGGACGTGTTTGGCATTTGTGCTGAGCATACGGACATCGAGAGCGGCAAACTGGACTACAACGGATATGTCAGCGTGGCGCGGCAGCTCTCTGAACGCTTCGGATGCAAGCAAGTCGCAATTACGCTGCGCGGCAGCCTCTCAGCCAGTGTGAATGATTGGGCCGGGATGCTGTACAGCGGCGGAAAGGCTTATTTCTCACCGACCTATCGGATTCAGATCGTAGACCGCGTCGGCGGCGGAGACAGCTTCGGCGGCGCGCTGATCTATGCACTCAGCAGCGGCTATGCACCGCAGGAGGCGATCAACTTTGCTGTGGCGGCATCCTGCCTGAAGCACACGATCGAGCATGATTTCAATCTTGTGACTGTGAAGGAAGTTCAAGCGCTTGCAGCGGGAAATGCCTCTGGGCGTGTGCAGAGATAAGGAAGTCGCACCATGAAAATTGTAATTACGGACTATGAATACGAATCGATCGCAGCGGAACGCGGGATTATTGAGGCAGCAGGACACACGCTTTGCGATTACCAGTGCAGGCAGCCGGAGAAACTGATTCCGCTTGTGCGTGATGCCGATGCGGTTATTACGCAGTACGCGGATATGAATGCGGAGGTAATTTCCGCGATGGAAAAATGCCGCGTGATTGTTCGCTATGGCATCGGCTTCAATAATGTCGATGTTGATGCGGCGGCGCAAAAGGGCATTTACGTCTGCAATGTGCCGGACTACGGCGTTGAGGAAGTCTCAGATCATGCGGTTATGCTGATCCTTGCGCTTGCGAAGAAACTGCCTGTTTATATGCAAGCGGTGAAGAAGGGCGACTGGGGATATACCTCAGTGGTTCCCTTGCAGCGTTTCTGTACATCGACGGTTGGACTGATCGGCTTCGGACGCATCCCGCAGCTTGTTGCGCGTAAGCTGTCCGGCTGGGGGGTGCGTATGCTGGCATATGATCCGTGGGGAAGCCTGGAGGCTGCACAGAAGTTGAATGTCACCCTGACGGATTTGGATACAATCTATGCGCAGGCGGACTATATCTCGGTGCATTGCCCGCTGACAAAAGAAACGCAGGGAATGATCGACATGGCTGCAATGCAAAGAATGAAGCCGACTACCTGCTTGATCAATACCGCACGGGGCGGTGTTATCTGCGAAAAGGATCTGCTTCTTGCGCTGGAGCAGGGAATAATTGCGGGCGCCGGACTGGACGTGTTCGAGCAGGAACCGCTTGCGCCGGAGCATGAATTGTTACGGCTTGATCAGGTCTTGGTAACGCCGCACAGTGCCTGGTATTCCGAAACGGCGATTGCCTCTCTGAAAGAGAAGGTGGCGGAGGAAGCGGTTCGTGTGCTCAATGGCGAACAGCCGCTGCATTGCGTCAATTTTCACCAGCTCAGCCAGCGTGAAAAGTCCTGAAACGTTAAAGGCGCCGCGCCGGTGGGCAAATTTGATCCTTGGTTTGCTTCTTGATGCCGGCGGCGTGTCACTGCTCACGAAAGCTGATTTCGGGATCTCGGCGGTCTCCTCCTTTCCGTACTCCCTGCATCAAGCGTTTCCGGCATTTTCCTTCGGCGTTTGGAGTTATCTGTTTCAGCTTGGCCTGACGGGAATCTTGATGCTTACGGCAAGGCGGTTTGACATACGCTATCTTTCGGCGTTCTTCGTTTCCGTGGTGTTCGGTTACTTGCTTGATGCAGCGAAATTGCTGTTAGAACTGCTGCCGGGGATTTTGATTGCGCGATGTGCCTGTTTTGCGCTGGGGACGGTTTGCCTGATTGTCGGTGTCTGTCTCATGATGTACTCCGAACTGCCAATCCTGCCGCAGGATCTGTTTGTGCGGGAACTGTCGAAGCTGCGCGGCTGGAAACTGCAAAAAGTGAAAACCGTATTTGACTGTGCTTGCCTCTTTGGAAGTGTGGCGGTATCGCTGCTTTTCAGTAAGCAATTTGACGCACTGGGGATCGGAACGATCATCAGTGCGCTGGTAATGGGGAAGGGGATCGCACTGACCAAAAAAGTCCTGCACGTGGGAGATAATCTGAGAGCGTGAAATAAATCCGTTTAGTTGCGGACAAACTTAATCGAATCGTAAACGGTAAGAATGAATCAAAACGAGTGATTCTGCCTGCTATGCAGTTCAAAACAGTTGGTTTTTTCCGCAGTCCAAGTCCCTGCGGCAGAATCCTCAAATGTATCTCTTTCATAGTGCAGTGCCATGTGAAAACACCATTGAAATCCGAACCCTGCCGGGCTGGTTCAATGGTGTTTTTACTATAGAATCCAGCATTTATGCGGTTATTTGGCCGCATTTTCTTTTTATTATCTGGGAAATGGAAAAAACATGCAATTTACAAGCTGCGTGCTGGGTAGTGTCAAGGTTTATGTGCAAGTTTGATTCTGGTAACTGGCAGAAATCTATTACAGGGGTGCTTCGGCGCCCCCTTGGTTACTTTAGGGCGGTCGGGGCGCAAAGGGTCAAGGGCGGCAGCAGCCGCTTGTCTTGCCCTTGACGCTTCGC
>ENA-ORMS01002026-ORMS01002026.1-human-gut-metagenome-genome-assembly--contig:-NODE-2026-length-15064-cov-5.213139_pt1 | contig 15064 bp, 8 predicted proteins | sample MGYA00242104_ERZ508997 | MGnify/ENA primary metagenome ERZ508997 (study PRJEB26280, sample SAMEA2338704) | human gut metagenome | biome: human gut; feature: human-associated habitat; material: faeces... | reverse complement strand
CCATCATTGGCATTTATTATGTCGTCTCCGGCTCCCGCTATAACTGTAACATTGCTATTATTACTTATATTTATAGTATCAGATTCATTTGAACCAACTATCAGATTTGATGGTATTACATTCTTTAATTCTGTTATAATTTCAGGATATTCTATATATTTTTGAATATAATTAACCAAGTTAATCTGATTATCATTCATAACTGCAATATATCTGCCTATATCTTTTATAATGCCTTTTACATCTATTCCTTCTGAAATGCAAATACTCATATAAGTATCAAATATTTCTGTATTTATATAATCATCATTCTCGATAAATACCATTTCCATATAATCCTTAAGTTTTGTCTCTGCATTCAAAAGATTATAATACAGTTCATGTATATTGTTATACAAGCCATTCAATATATCTGCTGCTGTATTTACAGGATTACTTCCTTCTGTTCCAATGAAATTACGTCCCATGAACATCTCTATTACTCTGAGTTTCTTAGCATCAATATTTCCACCACGACTTCCACCAGATATATTATCTGCTCCAGTTATAAAGTATAATATTTTAGTTATTATCTCACTTTTTTCATTATCATTATCTGATTTAGCGAACAAGTTTACATATTCTGCTAATCTGCCTGTTGTGTCTTTCTGCATTAATGTATGCAATGATGCTACATTTCCTATTGCATTTACATCTGGCATCTTCTCGATATCTTCTGATATACGCTCTGATTCTTTTTCTATTGTATTATATGATTCTGAATCAAACGAAAACTCACCTATCTTCCTTTTTCGTCCATCAAAATACTTAATATATGCAGTATTTACACCATCAATTTCCTCCGTCTTAAGTGAAATTGATTCTATTCCTAATTCTTTTAATGTCTTTAATTCATTCGCTTCTGATATTCCATTTCTATTATTATCCTGCCATACAAGTAATCTGTAATATGCACTGTCTTTTTCATCTATTATCCCATCACCATTTTCATCGTATTGAGCTAATGCTTCAAAACCTAATCTTGCAATTGAACCATCCGGCATTACAGTTGAACTTCCAAACAATTCTGATCCATCATTTATAATTCCGTCACCATTTAAATCGATTGCTAATAATCCATCGTCTGACGATACCCACTGCGTCTTCTCTGAAAGCCCGTAGTTATCATTATCAAAATATACTCCATTTTCTACATCAGTTAATTCAAAGCCATCTCCATCAAGGTCAATTACTAATGGATCTGATATATAACGTACTGATGCTGAAGCTTGTCTATAACTTTTATCTAACCACCCAAACAAATGCTTAATAGATTTCCATTTGAATTTCTTATCTAATGTAATATACTTATTATTTTCTGTCCACTTACACAATCCGTCTATGACCATTTTACTAAATGACTTACCAAAATCCAATACTGTATTTACTTTATCAAATATACCTTTGGATACGCATTCAATTATAATTGAACCATCTACTATATTACAAATTTCATACAACGCTTGCAAATATTTTCCATTCGTTATTAACTCCTTGATTTCTGATATCCCTTCATTATACTTATTAACGAGTTCATTAAATTCATTATTTTGTCTTAATTCTAAGTTATTTAAAAATGTATCATAATAAAATACTCCACTAGCTACATACAAATATTCTTTAACATCTTCATTGTTTATTAATTTGTTCCATGAGACCTCTGCATCATTCCCCTCTGCCATCATTTCATCAATAAACTTCCCAATTCCATCACTTGCATTTTCCATATTTATATTAAATATATTATTTGCAATAAATACAGATTTTGATGATATTGATTTTATTAAACGGCTAACAAAACTTGAATCTCCCTCCTCCTTAAAATTACCATTTTCATCTAACAATTCTGCTGGCATATGATAGCCAACTCCAAATGAATTCGGACTTCCAATGTTTATATATTTCTTTTTTATACCTGGAAGACTCTTTAATAAGGATCCCACAAAACTTACTGTTGGTTCATAACATATTATTTTATCTGATTTTTTTTCAATATCTTCCTTATATTTATTTATAAATTCGTTTGAAAAACCTTGTCCATCAAACGAAACACATCTATCAATATCATTATTCTGTAAATAATTTTTACCCTGATTCTTCTCATACGCAATCGTCACATACTGTGCCTGATTTCCACCTGTTGAATGTCCACATACAGTTATATCTATATCTCCATCAATATTATTCAATTCTTTTCTTGCCGCATTAATAGCATCTTCATAAAATTTTAATTCTCTTTTTTGCGACTCCGTATCTGATACACATGAACCTTTAACATTTTCTGTCCATTCACTTATATTTATCTGTTTCCCATCATCATCTCTTACTATATAGGGACTATCAATATAATTTCCACAAAAAACTACGTATACTTCTGATGTGTCCTTATTAATAAAGCAAACTGATGATGTAGTAGTATCTTTTTTGTCAGGATATATCAGTTGTAAATTCATTAACTCACTATCATTTTCTATAAATGATATAATTTTATCCATTCTATCCCATCAAAACATGTTGTTTTTTCAACTTTCTTTATATCATTTATAATACTTTTAACGTTTTTATTACTCACATCTAAAGTATCAATATTGTAATATGTTAATGCTAATAAATATAATAACTGTTCATTACTTAGACTCATTTGTTTCCTCCTCCTTTATTAAAATATACATATCTTCTAATGTTATCAAGTCATTAAGCTGTTCATATCCTTTTTCCTTATACACATTTTCTCTTTCTGTATACGTATCCTCAGAATATGCCTTTATATAAACTGATATAATATCGCCTGATATTTTACTATATAATAATTCCGTAATACTATTCTTATATGAACTATTAAATTCACTTTCTGGTACTTCTATAATATAACTTATATCTATACATCTATTATCTAATAGTCCCTGTAGCGTATTATTTTCTTCATTAATATAGAAATCACTTGAAAAGCCATGAAATCCTTTTACTTCACCTATTTCATCAACATATATCTCACTAATAAATCTATTAATTCCCATTTCTTTTATTATGTTATCTAATTCTAATTTCACATTCTGTTTTACCAATTCACACATATAATCATCTGATACTACTTTATATGAAACATAAGCCTTATCATTTTTTTTATCCGGATATACTATCACACAATATTCTTTTTCTTTTCCTTTAATTCTTACATCTACTTCTACATATCCTGCACTTCCAAAAACTCTTCTGACTTCATGCTTATATACAACTTCAAAATCTTCATTATATTTAGTTTTCATATATTCCAGTGCCACTTCTGCACACTTGTCTACATCTATATATACTTTTTTCTTACAACTTGTAGAACTTATAATTACTGTTACAAATACTATCAATAGTAACATACTTTTTTTTATCTTTTTCATTCATTTCCTCCTATAATATTTATTTTCCTTTTCTTTTGTATTAATATCTTCTGCCCTCCTTTACACCTTTTATGCTTTTTATTTTAAAATAAAAAAAGCATAACGAATACGTTATGCAACCGAACTATCTTAGGTATTATTATTCTAACAACTTTCTTTCCTCAATAACTACCCGTAGACTCCTGGCTTTGCGTCCATACATTTCTGTATGTTTGCCCTCTATCTCTTTTTACATTTACAGTATAATTTATTAACTTACTTTTTTCAACATTTTTCCATTCTTTACAGTTTCTAATATATTGGTTATCACAAATTCTATTTATAAACTTATATTTACAGCTTAACAAACATCTTTTAAATTATAAATGGGTAGTTATCAGAACCACCCATTTAATATCATTTCAATTATTAATTCAAATCATTTGCAACTTTAGAGTTAGATAACTCATTCTTGATATATGATGTGACATCAATCACATCATCGAAAAACAATGTCAAATATATAAGTTGATATTTAGCATTAATCTTTAACTGTCCTCCTTAGTTTTGCAAACACTTCATCATGTGTATATCTTTTACTTCCTTGTTCCTTTTGCCCCACGTTTTAGAGTCTTTAACTTTCTTAAAGCCACTTCTTTATCATTATAATTCACAATCATATTGTCGCCTGCATCTAGCACATATACATTTGACACGCTGTCACCTGCATTAAGTTTTATTCCCTTGACACCGATAGCACCTTTCTTCTTCTCAGGTATCTCCTTTAATGAGAATCTCAGGAATATTCCTTTTTCAGTCTGAAGCACTACCATTTCGTTAGTCAGTATTTCTTCCGAAGGCTCATTGCCTGTGCTGCCATTTTCACCTGTATTGCTATCAGGATTAGAATTGCCATTTACATCCGTTTCTGATAAATTTTCTTTTGATGAAGCTGTATCTGATGAGTTCTGATTATCAAGATTATCCATGAAACTCATCTGTGTGAAATTGTCTCCATAACCTCCTGTGAAGTCATCTCCGAATCCACCACTGAAGTCATCTCCAAATCCATTATTAAAGTCATCATTGAAGCCGCCGCCTAAATCATTATCTAATCCGTTAAATTCTCCCATATCATCTGAACCACCGGATAACGCAACAGGATTATATGCATTTTCATAACCTGCCTGTGAGATTCCATCTTTAATGACTGCTGCCGTAACTGCATCAGTTATAGCGACATTTACAAGTAAATCTCCTGCACCTAACTTAGTTGCCATTACTGTTTTCTTAGTAACATTGAATTCGCTGCTGTCAACGAGTTTCATCATACCCGTCTTAGTAGTAAATAACAACTTTCGTTCCGCCATTTTCGAAGTATCCGTAATAAATATAATATTCTCATCTTTGCTGTCATAATTACCCAGATTGTCAATCGGTGTTCCCTTATCTCTGAATCTGACAAATGGTATATCTATTACTTTTACCTGATGAAGATTACCGTTATCTGTGAAAATACAGATTTTATCCGTATTCATACATCTGAATACATATTTATTCTCTTTGTCGGCGGCTTCCTTATTTCTGTCATATGCTGTTGTGTCAATCGTTTTAGCATATCCGAATCTGTCCATAAGGAATACGACTTCCTGCTCTACAATCTTAACTTCTTCGACTACAGCTTCCTTACCATCCTCTACTACAGTCTTTCTTGGTACTGCATATTCTTTCTTGATTTCTAGAAGTTCTTTTCTGATTACCTTACTCATTGCCTTACGGTTATTAAGTATCTCTTCGTAATCAGCTATTCTGTTTACTATATTTTCATAGTCTTTCTGTAATGCTAAGATTTCTAAACCAATCAGCTTATAGAGACGTAAATCAAGTATTGCCTGTGCCTGTTTCTCTGTGAAATTAAGATTACCTGCATAGACTGCTGACTCTTTATTCTTGAATTTAATCTTGCTTGTATCACCATTAACCAGACAATTCTTAGCATCTTTAATGCTGTTACTTCCTCTTAGAATCTCAATTATAAGGTCAATGATGTCGCAGGCTCTTATGAGTCCCTCTTTAATCTCTTTCTGCTCTAGTTCTTTAGCTAAAAGTGTAGTATATTTTCTGGTCTGAATCTCATATTGGAATTTAACGCTGTTCTCTATAATTCCTTTAAGTCCTAACACTTCTGGTCTGCCATCTACGATAGCTAACATATTTACACCGAAAGTATCTTCTAATCTTGTCTTTTTATATAAGAGATTTGTTAATTTCTCTACATCTGCATTTTTCTTTAATTCGAGGACAATTCTTATACCCTCTTTAGTTGATTCATTAGATATATCTACTATATCCTGTGTCTTTTTTGTTTCAATAAGGTCGCATACATCAGAAATAAATTTACCGATATTTGCACCAATCATTGTATATGGAATCTCGCTTATGACTAATTTATCCCTGTCTGATTTCTTCTCAGCCTTTTCGAATTCCACTTTACCACGAAGTTTAATCTTACCTGTTCCTGTTTCATATATTTCAGGAAGCTCGCTCTTATTAACAACCAATCCGCCTGTTGGAAAATCAGGTCCCTGAACGTACTGCATTAATTCTTCTGTAGTAATATTATTGTTATCTAAATATGCCACAACAGCATCTACTACTTCTGCCAAATTATGTGTAGGAATACTTGTTGTCATACCTACTGCAATACCCTCTGCGCCGTTTATAAGAACATTAGGAACCCTGACCGGAAGTACCTCAGGCTCTTTCTCTGTTTCATCGAAGTTTGGTACAAAATCAACTACATCTTTATCTAAATCTTTAAGATATACATCTTGTGTAAACTTCTTAAGCTTAGCTTCCGTATAACGCATTGCAGCGGCACCATCTCCCTCTATTGAGCCGAAGTTACCATGTCCGTCTACAAGTGCCATTCCTTTTTTGAAGTCCTGCTCTAATACAACTAACGCTTCATATATCGAACTGTCACCATGTGGATGGTATTTACCCATGGTATCACCGACAATACGCGCTGATTTTCTATGTGGTTTGTCATAATTAAGACCTAACTGGTCCATTGCATATAATACACGCCTCTGAACCGGCTTAAGACCGTCACGAATGTCTGGTAATGCTCTCTGACATATAACGCTCATAGCATAATCTATATATGATTTCTGCATAAGGTCTGAATATTCTGTTTTCAAAATCTGTTCTGCCATCTGTCAATTTACCTCCATTCTTCTATACATCTATTTCTGCATCATGAGCATGGTCGTGAATGAATTTTCTTCTTGGTGGTACATCATTTCCCATAAGCATACTCGTAACCTCTGATGCCATAAAGCCATCTTCTATCTCTACCTGTTTAAGAATTCTTGTCTCAGGATTAAGAGTAGTCTCCCATAACTGGTCAGCATCCATTTCACCAAGACCTTTATATCTCTGTAATGTGAAACCTGTATGTGTCTTTCTGTATTTCTCAAGTGCTTTATCATCATACAGATATTCGCCCTCGCCTTTTTTAGGAACTACTTTATATAATGGTGGCATAGCAATGTATACATGTCCATGTGTTATTAATTCCGGCATAAATCTATAGAAAAATGTAAGCAATAATGTATCAATATGAGCGCCATCGACATCGGCATCGGTCATAATGATTATCTTATTATATCTTAATTTACTTATATCGAAATCATTTCCATAGCCTTCGGAGAAACCACAGCCAAATGCATTAATCATGGTTTTAATCTCAGCATTTGCAAGTACCTTATCCATACTGGCTTTTTCAACATTTAATATCTTACCACGTATAGGCATAATCGCCTGTGTCTTACGGTTTCTTGCCATTTTCGCTGAACCTCCGGCAGAATCACCCTCTACTATGAATACCTCACATTCTTCAGGCTTTCTGCTCTCGCAGGTAGCTAATTTACCATTACTGTCTATCGAGAACTTCTGTTTAACTAACAGGTTAGTTTTAGCCTTTTCTTCAGCTTTTCTGATTTTCGCTGATTTCTCGGCACATGCTATTACCTGCTTAAGTGTCTCTAAGTTCTTATCGAAATATAATACTAATTCTTCTCCCGTAAGTTCGCCCGCTACCTTTCCGGCATCAGGATTATCTAACTTCGTCTTAGTCTGTCCCTCGAATCTTGGGTCAGGATGCTTAATTGCTATTACTGCGGTCATTCCATTTCTTACATCTGAACCTGTGAAATTATTATCCTTGTCCTTAAGTATTCCTAACTCTCTTGCATACTGGTTTATTACAGTTGTGAATTTCGTCTTGAAACCTGTAAGATGTGTACCACCCTCCTGTGTATAGATATTATTACAGAAACCTAAGATATTTTCCTGAAATTCGTCTACGAACTGGAACGCAGTCTCTATCTCTATTCCGTCTCTTTCTCTCTTGAAATATATAACATCTGTAAGTGCATCTTTGCCATTATTTAGGTCCTTAACATATTCCTTAATTCCATCAGGCTCATGAAACTCTACTGTCTCTTCCTCTGAAAATCTCTTATTTATAAATACAATCTTAAGATTAGGATTGAGATATGCTGTTTCATGCAGTCGGCTCTTTATGGCATCTGCCTTGAAATATGTCTTTTCAAATATCTCTGCATCAGGTTTGAACTGTACCGTTGTTCCTGTATCATTCTTTCTGCAGGTTCCGACTTCTTTAAGAGGATACATTACTTTACCTCTCTCATATCTCTGGTTATATACCTTTCCATCAACTCTTATGTTAACCTCTAACCATTCTGATAATGCATTTACAACAGAAGCACCTACACCATGTAGTCCTCCCGATATCTTATATCCTCCATCACCGAATTTACCTCCGGCATGAAGTATTGTAAATACTACTTCAACCGCAGGAATTCCCGCTTTCTCATTAATACCGACCGGAATACCTCGTCCATTATCCTTAATTATGGCTGTTCCGTCTTTCTCAAGTGTAACTGTTATCTCGTTACAATATCCTGCTAAATGCTCATCTACTGAGTTATCTACTATCTCGTATATTAAATGATTTAATCCCTTTGTTGAAACACTTCCGATATACATTCCCGGTCTTTTTCTTACAGCTTCAAGACCCTCTAATATGGAAATGCTGTTCGCATCATATTTTTTCGTTACTTCTGCTGACATATTCTTTTCACACTTCTCCATTTCCGCAGGCATATTATGCCGGAGGAACCGCGGGCAAAACATCAGATTTTGCCCGGCGATAAACGCTAAATGTGCCGCCTGCGACACATTTAGCTGGGTGGAAGAATTGGCGCATCGGCACAATTCTTCCGCCCTCTCCGTTTTTTGATAAATTTATTTAAATGTTTCTCTTAGTAATTCCCTATGTCCATCTAAATGTGCATAGTCATTAATACGTTCCACGCTATAATTCTTAAGTTCGGTATTATAATTAATCTGTGTTATCGAGCAGTTCTCCATAGTCTTAGCTATCGTGAAACGCTTTCCAAATGGCATACCTAATAACCCTGCAAGATAACATCTGATAGCACCACCATGGGTTACTACTGCCACATTACCATAATTACCAGAAATTGCTTCATTTATTATCTCTTCAATCTCTTTATTCATTCTCTCATATACTTCTTCGCCGTTTTCACCGCCAGGTATCCTTAAATCTGAAACAGCATATTCACGTCGATTAAAATAATCCTTATACTTAACCTTAATAACTTCATCTGGCAATGCTGTAAGCTCTCCAAAATCAGTTTCTCTAAGTCCAATTCTTTCATATTCGCCATTATCATCTGACGGAAGTCCTAATTTCTCTCTGATTATAGCTGCCGTCATCTTAGCTCTTATAAGATTACTTGAATATACTTTATCAATATTGTATGCCTTTAATCTTTCTCCGACTAATTCACTTTGAACTATTCCTTCATCTGCAAGTGGAACATTCACGTTACAAAGCGGACTATTCTGTCTGGCATGTCTTATTAAATATATATGTATTATTTTACTCAAACTGACAAACCTCCATTCTTAGTTATGTTTATCAGAAATATATTGTATCATTCCAGGTCCTAAACTATCTGTCGGACGGGCGATAAAATTGAATTTCTCATAGAATTTTTCTCTGCCTTTTGCACACATAAGACATAACATTATCTCTGTATTTTCTAATTTAGTTTCTTTCACATACTGTATAAGTCGTTCAATTATCATTCTTCCAACGCCACTCTTCTGACAGTCAGGTCTTACTACTAAATCCTGTATATAATCTATTACTACACCATCACCAACTATTCTTCCCATTCCAATCGGTCTGTTGCCATCCAATGCCACAACTGTAAACAGGCTGTGTTCTAATGCCCTTTTCGCTTGTTCATAACTTAGCACTTTCCAGTTTACCGATTCTCTTAAGGCCAAATATGTATCAATATCGAGTTTATTTTCTTTTAGTTCTACCATTTTATTCGCTACCTTTCACGACAACATTTATTGTCTTAGTTGCATTACATCTGATTAAATCATTAACCGAATATGTTATTTCATAGATGCCCTCTGTCGATGTATCCACATTACTACTTAGCTTCCTAAATCCGTCTGATTACGCTGTATTTGTTGCATTTTCGCACTTTTATCATTTTATCATTTAACTAAAAATAAAGCAATACATATTGCATATGCAATATGTACCGCTTTATTTAGTGTGTTTTTGCTATGATTATTTCATATAAAATCCTATTTTTAACTATCTTGTATTAACTGTTGCTATATCAATTAATGTTAAGTTATCTTTAACGTTGCTCTCTAAACTTGTTAATAATGCATTAACTGTATCAAGTGATGTAAAGCAGTTAACACCTGTTTCAATAGATATACGTCTGATTAAGAAACCATCTCTTGTCTTATCACGACCCTGTGTTGGTGTATCTACAACGATATCGATTTTATGCTCTAATAATAAATCGATTACTGTTGGTGATTCCTGTGATAATTTATTAACTTTTATGGCATTTACACCATTCTGCTGAAGTACCTTGGCTGTACTGCGTGTTGCATATACTTCGTAACCTAATTTCTCGAATCTCTGTCCAATTGAAATAGCATCATGTTTATCTGCATCATTTACAGTAATAATAACTTTCTTATGTTTTGGAAGATTAACACCTGCACCTAAGAATGCTTTATATAATGCCTCATCAAATGTCTTAGCTATACCAAGGCACTCACCTGTTGATTTCATCTCTGGTCCAAGGCTTATTTCAGCACCTCTGATTTTCTCGAATGAGAATACAGGCATCTTAATTGCGATATAATCTGCTTTCTTCTGTAAACCAGGTTCATATCCAAGTTCTTTAATTGTCTTACCAATTATTGCTTTCGTAGCAAGTTTAACAATCGGAATACCTGTAACCTTGCTTATATATGGAACTGTTCTACTCGAACGAGGGTTAACTTCGATTACATATACTTCATCATGATATACGATAAACTGAATGTTAATCATACCATGAACATGAAGTGCTCTTGCAAGTCTCTTTGTATATTCTTCGATTCTGTCAATAATCTCATCTGATAATGACTGCGCAGGATATACAGAAATACTATCACCTGAATGTACTCCGGCCCTTTCAATATGTTCCATTATACCAGGAATTAAAATATCCTGTCCGTCACATACTGCATCTACTTCTATCTCTTTACCCATAAGGTATTTATCTACAAGAATTGGATGATCCTGGGCGATTCTATTAATGATTGCCATAAATTCTTCGATTTCCTCATCGCATGTGGCAATCTGCATACCCTGTCCACCAAGAACGTATGATGGTCTGACAAGTACAGGATATCCTAATCTGTTAGCTACTTCTTTAGCTTCTTCTGCTGTATAAACTGTACCACCTGCTGCTCTTGGAATCTTACACTGCTGAAGAATCTGGTCAAATAACTCTCTATCTTCTGCTGCATCTACGTCCTCAGCTTTTGTACCAAGAATAGGTACGCCCATTTCCATAAGACTCTCAGTTAACTTAATAGCGGTCTGTCCACCGAACTGTACTACTGCACCATCAGGTTTCTCTAAATCAACGATATTTCTTACATCTTCCGGTGTAAGTGGCTCAAAATAAAGCTTATCTGCGATATCAAAGTCTGTACTAACTGTCTCAGGGTTATTATTTACGATAATTGTCTCGTAACCCTCTTCTTTAAATGCCCATGTACTATGAACTGAACAGAAGTCGAATTCGATACCCTGTCCGATTCTTATAGGGCCTGAACCAAGAACTAATATCTTCTTATCAGGTTTAGTCTCTATTACTTCATTCTCACTGCCAAAGCATGAATAATAATATGGTGTAGTTGCCTCAAATTCGGCTGCACAAGTATCAACCATCTTAAATGCTGCTACGATATTATATTTCATTCTTAAATCGTGTATCTCTTTTTCAGTCTTGCCTGTAAGTTTAGCAATTAATTTATCAGGGAATTCAATTCTCTTAGCTTCTCTTAATAAATCTTCTGTAAGTTCTTCTGTCTTAAGTGCTTTCTCCATCTCAACGATGATTGCAATTTTATCTATAAACCACATATCAATCTTAGTTGCATCATGGATTGTATCGTAATCGAAACCTCTTCTTAATGCTTCTGCTATTACCCAGATTCTTCTGTCGTCTACAACATTTAACTGGTCTCTTAATTCATCATCACTTAAGCCTGTAAAGTCATAGTCAAGAAGACTTTCTACGTGCTGTTCGAGTGAACGGATAGCTTTCATAAGTGCTCCCTCGAAGTTAGTACAGATACTCATTACTTCACCTGTTGCTTTCATCTGTGTTGTAAGAGTACGTTTAGCTGTAATGAATTTATCAAATGGAAGTCTTGGAATCTTAACTACACAATAGTCAAGTGTTGGCTCAAAACTTGCATATGTTTTACCTGTAATTGCATTCTTAATTTCATCAAGCGTATAACCAAGAGCAATCTTTGCAGCAACTTTCGCAATTGGATAACCTGTTGCCTTAGATGCTAATGCTGATGAACGGCTTACTCTAGGGTTTACCTCAATTACACAATATTCAAAACTTGTTGGGTGTAATGCGTACTGAACGTTACAACCACCTGTTATATTTAATTCACTTATGATGTTAAGTGCTGATGAACGAAGCATCTGGTACTCTTTATCACCTAATGTCTGTGATGGAGCTACAACGATACTGTCACCTGTATGAACTCCGACAGGGTCAATATTTTCCATATTACATACTGTAATACAGTTACCTGCACTGTCTCGCATTACTTCGTATTCGATTTCTTTCCAGCCTGCGATACATCTCTCTACAAGAACCTGTCCTACTCGGCTAAGTCGTAAACCGTTAGAAAGAATATCTACTAATTCCTGATAGTTATGAGCGATACCACCGCCGCTTCCTCCTAATGTATATGCTGGACGTAAAACTACCGGATAACCAATCTTATTCGTAAATGCCACACCATCTTCTACATTCTCTACTACTAATGATGGTGCGCAAGGCTCATTGATTTTCTCCATTGTCTCTTTGAATTCAAGACGGTCTTCTGCTTTCTTGATTGTCTCAGGAGTTGTACCAATGAGTTTACAATTATGTGTATCTAAGAACCCTGCTTCAGCAAGTTCCATTGCAAGGTTAAGTGCCGCCTGTCCACCAAGTGTAGGAAGAATACTGTCTGGTTTTTCTATCTCAATAAGTTTCTCAACAACTTTAACTGTTAATGGTTCGATATATACTTTATCTGCAATATCTTTATCTGTCATTATTGTAGCAGGGTTAGAGTTAAGAAGTACAACTTCGATACCCTCTTCTTTAAGAGAACGGCATGCCTGTGTACCTGCATAGTCAAATTCTGCCGCCTGACCTATTACTATAGGACCTGAACCAATAACTAATACTTTTTTAATATTCGGATTCTTAGGCATTCTTTTTTCCTCCCATCATCTCTATAAATTCATCAAACAATAAGTTTGAATCCTGTGGTCCGGGACAAGCTTCCGGATGGAACTGAACTGTGAAAATGTTCTTATTCTTATATCTTAAACCTTCTACAGTTTTATCGTTAACATTTATAAATCCTACTTCCGCAATTTCAGGATTAATTGTCTCGCTGTCAACAACATAACCATGATTCTGTGAAGAGATATATACCTTGCCTGATTTTAAATCTTTAACAGGATGGTTTCCTCCTCTGTGTCCATATTTCATCTTATGTGTATCTGCACCTGTTGCAAGTGCCATAAGCTGATGTCCAAGACAAATTGCAAATATAGGAATATCTGAATTATATAATTTCTTAAGTTCTTCTATAATGCTTACACATTCCTTTGGATCTCCCGGTCCGTTTGATAACATAATTCCATCAGGATTAGAAGCAATTATTTCTTCTGCTGTTGTAAATGCAGGATAAATTGTCACATCACAACCTCTTTCGTTAAGTGAACGTGCAATGTTGTTCTTTGCACCGAAGTCCATTAATGCAACTTTATATCCATCGCCTTTAAGCTCTGATTTACCAGCACATGTAACTTTTTTAACAACACCTGTTGGTGTATATTCTTTAAGTTTAGGAAGTATTTCATCGAGATTATAATTCTCGTTTGTAGTAATCATTCCGTTCATTGTACCTTTTTCTCTAAGTATCTTTGTAAGTGCTCTTGTATCAATTCCTGCAATTCCCGGAATATCATTTTCTTCAAGAAAATGCTGGATAGAATCTTCACTTCTGAAGTTACTTGGTAATCTTGATAATTCACGAACAATATATCCGTCAGGCCATGGTTTTAATGATTCCATATCTGCATGGCAGATTCCATAATTACCTATTAATGGATATGTCATAACTACTGCCTGTCCTGCGTATGATGGATCTGTAAGAACCTCTAAATAACCAGTCATAGATGTGTTAAAAACTATCTCACTGATAATTTCCTTAGTAGAACCAATAGAAATGCCGGTAAAAACTGTACCGTCTTCAAGTATTAGAAAAGCTTTCATGAATGTAACCCGTCCTTTCTTGTGTAGGTGGTGTCTGATTTTTTCTCAAATTGTAAAGATTATACAATAATATAACTATATTTTCAACTACTTTTTCTGCCAAATTTTGCAATCATTTATGGAGATTTAAGTTTTTTCTCAAGCAAAAAGAGTCAATGTATAAATTTTCATCTTTATACATTAACTCTTCAATCACATACTCTGCTTACAATCAGATGTATCATCCTTACACTTAATACCTCTGATTTATTCTAATATTTCATTTTTATTTCTAATATTTCATTATAATTAATTCTCTGCCACTCTTTTATTAGCTACATCATCAAATTCCTGTAACATTTCCTCTGATGGTGCTTTTGTTAATAAACTTACCACTATAATAAGTACAAGACTTATGGCGAAACCAAGTACAAGTGAATATAATCCTGTATATTTATATAACGTCTGTCCATTTATAAGAGGAATATAATCCCATATGATAACTGTAAGGCCACCGGAAATCATTCCCGCTATAGCGCCCTGCATATTTGTACGTTTCCAATAAAGTGAAAGTAAAATTATTGGTCCGAATGCCGAACCTAAGCCTGCCCATGCATCTGATACAAGTCCCATAATACTGCTATCAGGATTCCATGCAATAAC
>ENA-ORMS01002025-ORMS01002025.1-human-gut-metagenome-genome-assembly--contig:-NODE-2025-length-15072-cov-4.123926_pt1 | contig 15072 bp, 9 predicted proteins | sample MGYA00242104_ERZ508997 | MGnify/ENA primary metagenome ERZ508997 (study PRJEB26280, sample SAMEA2338704) | human gut metagenome | biome: human gut; feature: human-associated habitat; material: faeces... | reverse complement strand
CATAGTTTTTACCTTGATTATTTAGCCTAATTGCTTTCTTCTGCAAACTTAGAGTGATAATCCGTGGCATCTGTGGGAGAAACGGCCGATTTTTCTTCAATCTAACCAAGGAACACCATAATCCATTCCTGATTCGTCTGCGACAAAAATAGGATTCTCTGGAGGGAGAATATGTTTCGCTTCTATCAACCGATTAAAATAGTTGTTGCGAATAGTGATATCCTCAAGCTCCACCCTTCTTGCCTTACTCATTGCGAGGAAATCATCATCTATCTCAAGTCCAAGATAGCGTCTGCCGAGGAGATTGGCGGCAATTCTACAACAATCTCAGTCCCTGCATAATCATCTGCCGACAATACAACATCACTATTACGATACAATCTCTTTACTGCCGACTCTGCTTCAGAGACAGAATCGGCTTCCACCTGCAAACTCCTTGCAAGCACTTCCTTTATCGTAACGTTGTACCTCATAAACTGGCACAAAACTACAATAAAAAAAGAAGAAGAAGTCTACTTGATCATTGATTAACATAATTGATCTAAATTGATCATTTTCAACAAGATATATATTCTTTGACTATCAGCGGATTATATAAAAACGCCGCTTAAAAGCATAAGTTAAAATATGATTACACCGATTTAAAGCAATCCACCAATCTTTTGTGCAGCACACATCAACTCGTATTGTTTTATTATATTCTCATAACTACAAAACATAACACGTGCTTTAAAGTCCTTGAATACTGTTCTTTCCATAACTTTGTCGAATTGCGCCTTTCTATTTTGAGGTGCAACAATAACAAAACGACTGGAAAAATCCTGCAAATCACAAAATTTAGCCACAGAATTCTGAATATCTGTAGAATGTTCAACCTCAAAAAAGCTATTAGGCATTGTACGCTCATTAAACCAAATGACATCTACCGTTCGCGCACGGTCGGTCAATTGTTTATAGGTAAATTCTGGAATTTGAATGGTTGAACAAAACTGTACCAATGGTTCTCCCAAGAATTTACGATTCTGGTCTTGTGCTGGTACATAGGTCATAAAGTTTTTCATGTTTCCAATCTCAATAATTAGACCTTGATAATACCCATGCGTGAAGCATTCGTCATCCTTTGCCTCTTTGGTTTGGATGTCAAACTTTCTCATAACCTCTTCACGATTTTCCTCCAATGCCCAAAGACCTGGTTGAATTCTAAAAATTTCATTAGACTCTTGCACGATTCTTCGAATAGACTCATTAGGGGTCTTAGTAGCCCACGATGTTGTGTCTACTAAATGATAAAGATTACCAAGCGTGGCATATCCTCCATTTTTGCGAAGTGTATCTATCACTTGTTGTGTTTGAGTGTATTTCTTAGACATAATCGTGTAGAGTCTTTATGATTCACAAGCAAAGATACTAAAATTAAATGTTATAATGATGCTGTTTGCATTACTTATTATATTTCACGTTCCTTTCCATTGAAACAAAAAACATGTCTACATGTCTTCATGTCAAAAAAAACATGTTTTCCTGTCTGAATGCAGACTCTACTTGGGCCATCGCCTTGGTTCAACACATTATTGGCAATGGAGTTCACAAGAACATACCTTTATGCATACCCGCGACTGGCCTCCTTCATCTATCAGAGAAAGCGAGGTGACTGAAAGGTATGGTGACTGCAAATGGAAGATTGAACAGTGAAGCCATAATCAGTACTTCACGAATTCTTTCAGACATTAAGACTATATGCCATACGATTTGTCGAAATAGTTACCGTTTCACTCAAAAAGTCTTTTGCTAATGATGGTTTATCACGATAAAATATTATATTTGTGGCATCAATTAAGAATGGAACAATGGCAAAGAAAAATATAGACTTATCTGTAGTCCTCCATGATGACAGTGACTATAAGGACTGGCTTGTAGAACTCAAAGAACGATTCTACAGCCATCGCCTTAAAGCATCGTGTGCAACCAATGGATATTTGTTGGATTTCTATTGGAAGTTAGGACGAGACATCGAAGCTAAGCAATATACCAATACTTATGGCTCAGGCTTTTACAAGAATCTCAGTTTGGATCTGAAGCACGAGATGCCTGGGGTAAAAGGATTCTCGCCTACAAACTTGAAGTATATGAGCTACTTTTACAAGCTCTATGCTCCATTGTTGGCAAATCGTCAGCAACCTGCTGACAATTTTGAAGAGGAGTTGTATAGAACAGATATTCAGCAAGTTGGAGATCAAAAACAAAATCGTCTACACGGTGTAGACGATTTCAAAATTCTATTCTTTATTCCATGGTTTCATCATCAACGTATCATAGATAAGTGCAAGGACAATATGGACAAAGCCTTGTTTTTTGTCAGAAAGACTTGTGAGAATAACTGGGGACGTGATGCTTTGCTCAACTGGCTTGATACAGACCTTTATGAGCGTGACGGCAAGGCTATCACCAACTTCCAATCCACACTTCCTGCCATACAGAGTGACTTGGCGCAACAGATAACCAAAGACCCTTATCAGTTGGACTTCCTTAACCTAAGAGAGAAATATGACGAACATGACATTGAGGATGAATTGGTGAATAATGTTACTCGTTTTCTTTTGGAACTTGGAAAGGGATTCTCCTATATGGGCAGACAGTTTCGCTTGGAGGTAGGTCAGCAGGAGTTTTTCCCAGACTTGCTGTTTTATAATGCCCACCTACATGCGTATGTGGTCATTGAGCTAAAAGTCCAGTCGTTCCATCCATCATTCTTGGGGCAACTGAGTTTCTATGTGTCAGCCATCAACCATCAGTTCAAGACCGACATAGACAACCCTACCATCGGCTTGCTCATCTGCAAGGACAAAGACAATGTGGTGGCGAAATACGCCTTGGAATCATACAAGGAACCAATGGGAATATCAGAATACCAACTATCCAAACTTTTCCCGAAAGACTTTAAGTCTTCCATGCCGACTATCGAGGAATTGGAAAAGGGGTTGAACAATAATATTGAACAATAACGGGTAGATACACTTTTGTCGAGTGACGAGGACATCTTCTTAGCTCAACCACTCTCCTATCCGCTTCTTCCTATAACTCCTTTCGCTTGCGCAAGTTCAGTTATTATTTCAATCTATATTGCTGTGGAGAAATGCCTACATGTGTACGGAAATAACGTGTTAGTGCTGTCTGATCTGAGAAATGGAAGTCGTGGGATATCTGCTTCAAACTACGCTTGGATGTTCGCATCACCAACTTTAATCTCAGAATAATATATTCGTCGATAATATGCTTTGGAGATATCCCTGTCTTGCCTCTTACGATAATGCCAAGATATCGTCGCGTAATACTCATACGGTCAGCGTAATAATTCACTTCATGCCCCTTATTGTACTCATGTTCCAGCAAATCCATGAATCTATTGAACAACTCATCACTGCGCTGAGTGCCCTTACTTCGAAGGTCTTCTCGTGGATTGGAGAGAAGATAATCGTAAAAGCCCAAGAAAAATGCCTGCAACTGCAAGGCTACTATACGATCAGTCATGGAGTAATGTTCCACTGTAAAATAGAACTTGAATATACGGAACATGCTGTCCACCACTTCATTAATCAGATATTCATACCCACAGCGCCTGTCAGACTTCAGTGAATCATAGACGGCATGCTCCACATTCATGCTTGCTGAACGTAGGATATCACTACTGTATCTGATAACATAGGCAGAAAAGTCATCATCTACGACTTCCCATTTCACCATATCTCCAGGAAAAAAGATAAGGACATCCTTACTACTTAAATCCCAATACTCAAAATTGATTCGCACTCGAGCATTACCCGAGTGTGAATAGACGATAGCACCATGGTCGATTGCATGAACTTCCTTATCTATCGCTGATTTATCAAAAATTATAAATTCTGTTTCGTTCACGCTGCAAAGTTAAGAAAAAGAGAATACTACAGCAAATAAATAGTATCAATTATAGATATAGGAATTGACATAAAACGCCTTACATTTCCCGTATTGTCAAGTTCTGACTACATTTTTGTAAGTCTACGCTCTCCAAAAACCTGTAACTTTGCACTCGAAAATTCAAAGAGAATATGAATAACAGAATGATTTTGGCGATGTTTCTCGCCTCTACCCTATCAGCTTCGGCTCAGCACAAGATGAGCATCGAAGAAATGTTTAAACTGATAGACAAAAACAATACCAGCATTCATGCCGGAAAGACTTCCGTAGACGCTGCGCAAGAAGGCATCAAAGCAGCAAAGAGCCAACGACTGCCAGACATCAGTGTCCAACTCAGTGCAAGTTACATCGGCAATGCCTTAATGACAGACCGTGACTTTACCAATGCACAGAACCTCACTTCACCGCATTTTGGAAATCAGTTTCTGCTGGATGTGCAGCAAACAATATATTCCGGTGGAGCTATCAATGCTGGCATACGTATGTCAGAACTCAGAGCTAAGCAAGCCCAATTAGACTTGACGCTCAACGAACAGAATCAGCGATTTATAGCATTGGGGCAATATCTTGACTTGGAGAAAATCGCCAATCGTGAGAAGGTACTCAAAAGCAATATCGCGCTTACTCAGAAACTTATTGAGAATATCAAAGAGAAGCATCAGCAAGGTGTGGCTCTCAAAAACGACATCACTCGTTATGAACTGCAAATGGAGACACTGAAACTGAATCTTACCAAGCTGCAGAACACTCGTAAGATTCTGAATCACCAACTTTGCAATACGCTCGGCATTGACCAGACAGAAGAGATAGACCCTACTGATGATGTTGCGACAGCAGTATTTAATAAGGACAGCGAAGATTATTGGCAACAGACAGCAGAGGCAACAAGCCCTCAACTGCAAATGGTGGCTGTCAATGAACAAATGGCAAAACAGCAGGAAAAGCTTGCCAAGAGCGAACTGTTGCCAAAGGTGGCTGTGGTGGCTCAGAATAATCTGAACGGTCCTATCACTTTCGAGCTGCCTCCCATCGACAAGAATCTCAATGTGTGGTATGTGGGGATTGGCGTAAAATACCAACTGTCGTCGATTTTCAAGAGCAATAAAAAGTTGAACCAAGCCAAACTTCAAAGTAAAGCAGCCTCAGAACAGAAAGCTGTAGCAGCCGAACAGCTTAATAATAATGTTCAGGCTGCACATACCAACTATCTGCAGAGCTATGTGGAACTGGAGACCCAGCAGAAGAATGTGCAACTGGCTCAGCAAAACTATGAGGTGGTAAACAACCGTTATCTCAACCAGCTGGCACTCATCACAGACATGATAGACGCCAGCAATATGAAGTTGGATGCTGAACTGAACGAGGTGGATGCACGTATAAATATCGCATACGCATATTACAAAATGAAATACATCACAGGACAATTATAATAAATTATAGAAATGGAAAATATCAAGAAATACGCTTACAACACTCTTGTTATCTGGCTGATTGCCGTCGGAGCAATCATTGTTATTGTGAACTTCAGCCACTTTGGCAATGTGGAATTTACGGACAATGCCCGAGTGAGACAGCATGTCACACCTCAGAACACTCGTGTACAGGGATTTATCAAGGAAGTAAGATTCGAGGAGTTTCAGCATGTGAAAAAGGGTGATACGCTCGTTGTGATTGAGGATGCAGAATTTCGTCTGCAACTGGCTCAGGCAGAAGCAGCCGTCAAAGGTCAGCAGTCTGGTTCGTCGGCTGTAAGTGCCAGCATGAATACCGTGGAAAACAATGTCCAGGTGGCTGCTGCAGGTATGCGAGTGGCAACAGCCGGCATTTCGGAGGCTAAAGAAGGTATGGACAATGCCAAGAAAGACTATGACCGCTTTGCTGCCTTGCTGAAGAAAGGAGCTGTAACCCAACAGCAGTTTGACAATGTGAAAACACAGTATGAACAGGCTGTCAGCCGCTATCGTGCTGCACAGGCACGACTGTCGCAGGCATCAGCCTCCCGTCAGGCTACGGCTGTGGTCAATAACGAGCAGAAGCATCGCCTTGGACAAAGTCGTGCCGGCGAGAGTGTAGCCGAAGCACAACTCCGTATTGCCCGTCTGAACCTTTCATATTGCTATATCATCGCTTCGTGTGATGGCGTCGTAGGCACAAAAGACATTCAGGAAGGCATGCTTGTACAGCCAGGTCAGACGCTGGTAAACATCGTAGATGCCAACAGCATCTGGGTGGAAGCCAACTATAAGGAAAGCCAGCTGCCAAACATCCATGAAGGAGCTGAGGTGGAGATGAAAGCCGATGCGGTGCCAGGCGTTAAATACAAAGGACATGTTGAGCGTATCAGCAGCGCCACGGGCAGTGCTTTCTCGCTGTTGCCAATCGACAATGCCACCGGCAATTTCGTTAAGGTGGAACAGCGTGTCTCCGTGCGAATCAAGTTTGACGGCAACAAGCCTGAGGACATGAAGAAGCTACGTGCCGGCTATAATCTGGAATGTGAGGTGAAATACTAATCCGAAGATTATGCTTCCATTACCTCCTCCCCCTCCAGCTGGCATGGGTTTTGCCATGCCTATGTTTCGCGACTGGGTTCCTAAATGTATTCAGCCGTGGATATATGTGCTCTGCGTGTTTGGCTTTCAGTTTTCTGGCGGCATGTATCTTGGTGCGCTTGAGGACATACAGGGTTCCACCAATTTTATGATTGAAGACCTGATGATGTTGCTCTATGCCAATCTTGCAGGTATGGCGATTTATTTTCCGATGCTTTTCCGCATGAAGTTTCGCTTTACCAACCAACAGCTCATCATAGGATCTGCCATAGTGGTCTCTGTGTGCAATCTCGTCACCATTCACACCACCTTCATGCCACTGCTGCTTGTAGTTTGTTTCATCGAAGGAATGGCAAAACTGCAAGGCACTTTCGAGCACATGAGCAACATACAGCTGTGGATTACGCCTCGTCGCGACTTTGCCGTATTCTTTCCAGTGCTACATATCGTGCTGCTCACCTCCATCGAGGGTAGTGCATTTCTTGCAGCATGGTTTGGCTATCATTTCACTTGGCAGATGATGCACATCTTCATCGTGGGATTCATGTGCCTGATCATGACAGTCCAGCTGGTGCTATGCCGACCGTTCTGTCCTATGCCACAGCGCTTAAGCCTCAAGGGTATTGATTTGCCAAGCGGACTGCTCATCAGCTTGATAATGTTAGTGGTATGTTACATATGCGTATATGGTGACTACAAGATGTGGATGGACAGTCGCGAGCTTCGCATACTCGTGGGTGTTGCGATACTTCTGACCGGCGTGTTGATACATCGCTTGCTGCGAGTGAGCAATCCGTACGTCGATTTCAAGATATTCAGATTGCGCAATGTGCTACTTATCATGGTGGTTGTGATTGTCGGAGAATTTCTTTTTGGATGCGAACATACGCTGGAGGAGATACTCTGCGCTGAGGTTCTAAAACTCGAAGAGCATACCAAGGAAGAGTTGTTTCTCTGGGCATTGCCCGGCTTCTATATCGGCATTGCCATCGACCTACTGTGGCTCAAAGTGCTAAAATGGAAAGTCTGGAAACTCTTTGCCATTGGTTTTGGATTTATCCTTGCATATGCCCTGTTGATGTATTTCACCCTTGATATGGGCGTCAATATCGAGCAATTCCGTCTGCCTATCATTTGTCGTGGTGCAGCATACTCCATTCTTGCAGCCACACTGATGTGGTCGCTCGATGAGTCGGTACCCAGTCTGGAGCAATTCTTCATGGGACTGTTTGTCTTCAACATCTTCCACATGTATCTGGCAGGAGCCGCTGGTTATGGCATCTACACACACTGGTTCTCCACGTTTATGAATGATGATATTGCACGCTACGGACAGCAGCTTACGCTTACCCACATAAACATGCAGCAGTTTGACTTTACAGCATTCATGGACAGTTATCTGCCAAGCATGATGAACGTGGCCATTAAGCAGATCTACGGTATTGTCATCTGGATAAGCGGCATCATGACGCTCTTGTTCATGGCACTGGATATTCCTGCCGTACGAACCAATGTACGCAAAGTACCGATGTGGCCGGTTTACGGTATTGAATATCTTGCACGACTGACTGGCAAGAAGAAAAATTAGTAATATATCGTGAGTTCGACGTTAACGGACTCAATGATTCTCTCTTTATAAGCAAGAACCTGTTCCGTCAATGAAAAAGTTGACAGAACAGGTTCTTGCTTATATCAGTTTATTCCAATAACTCCTTTCGCTTGCGAAACTTGAGAAAAAAAGAAAAAGATTATTGTTAAAAGAATAGTGAGTCTGAGAAAAATTCCCTAAATTTGCGCCCGATAGCAGCTAAATCGCCAAACTTACTAACCTATATATATAATAGGACCCTAAACAAAACTGAAGAGAATGAAAAAGAGAAAAATACTTATAGCAGTCATACTGTCAACTGCCTTCCATGCTCAGGCACAGAAGCTTTCGCCTAACACAAGCCTGATGCTGAACGATTGGGAAGCACAGAAGAAGGAAGCAGTACAGAAAAACGGAATGAATGCCCCAGCCGACAGAATGGTATCGGCATTTATCAGCGTGGACGACAGCAAGGTGGCAGACGAATTGCGCAAGCACGGCGTGACGGTCCGCTCGGTCCTTGGTGGCGTCGTAACGGCATCGCTGCCCATTTCCTCCATCAACACCATAGCAGCCATTGACGGCGTGACGAACATCCAGGCCGGCACGGAAGCACGCCTCCTCATGGACAACGCACGCGCTGACGCCAACGTGGACGCTTGCCATACAGCCACCGAAAGCCTTGGCGACTACACCGGCAAGGGCGTAGTGGTGGGCATCGTGGACAACGGTTTTGAGTATGCACACGCCGACTTCCTCAAGAACAACTATACGGAAACTCGCGTGGCACGCGTCTGGGACCAGTCAGCCACGAGTGGCACCGCACCCGAAAAATACGGATATGGCGCTGAATATACCACACTGAAGGAGATGAAACTGCAACGCTGTGACATGTCAGAGACTTTCCACGGCACTCACGTGGCTGGCATAGCCGCAGGTTCTGACCAGTCGTCTAAATATTATGGTGTGGCTCCTGACGCTGACATCGTGCTGGTGAGCTTCTCATCGCAGAACACCAGCGTCATCGACGGCATCAAGTATGTGTTTGACTATGCCGAAAGCGTTGGCAAGCCATGCGTCGTAAACATCAGTCTGGGCACACACCTCGGTCCGCATGACGGCACATCAGCCACCGACCGCGCCTTGGCAGAGCTGGTTGGTCCGGGCAGAATAATCGTGGGCGCTGCCGGCAATGAGGGCGCAACGCAGGTGCATGCCTCGAAGACATTCAAGGAGGGCGACACAATGATGAAGACCATGATTGGCTTCAACGACGCTTCTGCTGGCGCCAAGACAGCCCGCATCGACATCTGGAGCGACAAGGACGCTGCGCTGAAGGTGAAGGCTGTGGTAGTGGACACGAACGACGGAAGCATTCTGGCTGAATCGTCAGAGGTGGCTACGGACGGCGCTGCCGACATGAAGTATACGTTCCCAGACGGATGCGGCGTGGAAGGCAACGTGCAGATGGCTCTGCAGGTGGACTCGCACAACGACCGCCCGGAGGTGCTGGCGCTATATCGCACATCCAGCTTCGACAACAACCGCCGCATCGGACTGGTGGTAACCGGCAGCGAGGGCAGCACCGTGCACATGTGGAACTGTGACGTGACGGGCAACTTCCTCAGCGAGGGCAAGGCAGGATGGACAGACGGCGATGCCAACTACACCATAGCAGAGATTGGCGGCATCAGTCCTGACGTCATCACGGCAGGATCGTATAACACCAAAGACAGCTATCAGAACTTCATGGGCAACGTGTACGACCTCAATCCTGAGGTGGTCGGCAATCTCGGCGAACGTTCGCTCTTCTCAAGTTGCGGTCCCACAACAGACGGACGCAACAAGCCGGACGTAGCAGCTCCCGGATGCGCCATCGTTTCAGCTACATCAAAGTATTATCAGGGCTTCTTCCCATTAACAACGGTGGACAAGAGCAGCTACGGCAACGACTATTATGACGTGAACATGGGTACGTCAATGTCGTCACCCTTCGTGGCTGGCACCGTGGCACTCTGGCTGCAAGCCAACCCGACACTCACCCCGGCTGACATCCGCTCCATTCTGAATGCTTCGTCACGCCATGACTATAACACCGGCAGCGCTGACTCATGCGACCGCAACAAATGGGGCGCAGGCAAGATAGATGCTTACGCAGGTCTACAGATTGCAGCTGGCAAGACCGGCATCAGCGACACGCAGGCTGACGTACAGCTGTTCAGCATCACAACAGACCGCAACGCACGCACCGCACGGGTGATGTACGCCGCCAAGGGCAACGCCACACTCAGCATCTACACCACCACCGGACAGAAGGTGGCAGCCAAGAAAATCACAGCCAGCGGACAGACCGTCAACCTCTCACAGCTCAGCCACGGCGTCTACGTGTTCAGACTGGAGCAGGGAGGAACTGCTCATACTGTGAAAGCGATGCTTTAACAGTTGAGAGTTGAGAGTCTCAATAAAAAAATAATAAGTTATAAATAATAAGTAATAAGTAAAAAAAGCATCATGAAAAAAACTTTACTTTCCGTATGTCTTGCCGCACTTTCATTAACCTCAGTGTCGGCACAGGATGAGAAGCCCTTCACCGAAAAGCCAAAAGGTGAGGTAGTAAATCTTTACCGTTCGTCGAAGGGTTACTACGGCTTCTTTGGTAACGCCAAAGCTTATACATCCCACGGCGAGTGGACCCGTATGGTATTCGCCGAGGACGGAGCTGTATGGCTGGAGAACCCCATCAGCAGCCTCTATGGCAAGTCGTGGATTAAGGGCTACAAGGCACAGGGCGACACCATCGCCTTCGACCTTCCGCAGGTAATCTGGGAAGAGACCTTCAACGACGTCACCAGCTACGGCAAGCTCTACAAGATGGTTGTGGAGGAAACCGACAAGTACGGAACTTACGTAAGAGACGAGGAATCGCAGACTCTGAAATATCTCTGGAAGGACGGCAAGCTGACCCTTTGCGATGGTATGGCTTGCGGTATGTGTACGCCAACCGGCGGATGGACCGGTTACGGCGAAAACAACTTCGAGGGCATCAACATCGAGAACAACACCACCAAGCCTTCCGAGAACGCAAAGGTGTATGACGGTCTGATGCTTTACCTCGACCTCAACGACCAGGCACAGCAGTGGCCCGTGAAGTACGCCATCGACGGTGACGACGTATATCTCGGCAACCTCTCCACCAACCTCAAGGGTTACTGGATTAAGGGTACGATGAAGAACAACGAAGCGACATTCCCGTCAACATCGTTCGTGGGCATCGACACAACAACAGTATGCTATGCTTATGCTTCACGCGTGGACTATAAGACAGCCTACACTCCATACGGCGACGCTTATGACAGCACCTACATAGTGAAGGAGCCGCTCGTATTCACATACGACCCGTCAGCCAACACACTCTCTTCAAAGCAGAAGATGGGCATCCATCAGAGCGACGGCGAGCGTGAGCCGCTGAAGAGCACAGACATCTTCGACGTTTACCGCGTGCCTCTGATCAGCCCGTGGGTGGAAGTGCCCAACAGCCCGCTGCCTCCGAAGTTCTCTTCATATATGCCTTGGTACACTGGCGTGACACCTGCATACGGTGGCGTGGAGTTCCTCTTGAGCTATTACTCTGTGGACGGCAACTACCTTGACCCGTCAAAGCTCTACTACAGCTTCTACATCGACGGCGAGATGCTGACATTCACACCGGAGGAATATCCGAACGTGGAGAAGGAGATGGACCTCGTGCCTTACACATTCGACGACGACCTCCACTTCTACAAAATTGACGACAACACACGCCGCCTCTACTACTTCCACGAGCCGAAGGTGAAGGTGGGCATGGAAGCTCTCTACGTGGACGAAGTGGACGGCAAGCCCGTAACTTACTCGTCAGGCATCACAGAGTACTACATCTCTGACCCGACTGGCATCAAGACCACAACTCCAGAGGAAAGCAAGGTGAAGTCAATCACATTCACCGACCTCTCAGGACGTCAGATTCTGCGTCCTGGCAAGGGCGTATACATCCGCACCATCACTATGAAGGACGGCACAAAGCAGTCGAAGAAGGTGGTTAGATAATTCAAACAATTAAGAAATAAATGTTGAGAGTTTTGAGTCAGAACGGCTCTAAGCTCTCAACTTTTTTTATATTATTCCAAAATCACAACCACTTATTAAAAAAATGCCTACGAAGAGTAAAGCATTAAAAAAGATAAACAAAAGGAGGATTTTGATGAATTGTCTTTGATGGTCGGCAATTAATTGTTAACTTTGCATAAACAAACAAAGCATAACCGCTACGGCGGTAAATGAGAAAACCGATTTTCAACTAACTCATGACTGCTTATTTAGTTACAACTACTACTACAATCAAACAAAAAGTGTTCCGGTGTGATGCCGGAGCACTTTTGCAATTTAACAAAAATGTATAGAATAAGCAGCCACGACACACCACACCCCATGACTTCTTAAAACTAAAACAAATTCACTTAGGTATGAACAGAATTATAATAATCATATCTCTCATCATGACAATGATAACAACCACGACAAGCGCCGCGGTCAAGGCGAGCTACGACATCGTGCCGTTGCCTGCAAGCGTAAGCATGCAGAAAGGCGAACCCTTCATGCTCTCCTCAGCCACACGCATCGTATACACTGGCAGTGACGAGGCAATAAAGCGTAACGCAAAGTTCCTCGCAGACTATCTGGCTCAGACCACAGACATAAAGCTCTCCACTAACGCAGCTTCAGGCAAGGCGCAGAAAAACACCATAACACTCTGCACGGACAGCAAGATGGACGAAGAGGCTTATCGCATCAGCGTGGACAAGAAAGGCATCGTCATTACCGGCGGTTCGGCGAAGGGCGTGTTCTACGGCATTCAGACGCTGCGCAAGTCAATGCCCGTCGGCAAAACGGATAACATAGAGCTGAGTGCGGTAAGAATAGCTGACCAGCCACGCTTCGGTTATCGCGGCATGATGCTCGACTGCTCGCGCCACTTCTTCTCCGTGGCCGAGGTGGAGGAGGCCATCGACCTCATGGCGCTCTACAAGCTCAACCGCTTCCACTGGCACCTGACGGACGACCAGGGCTGGCGTATCGAGATCAAGAAATATCCGCTCTTGACGGAGCGCGGGGCCTGGCGCAAGCCCAACGGCCAGGACGCCTCCTGCCTCTACCAGGCGAAGAAGGAGGACAACCCCGACCTGCTGCTGCCCTCCGACCGCTGGCGCACCACGGCCGAGGGCGACTCGCTCTATGGCGGCTTCTACACCCAGGACCAGATCCGCGAGGTGGTGAGCTATGCTGCCGCCCGTGGCATCAGTATCGTGCCCGAGATCGACATGCCGGGCCACTGCCTGAGCGCCATCGCCAACTACGAGGGCCTCAGCTGCTTCGACCAGGTGGGCTGGGGCAAGGTCTTCACCTCGCCGCTCTGCCCGGGCAAGGACGCGGCCCTGGAGTTCTGCCGCAACGTCTGGAGCGAGGTGATCGCCCTCTTCCCCTATGAGTATGTCCACATCGGCGGCGACGAGGGGGAGAAGGACAACTGGCGCAAGTGTGCCGACTGCCAGCGCCGCATCGCCCAGCAGGGACTCAAGGGCGTGGAGGAACTGCAGTCGTGGTTCATCCACGAGATGGAGCGGTTCTTCAATGCCAAAGGCCGCCGCATGATCGGATGGGACGAGATCATCGAGGGCGGACTCTCCAAGACTTCCACCGTGATGTGGTGGAGAAACTGGGCGCCGCAATCGGTGCCGGAGGCCACGGCTCATGGCAACGATGTCATCTACACGCCGGCCACACCGTTCTATTTCTCACAAAACGAGGAGAAGAGTTCCATGCGCCAGGTCTATGACTACGATCTTGCCCCGGCCAGTCTCTCGGCAGCACAACGGGCGCATATCATCGGCGTGCAGGCCAACCTCTGGGCCGAAGGCATCCCGTCACGATCCCGAATGCTCTATATGTACTTCCCGCGCATCCTGGCGCTCGCCGAACTGGCCTGGACACAGCCCGCGCAGAAGGACTACGACGACTTCTACGGTCGCCTGCGCCAGCAGCTCTCGATGCTCAACCGCCTGGGCGTGCCCTACCGCATTCCCTCGCTCGACGGTTTCCACAACGTCAACGCCTTCACGGACAAGGGCACGCTGACCGTGGAATGCCAGGACCCGCAGGCCGTCATCCGCTACACCACGGATGGTACCTTCCCCAACGCGGAGTCGCCGCGCTACGTCGGCCCGATCACGGTCGATCAGACCACGCCCTTCACGCTCCGCACCTTCACGCCCGAGGGCCGCGCCGACGAGATGGTGCAGGCCGACTTCGTGAAGCAGGGTCTCCTGCCAGCGCTCCAGAGTGTGCCCGCCCTGAATCCAGGGGTGAAGACCGACTGGTACGACTTCCCGGGCGTCACCTGCCGCCTTATCACCACAGCGCCCTTCAACGGATCCTACACCACGCCCGACGTGGTCATCCCGGAGGCCTGCAAGGGCAATATCGGCCTCATTACCAAGGGCTACATCCTCATACCCGAGGACGGGGTCTATACCTTCGCCCTGCTCAGCGACGATGGCAGCTGGCTCAAGATAGACGGCAACATAGTGGTCGATAACGACCGCGAGCAGTCGCCCCACGAGATGGTCTGCCAGCAGGCGCTCGCCAAGGGCTACCACTACCTCGAGGTACGCTACTTCGACCACAACGGCGGCGTGCTCCGCCTCAACGTCCTCGACCCGCAGGGCAAGCGCCTCGACCCGCAGACGATCTTCTTCCACGCTGCGGAGAACTAATATCCTCATAGGGCTCGCGCCCACAGATAAAGAGATTCCTGCGCAGGCGCCTCGGAAAGAGGTGGTCTGCGCAGGATTTTTTTCGTTGTTTCGTTGTTTCGTTGTTACATTCTCAAATTTCGCATGTAAGCTCCACACGCCCTGAACCAACGGTCACCGGCCGAAGGGAAAG
>ENA-ORMS01002015-ORMS01002015.1-human-gut-metagenome-genome-assembly--contig:-NODE-2015-length-15144-cov-3.401219_pt1 | contig 15144 bp, 17 predicted proteins | sample MGYA00242104_ERZ508997 | MGnify/ENA primary metagenome ERZ508997 (study PRJEB26280, sample SAMEA2338704) | human gut metagenome | biome: human gut; feature: human-associated habitat; material: faeces... | reverse complement strand
CATTAAATGTATATGTTATAATAAATGTAAGAAGGAGGGAAGATATGAGTTTTCGTTTAGATTATTTAAAAGATGATAAAGTGCGTCCTGAATTAATGGAAATGATTAAGAAGATAAATGAAACAAAACCAGTAAATGAATATTTGTTTTTTGCTTCATTGAATGAATTAATTAAGACAAGTTCAAAGTCCAACATAGAATTCTTAGCTACATTGGCTCAAACAAAACCTTATCATTTGCTAGGACTAATATATTATTTGTTAAAGGACGATGTTAATGTTTTAAACAAACCTGATGACTATGAATATTTGCGTAATTATATTGATTGTGAAGTGGATTTGTTCATGATAACGAATTTTGTTATATATAATTAAAAATAAATCCAAAAGGAGAATTTCATGGCAAATTATGTATCAAATAAAGTTATATGTAAAAAAGAGTTTTTTGAAAGATACTTATTGGATCCGAATGCACTAGGCAAGGAAAGCTTTAAATATTGTAAAGAACATAAATATATATCTTTTAATAAGCTATTTAATGATGTGAATAATGTTTCTGAATACTATGATAAGTATGGTGAATATGTTGACTATGGCCATTTTTATACAATGAAAGAACTTGGAAATGATTATGTGGAGATTAAGTTTAAAACAAGATGGAATTATCCTATATGCGCTATAAAAAAGTCAATAGAAATCGCTCATAATATAGTGTGGTATGCGACAGAGGAATGCCTTAATTATATGTCTAAGTTCTTATGGCAAAATAATAAGGTTATTGAAAAAACACTAATGTTTGATGATGAAGATTTTGGTGAATGGTATGAAAAAAATGTTATTGATGGAAATAAATATGATGACCTAGACTATGCTGATGATTATGTGTGGTATTATGACTGTAAAAATAGAAAAGAATGGTATATTTGGGATGCTGATGACTTAATTAAAAAGTATAAAGATAATCCTAGTAATATAATAGTTTCTTTACTAGGATGATATTTTTTATCATTTCGTATTTTTGTAAATAATCTTCTGTCAATGTGAACTTTGTTATAAACATCAGAATCTTTTAAATTTCTTTCATCAATCATTTTAAACAAAGTATTTTGAAAGTTACTATTGCTATAATTAGATTTTATATATGTATTAATTTTTTCTTCGTAAAGTTCTTCTGAATGTAAAAATTTATTTTTTAAAAATAATAAACTTATTAAAGTTAAAGGCAACAATAAAATATCAATTATTGTTGTTTTTTATATTTATTCATATTACGTTTTATCAATCTTTTTAATTCTTTGCTCATAATTGTCCCCTTATAAGTGACCTATAATGCTTATATTTGTATTGAAATTATACATAAAATAAAGAAAGAGGATATTGTGCGATTGATTTTATAAATAAGATGAGTTGTGAGGTGAGATGTATATCTGATGAAGAATTATTTCCTTGTGAAGATGATGCATTTGAATTTGATTTATTAAAGTATTTTAAAGATAAATTTATGTTTAAAAAGAAAAAATGTAATAATGATACTAAAAAATATTTAAATAGAAAGATGGCTTTATATATTGCTGATGGTGATAAGTGTCTTAAAAAATATGTTTACAAAGAAGCAATTGATAATGGCTTTACATATGGGATAATAGAATTTTATGATTTTTATACAACTCTTGTAAAATATAATGAAACATTATATTGGTATATTAAGGTTCTTAATGGTAAATATGGTCCTAAAGAAAGTGATAAAAATAAAAAGGGTGTATTTGATGAGTATTCTAATATTAGGTGTTTGGTTAATGCATCTAATGGAAAATTTATTTATATAGATAAAGATTTTGATACTAGAAATATTAGAATAATAACAGATGATGAATTTTTAAATATATTGTATGATTCTAAGAAATAAGAAACCTGCCCCTTAATTACTAGTTAACAAATGTATAAGACATATAAATGATTTATAAAAATATAAATACTAGTTAATAATGTGTTGACATATATAACTTTAAGATATATCATATATGTGAGGTAGGTGAAGTTATGCATATAGAATACGAATGCAGGATATTAGAAATTAAAAAAGAGAAATTTATTTCTAAACTAGAAAGTCTTGGCGCTATTAAAAAAGGAGAATATGAACAGAAAAGATTTGTTTATGATTTTAATCCTGCGATACCATCAAAGTGGATTAGATTAAGAACTAATGGTAAGAAAACTACTTTAACTATTAAAGAGGTCGCTGACAATACAACTGCTAGTGGTACAAAAGAATTAGAAGTTGAAGTTTCAAGCTTTGATGATACAAATAAAATATTAAATGAATTGGGTTATATTCCTAGAAATTATCAAGAGAACAATAGAATAACATATACACTAGATGATGTTGAAATAGATATAGATTCATGGCCACTAATTCCAACATATGTTGAAATAGAAGGAAAAGATGAAGAATCAATTAATAAATTACTAAAGAAATTAAAAATAGATCAAAAGGATGTAACAACTCTTGATGTTACATCAATATATAATGAAATATATAATATAGATGTATTAAGTATAAAAGATTTGAGGTTCTAATATGAAAGTATGTTGGAATTTAACAAGTAAATGTAATAGAAATTGTAAATTTTGTTTTAGAGAGAAAAACTTTTCGGAACTAAGTTACGATACATGTTTAACTATATTGGATAATTTGGTTAAATTAGATACTACAAAGATTAATTTCGCAGGAGGAGAACCATTATTATTTGAAAAATTGCCTGAATTATTAAAAGAAAGTAAATCAAGAGGAATTTATAATAAACTTTCTACTAATTGTTCATTATTAAATGAAAACAATGTAAATACTATATTAAAGAATATTGATACAATAGCTATTTCGGTAGATTCTTCTTCTGATGAGGAAAATTATTTTCTTGGCAGGGGTTTACAACACTATGCACATATTAAGAAAATGATACCTGTTATTAAGAAGAAGTTTCCTAATATAAAAATAGAAATAAATACTGTTTTAACTAGTCAAACAGTTAATGGACTTAATGAATTATATGACTCTATTACCAATGATTTTAAAAATGGTGAGATCTATAGATGGAAATTAATTCGTTTTTGTCAGTTTAGAGGTATAGATTCCAACACATCAAATAAATTTGAAATAACTGATGAGGAATTTCAAAATATAAATAAAAAGTTCAGTAATATTGAAGCTAGTATTCTTATTAATGTAGTTGATGAAATTGATATGATTAACAAGAATGTTGTTAATCAAAATGGCATACTAGAATATAACAAAAATAATCAAAAGAAACATATTGATTTAAAAAATAATTCCATATCTATAAATGGAAGTTTACTTAAAAGTGAAACTGAAGATAATTATATAAATAATATGAATTTGAACTTATTTAAGGTATTTTATGAAGTTGCCAGATATGGTAGTTTGTCATTAACATCTAAAAGAATAATGATTTCTCAACCGGCTATTTCTAAGTCTATAAAACAACTTGAAGAAACTCTTGATGAAAATTTGTTTTATAGGACAATTAATGGTATGAGTTTAACTCCTGCTGGGAAAAAACTATTTAATTATGTGGAAGAAGCTAAAAATAGTATTAAAACAGGAATAAGAAGTGTTATGGAATCGACCACATCATATAAAGGTAAACTTTATGTAGGCGCACCTAGTCATATAGCATCGTTCTATTTATATGATAAGATAAAAAAATTATATAGTGATTATCCCCAAATTGAAATTTCAATTATTTCTAGACCGACAAGGGACTTAATAAAGAAATTAGAGAATCATGAGTTGGATTTAGTAATAGATGCATCTCCGATAGAAGGAAATGAAAAGGTATTACAAATTGACGATTTAGGTGAATATGAGCATTGTTTTGTCGGATTAAAAAAACGAAACTATAGTAAAGGAATTAAATCTATAAAGGACTTAGAAAATTATCCTTTGATTTTGCCTGTGTCACAAAGTTCTCATAGAAAGAAGCTTAATGATGTTGCTTACAATAATGATACTAAATTTAGAAATGTTATTTCTATTGAAACATCGGAAATGATGAAGGAATTGATACTTCAAGATGTCGGTATTGGTTATATCTTAAAAGGTGTTGTTAAAAGAAAGTTAGAAGAAGGTGTGCTTGAAGAAATTAAGATTGATGAGAAATTGCCTACAATGGATTTAAAACTTGTGTATATAGATAAATATCTTACAAATATACCAAGAATGTTCATAGAAAACTATTTAAAATAAATACATTTAAGTATTTATTTTTTTTGTAATGGAATGTATTCGATGATAAATATATAACTATCTTAATAATACAAATACAACTTTCACTATCTTTTAACTGAAACATATGTTATAATATAGCCAAAGAAGGAAGGTAGGCTTATGATGAGGGTATTGGAATATATAGTAGCTATAATTGTAGTAGCAGCCATAATATTTGGTTGTTTAACTGCAGGACCAGGAGAGTCAGGTTCTACTGATGAGGTAAAATATCATAAAAATTGCTATTATGATGATGATGGAGAAGAATTCTGCGTTGATGAATATATACCGCCTGAGAGGGATGATGAACCTTATATTAGATGGTAAATGCAAATAAAAAGAAGATTAACTCTTCTTATTAATTAAATTATCTATGATGTTATTAACAAAAGTTTCATTATAGATAATTTTTTCATTTATTAAACCTATTTCTGGAGATAAATTGTTAAAGTCATGAAAGTCACTTCCTATAGTTTCAAATAACTTATGATCTTTTGCAAATTGTTTCCATTTATCTATTTCATTAATTTTTCTATTCTCACATTTTCTAAAATAAATATAACTAGCTTCTAAACCATCGGGATTCATATCTTTAACTATTTTTTCTATGTCATCATTTGTTAAGTTATCTTCGTATGTATACGCAACTGGGTGAGCAAGCACTACTTTACCGCCAGCATTTTTAATTAATCTTGATGCTTCTTTTGGTGTTATGGATTCTTTTTTTATATAAGCAGGACAACCTTCATTCATAATAGTTTCTATAAATTCACCTTTATTTGGTAAGTGTCCAAAATATTTAATTAGTTGTTTTTCATTACTTTTGTTATTAACAACATCATTTGCGATGTGTCCTTTAGTGATAGAATCTATTTTATCAAGTTTATTTATATTAACAATATAACCAAGTTCATAAAGTTTATTTGACATTTTATGTAAATAGTCATGTCTAGCATTTCTTAGTTTACATAATTGGTTTACAAGTTCTTTGTTATTTAGATCAAAATTATAACCTAAGACATGTATACCACATTTATTAGTTTTAGTAGATATTTCTACTCCTGGTATTAAAGTAATATTGTTTTTATTAGCATAATCAAATAACTCATTTGAGTATCCACCTATATTATCATGATCTGTTATTGAAATGTATTTTACATTATTTTGTTTTGCCATATCAATTATTTCTTTTGGGCTAAACTTTCCATCTGAATAATTTGAATGAATGTGTAAATCTATTCTATCCATTTTTTTGTAAACCTCCTTTAATATTATAGCATATACTTATCTAACTTGAAAAAGTTAAAACTTTATAGTATAATATCTTGCATTGAAAAGAGGGGGAAAATATGGAAAAGAAAAAGGTTAATTTTGAAATTGCATGGGCTTATATGCCTCTTGATAAAAAAGACTTAAATAGTATGTCAAAAAGACACAGAAAACGTCCTTACTTATTATGTATGGATAAAGGTTCTTTTTATTATGCTTTTCCGTGTACTACTCAAGTACAAAATTATGAAAATACAAACGATAATGAGAAAATTGTTACTAGTTACCCAAAACATATGATAAAATTATTAGATCTATATATGCTTCCTAAATCCAATATTATAGGATATCCTATACCTATTTGTTCTAAAGATACTAATGAAATAATTAAAAAAGTTAATGTTACTATAAGAAATAAGAAATTTCCTAATGACTTCAAGGAATATTTTAAAAAATTGGATTATTATTGTGATGAGAATGATATTATTAAAATAGATAATGAAATATATGTTATTATTGATAGTAATGATGATGAGTTTTTTGTACATAAAGTATACTCTTATCCTGTAAATAATAGTGTATTAATTGAAATGGGTAGAACTAAAAATTATATTGATTTATCAAAAATATATACTTTTAAAAAGGATTGCCAACATAAATATTGTAATAGAATAAATAAATGTATGTTTGGTAATGAAAACTCATTAAAAGATTATTTATTAACTCTTCCTATTCTTACTAAACAAAAAGATTACTCAATTATTAATAATGTGGACCCTGGAATGGTAGTAGACTTTACAACTGAATATGAATCTTTAAGAATGGTAGTATTAAAAGTAGATAACTTTGATATAACTGCTCTTTGTGGTAAGAGTTATGAAAAATATAATGAATTTAAATTAGTTCATATTGATACTGACACTATTAAATCATTTAAAATAATTAGTAATATATCAAATTATAGACTTAATAATTTGCTTAATGAACACACTAAAAATGATAAAAAAGTTTTAAAAAGAAAATATCAAAAGTAGTTTAATGCTACTTTTGTTTTTTTGCGTTCGCGTGTTATAATTAAATGGGTGAATAACATGATAGACTCTATAATTGATAATATCAAGGAAAATTTAAGATTTAAAGACGCTATATTTTATAAAAATACTAGTGAATTACAGGATAGATATGATGCATTAAAGAAACTTAGTGAAGAATATCCTAAAAATAAAAATATAAATGATGAATTGTATATTGTAAAAAAGGGACTTGATGGTGAAAATGAAATAGCTTATCAACTTAAAAAGTCTAATATAGGCATGTATGTATTAAGAGATATTAAAATTCAGTATATGGATATGACTGCACAAATTGACTTTTTAGTTATAACACCTATGTTTGATTATTTTATCGAATGTAAAAATCTTACAGGGAACATTACTGTCAATGAAAAAGGCGATTTTATAAGAGAAATATATGTTGGCGGTAAAAAGATTAAAAAGGGTATGTATTCACCATTAAGACAAGTTGAAGCTCAAAGAGATGTAATGAGAAAAATTTGGGAGGCTAATACTAAAAAGATTATTAAATTATTTGCAGCTAAAAATTATAACTATTTTAGAAGGGTATTAGTTGTTGTTGCTAATCAGGAGTCTTTGTTAAATACATCTAAAGCCCCAGCAGACATAAAAAATAGAGTCATAAAAGCAGATGCTCTTGTTAGGCAGTTACAATATGATTATAATCATAGAGATCAAAGTTTTTCACTTAGTTCTCAAAAAGAAATGGAAGCTAGTGCAAAGTCATATTTTGATTTAAGCATAAAAAATAATATCAACTATTATGAATATTATACAAATAAATTCATAAAAGAGAATAATTTATCTTTTAAGATTATAAGCGATACTGCTTTAAAAGAAAAATTAATTTCATTTAGAAGTACTAGATCTAAAGAAATGAATATACCTGCTTATTATGTATTTACTAATGAGGAACTAGAAAAACTGGTAGCTTTAAGGCCAAAAACTATAGAAGATATGATATTCAGTGCTATATTAAGCCCAATTAAAATAAAAACACATGGAGAAAAGATTATAAATATAATAAATAACAAATAAGGAGGCACTATGACAAATATATTATTTAGTGGTATAGATAAAGAAAATGGATTTAATAAAGAACAAAGCGCATGCTTGAATGAAAGTATTAAAACTCAAAGTGTAATTACTTTTATAGCTAGTGATTTTACTAATACTGTTAAATCAAAGGATGTTTCAAATAAGATGGTGACTTTTTTTGAAAAAATTGGTGTTAATTTTAAATGTGTTAATTTGATTGATGTTAACATTTCTATTAAAGAAGCACATGAAATACTTAAAACATCTGACATTGTATTCTTAATGGGAGGAGATCCTTACTTACAAATGGAGGGTATTAATAAATATGGTTTAAAAGAATATATTAAAAATATTCCTTTAGTAATTGGTGTAAGTGCAGGATCTATGAATCAATCAAAAAGAGTAGTATACGAAGATGAAAACAATATGAAATTATATGATTATGAAGGCCTTGGGCTAATCAATTTTAATATTTATCCGCACTATGATTTTAAGAATATTGAATTATTAAAAGAGTCTTTTAGAGTAAGCGAAGTAATTGCTCTTGATTGTCTTCCTGAAGACTCATTTATTAAAGTAAATGATGGACATATTAAATATTATGGACCTCATTATAAAGTTAATAATAATGAGATTGATATTAAAGGTCATGATTATAATGATATTAATAATACCGGAACCATACCATTAGAAAGTGAAAGATTAATATATAGAAGAACAATTAAATCTGATATAGATGAATTTTTCTTTATACAATTAAATCCTAATCTTAGAAAATATTTAGGTATGTCTAAAGTAGGTAATAATTTAATTAAAAATAGAGATTATTTCGATGAAAATAAATATAATGATAAAGACTATTATAGATGGACTATTGTAAAGAAAGAAGGCAACAAAATACTTGGATGTATATATTTAAATATACATGATAAAAAAGCTAAGACAGCGGGCATAGACTATTGGATTCGAGAAGATGAATGGGGATGTGGTTATGTTACTGAGGCTGCCAAACGTATACTTGAGTTTGCATTTGATACTCTTAATTTAAATAGAATAGAAAGCTGTGGCGCTAAAGATAACCCAGGCACATGGAAAGTAATGGAACATATAGGCCTTAAATATGAAGGAGTAAGGGAATCTGGAGCTTTCTATTATTACGGGGGTCTTACAGACTTAGTGATGTATGGTATTACTCATGATGAGTATTTATTAAATAAAAATAAAAGTAAAACTATTTGACTTTAGTTTTACTTTTTTAATGTCATTCCTTTTCTATCTAATAAACTTTCGAAGCAGGTATCAAATCTTTGTTTAAAGGCATAGTCTGTTAAATACTTATTATCAACTTTCATTTTAAATGCTGGATCATACTTATATTTTTCTAATATTAATAATTTTATCTCTGGTCTAGTCATTACATATTCAAAATCTATTATGTCTTTATTTGGATACTTTATTTGTTCTTCAAACGATAATATACCTTTCATATATTCTTCCTTTCCTTTAGTGCATATTATAATACATATTTTTACTTTACACAATCTTTTCATGATTAGTAGAATTAAAATAATTTTAGTGATAAAATAAAATTGGTGGTATGTATGGAAGATAAATATATTTTGCCAACTAAAGAATTATTATCAAAGTCAGAAAAATTATTTGATAAGGATAGTGATTATTTTTCTTTGAGTAAAATGATTTTTAAAAAAGATTTATCTAAAAAACTAACAGTACCTCTTGGTATAGATACTAATGGTGAGAAATACTATATTGATATGCAAAGTGTTCCTGCATTATTAATATGTGGAACAACTGGTAGTGGGAAAAGTGTATTTTTAGATAATATGATAATAACACTATTACTTAAGAATAATCCGGATGAACTGAGATTTATGTTCTTTGATCCTAAATTAATTGAGTTAGGAGAATATGATGGTATTCCTCATTTAATGGTTGACACTGATAAAGAGTATGATACTGATAAGTTAAACTTCATATTAAAACTATTAAAAGACAGAAAAAGATTATTAAATGATAAAACTATTTTAGAACATAATAAGAATAGCGAGAATAAATTATCTCAAATATTTATTATAGTAGATGAATCTATTGATGTAATGCAGTATGATGGCATTAATAAAATAATAAATGAGATTATAGATAATGGTGTATCTTTAGGGGTACATTTAGTACTTGCCACAAATGCATATATACAAAAGGATTTCTCTAGTAGGATGATTAATAAGTTTCCATATATAATTAGCTATGATTTAACTGATAAAAAACAGTCCACTTATTTAAATATAGAAGGTTCTGATTTATTAGAAGATAAAGGTTCTGCCTTAGTAAAATGTAGAGATAATAAACTTATTAAATTGCAAACTCCTTTTATATCAAACAAAGAAATAAATAGAGTGGTAGAATTTATTAAGATTATTAATAAAGGAGGCGTATAGTATGGGATCACTTGATTATATCAACAGTAAATTTATGCCTAAAAATTATAAAAATAAAGAAGAAGTTAATAAAGAATATGTTGATCTTGTAAGAAACTTTTTATTGAATAATGGTTTTCCAACAGATAATTTAGATAAAAATGTTGAAGATTTAGAGGTTACTTTAAGTACCGAAAAAAATGCTGTTGGTCAATATATGAAAGATTTTAATAAACTTGTTTATACTGATAAGAGCTCTTATATTCATGAACTATTTCATGTATCGAGTTCTAATAGAGATAAAAATGATAAAAATTCTAGTACGGGAATTAGAGTTGCTCGTGAAGGTTATAGAGATAAATATACTATGATTGGCCTTGACGAAGGTATAACTGATTATTTAACAGTTCTTTCGGGGAATGAACCTAATGGTTATGGTTTATCAAGATTATGTGTTGAATTATTAGTTGAAACTAATGGCATACAAATTTTAAAACCATATTTTGAAAATGATGGAAGAAAGTTTTTTAAGCAACTTAGGACAAATTTTAGGCAAATAATAGTATTATTAGATAATTATTACTATTCTCTTGATGAACTTACAAATTTTAGAGGAAGTATGTATAGTGAAAAATATTTTGCTATACTGGATAGCATAGAGAATAGCCTTGTTTCTTTAATAGCAGCAATGTCAAATTACTTTACTAATGAGAATTTTGATGCTAAAAAATATATAAGCGAAAAAATAAATGCTGGGTACTTAAACAGGGAACTAAGCATTTTAGGTGTTGAATCTATAAATGAATTATATCCAAAAGGATTGATATAGGAGGGATGAAAATGGATAATTTAGAAATATTTATGGAAGCAAAAAAATTTGTAGGGGGTGTATTAGGTAAAGCTGATATTGAGTTTAATGACTCAGTATTAGATCAAATAACTGAAATTTATCTAGAAAGTTTAGCGGCATCTAACATTGATATTGAAAATGTTTTAGCTGAAGATTTAGTTAAAAATGAAGATTTAGCTTGGGCTTGTTATGATAAGTATATGAAACAACCGGAGAAAAAAGTAGGTCATGCAGAATCATTTGAAGAACCAATAGATATTCAAATTGAAAATAGGATGCTTAATGAAAGATTAAATGGTACTATAGGCGTAGATGAAATTGGTGTTGAGCAAGAAGATTATAATGAAGGACGTAGTAGATAAGTCCTTTTTTTTTGCCAAAAAAATAAAATAGTTTGACAAATAGTATAAAATGTGATATAATCTTAACGAATTAAAAAGTGGGGGTAAAAAAATGAGAAAAGGTTTTGTATACGACAAAGTAATTAAATATATAAATAAAAATTTCAAATGTGAAAGTGACATAGAAAAGATAGAGGATATAAAAAAGCTATTAACTTTTTTAGATGAAAATAATATAACATTAGATGAAAAAACTATGAGTGATTTAGTGGAAAATTCTCATAGGTTGCGTAGTGTTCTAGATTATATAAATACTAATATGTGTGAGCTATTTATGTCAAATGATACAGTTGTTAGTCTTTTAACTATTTATACATCTTATTTAGATAAGGAAGAATATGACAAAGAAGAAGCACCTATAAATGTATTTTATGAAATGGGTAAAAAAAGTCGTGATATGGATTTAACAAAAACTTATTTTGATAGTTTACCTCCGGCATTAGCACCAGAAGAGTCAATTGAATATGCTAAAATGGCTGCGAATGGAGATGAGGCAGCAAAACAAAAATTAATTGAGGGAAACTTAAAATTAGTTATTTCTATAGCAAAATGTTATATAAATCAAGCATGTAATGCCTCAATATCATTTTTAGATTTAATACAAGATGGCAACATGGGGCTTTTAAAGGCTGTAGAGAAGTTTGATTATAATGAAGGATGTAGATTTAGTACATATGCAACATTTTGGATTAATCAATCAATTAGAAGATCACTAGCTGATAAATCAAGAACTATTAGAATACCAGTACATACATATGAAGTGGTTAGAAAGATAGAAAATGCTAAGAAAAAGTTAGCCATTTTGAATCCTGGTTATACTAAGCAAGATTTAGCTAATGAATTGGGAATATCGTTAGAAAAAATTGAGAAACTTGAATTGTTAACTGTACCAACTACATCATTATATGCAAAAGTAAATAATGGTACTGCTGATCCTGATGCTGAATTGCATGAGTTTATTGAAGATGAAAGTAATTCTAGAGTAGAAGAAAATGTAATAGATGATATATTTTATAAAGAATTTAGAGAAGCATTCTTTAATTGTAAAAAAATAGATCAAAAAACAAAAGATGTAATTGCTTTAAGATATGGTTTATATGATGGTAAGACAAGAACATTAGAAGAAATATCTATTGGATATGGAGTTACAAGAGAAAGAATTAGACAAATAATTAATAAAGGGATAGATAGGTTATTAACTGATGTAAAAATTAGAAATTTTGAAACTAGTATGAGTAAAGATAATCCAGTTATTATAGAACCAGGAAATAAAAAATATAGACTAGTTAGTAAATAAAAAAAGTTAGAAGGGGAGAATTATGAAGAAAGAGAATATATTAGAAAAAAATGATTTAAAACCAATATTAAACTTTATTAATAATGAGTTTATTATTAGTGATAAGAAATCTGATGCTGTTATAAATATTAAAGCATTAGTTAAATATTTATCAGAAAATGAAATAAATTTAAATTATGAAGATGCATCTGAACTATTATCTAGTTCTAATGCTTTACATAATACAATGAATATTATAGTTGAAAAACAAATTGATATACCTAGAACAAATGATAGTATTGAAAATTTATTTTTAAGTTATGATTTAACTAAAAATGATAGTGAGTATTATGTAAACTCTTATTCTGATGGTCATTATTATATGGGTAAAAAAACAAATGATTTAGATACATTAAAATTATATCTTGAATCATTACCACCATTGTTAACGCCTGAAGAAGAAAGAAAATATGCATATTTATCTGCCACTGGTAATGAGGAGGCTAAACATAGACTAATTGAATCCAATTTAAGACTTGTTATATCCATTGCTAAAAGGTACTGTAAAGCTAGTAAGACAGTTACTCTTCAAGATTTAATTCAAGAAGGCAACATCGGTCTTATGAAAGCAGCAGATAGATTTGATTACACTAAAGGATATAAGTTTAGTACATATGCAACATGGTGGATAAGACAAGGAATAAGAAGATTTATTGCTGATACATCAAGAACTATTAGAATACCAGCTAATCAATATGAATATGTAAGAAAAATGAATGCTGTTAAATCAAGATTATTTAATGAGTTACAAAGAATGCCAACTGATATTGAATTAGCACAAGCGTTAGAAATAACTGTTGATAAATTACATTATTTACAAAATATTGAAATTGATGCTGTTTCTTTATCAGCACCTATTAATGATAATGATGATACAGATGTACTTGGAGATTTTATTGAAGATAAATCAACTAATGTTGAAGAAGAAATTGTTAAAAAGGAATATTTGGAAAGTTTTAAAAATGCTGTTTTAGAAAGCAAAATGTTAGACCAAAGAGAAAAAGAAATTATTTGTTTAAGATATGGTATAAATTGTGATAGAGCACATTCATTAGAAGAAATCGGTCAAAAAATGGGCGTTACTAGGGAAAGAATTAGACAAATAGAAAATAAATCATTAAGAAAATTAGGAAGAGATAAAAATGTTAAGAAATATAACTTTGATTATAATCCTAAAAAGATGACTGCTTCTTATGTTAAAAATATTCAACCAATTAAACAACCAAAGCCTGTAAAAAAAGAAGAACCTATTTTACGTAGAAGATACTTGAGCTATTATAGTTTATAATAAAATATAAAGGGGGAAAATTATAATGGAAAATATTATTGAAAAGACTGATATAGATTCAATACTAAAATTTATTAATGAAAATTTTAGTATAAAAAGTAATACAGATAAATTAAAAAATATTAAAAAATTAGTTGATTATTTTTCTTCTAATGATATTCAATTATCATTAGAGGATGCAGATATATTATTAAAAAAATCAAGCGATCTTCGTGAGACTATAGAATATGCTGATAAAGAAGGATTTAATGATTTATCATTAGATAGTGTTGAAACTTTATTTTTAGCTAAGGATTTATCTAATAATATTGGAACAAGTATAGATAATGATGATACATTTATACCTAAATATGAAAAAAGTAATGATATAGATACATTTAAATTATATTTATCTACTATGCCTAGTTTATTGACAGAAGATGAAGAAAAAAAACTTATAGAAAGAATATCTAAAGGTGATGAAGAAGCTAGAAAGATTTTAGTTGAACACAATTTAAGATTATCAGTTGCGATAGCAAAAAGATATACTAAACCAGGATTGTCATTAAACGATTTAGTACAAGAAGGTAATATGGGACTTATGATGGCAGCAAACAAGTATATCAGTGAATATGATTGCAAATTTAGTACATATGCTGTTTGGTGGATCAAACAAAAAATAACCAGATATATTGCTGATAATTCAAGAACAGTTAGAATTCCTGTTTATATGAATGGTATTATATATAGAATGAATAAAATGAAGAAAACACTAGAAACACAATTAAATAGGGAAATTACTAAAGAAGAATTAGCAACAGCTTTAAATATTCCTTTAAAGAAGTTATACCAAATCGAAAAATATGGTGCTGATACTATATCTTTAGAAACAAAAGTTAATAAAAGCGATGGAGAGGATAGTTCTGAATTAGGAAATTTTATAGAGGATGAAAATGCACAGTTTGAAGCAAAAATTATTAAAAATTTATATTTAAATGAATTAAGTGATACTATATTTAATGGAAAAGTACTAAATGATAGAGAAAAGATAGTACTACAATATAGATATGGATTTATAGATGGGGAGCCAAAAACTCTTGAAGAAGTTGGTAAAGTATTTGATTTAACCAGGGAGAGAGTAAGACAAATAGAAAAAAATGCCTTGAAAAAATTATCTCAAAGTGGAACTCT
>ENA-ORMS01002012-ORMS01002012.1-human-gut-metagenome-genome-assembly--contig:-NODE-2012-length-15164-cov-2.885168_pt1 | contig 15164 bp, 14 predicted proteins | sample MGYA00242104_ERZ508997 | MGnify/ENA primary metagenome ERZ508997 (study PRJEB26280, sample SAMEA2338704) | human gut metagenome | biome: human gut; feature: human-associated habitat; material: faeces... | reverse complement strand
CCCGCCGCCGCCATAAGGAGCGAGAGACGGTAGGTCGAGCGGTTTGACATGAATTTGGAGCAGACGGGAATGACAAGCAGCGAGAGCACCGAGCCGACCGTGCCGAACATATTAAATGTGGATTGCAGCTTGAGATTGCCCGCAACGCAGGTGAAATAATAGCTGCTGATGCCCGAGGTCATATAGAAGCCGGCATTCGATATCATCGCAAAGAGCATGAATACAAGGAGCTGGTCATTCTGCTTGATAACGCCTATCGCCTGCTTGAACGAGAATTTATCGTTATTGACGACCACCTTGCGCTCCTTGGTCGAGATAACGCAGATCACGGCAAAAAACACAAGCGCCGCAGCGGTCACCATCGACCATTTGCCGAAGCCTGCGGTAAGGCAGGCGGAATCCATCGAGTCGAGCTTGCTGCCCGTCGCCCCGCCGAAGAACGCAACGGCATAGGCGGTGAATATCACGATTATGCCTTGGCCGAGGCCGGAGAAAGTCCTTGCAATGGTGGAGACGAGGTTTCTGTCCTTCTCCTCAGTCGCAAACGACGGTATCATCGACCAGAACGGGATATCCGCAAGCGTATTCGTCATGCCCCAAAACACATAAAGCACGGCGACATAGATATAAAGCCCGATTGAGCCGGCAGCGAAGCCGGGGTTATTAAAGAGCAGGCAGAGCACCACGGCGTTGAGCAGGGCGCCCGTCAGTATCCACGGGCGGTATTTGCCCATTTTGGTGTGGGTCTTGTCGACTATCATGCCCATCATCGGGTCGTTGATGCCGTCCCAAAGGCGGGCGAGCGGCGCCAATATGAGCAGAAACAGCGGCTTGATGCCGAGGCCGTTAGTCAGATAGAGCGAGAGATAGGAGTAAAACATTCCGTAGCTCAGGTCAAGGCCGACGGCGCCGACGCCGTAGCCGAGCTTCTCACGCAGCGGTACTTTGTTCATGATATCACCCTTAAAAATTTACTTATGCAGATTTATTTTATCATACGGGCGTGAATATATCAACACAAACGCTGAAAAATATATCCGAGAGGTGACAAAAATGGCGGATTTCTTTTGCGCCGACCCCGCGATCAGAGCGGAGTTTGATAAGCTGCCCCCGGCAGTCAAGGAGAGCATCATAGAATCCGGCGTGCAGATTTGCACTGCCGAGGAGCTAAAGCAGCTCGCAAAGCGGATAGAGGAGAATATGTGAGCGGCGGCGCACCGTGAAGGCAATGACTTTACGGTGCGTTTCTCATATTCAAATCAAATTTATATTCCGCGTCTGTCATAAAAAATCAAAAAATCACTTGACATAATCCGTTCATTATGATAACATATTGTAGCAGTTTACGGAGAGATACCGAAGTGGTCATAACGGAACGGTCTTGAAAACCGTCGTACCTTACGGGTACCGTGGGTTCGAATCCCACTCTCTCCGCCATATAGACTTCAACAAAATATTCTTTATATATGTTACCATGGAGAAGTACTCAAGTTGGTGACGAGGCGCCCCTGCTAAGGGCGTAGGTCGGGTAACCGGCGCGGGAGTTCGAGTCTCCCCTTCTCCGCCAAGAAAAAGCCAAGTCAAATGATTTGGCTTTTTCTTTTTCTATAAATCGGTTCCCAAATTGTTATTTTTTCGGGATATTTTAGCTCTTTTGTCAAAAATGTTTATTTTGAATTACAATCTTTCAAGTTCGGTTGTTTTATGTATAATAATATGCTATAATACAAAATATCATGATTGTATATGGGGGTTTATCAATGAATTACGATGTTGCCGTTGTGGGTGCAGGCGTTATCGGTTCGCTTATCGCAAGAGAACTGAGCCGCTATGATATCAGTGTTGCGCTTGTTGAAAAATGTAACGACGTGGCAATGGGCACTTCAAAAGCAAACAGTGCGATTGTTCATGCAGGTTTTGATGCAATGCCCGGCACGCTTAAAGCACGCTTCAACGTCAGGGGAACAGAGCTTATGCCGGAGATTTGCAAAACGCTGAACGTTCCTTTCAAAAATATAGGTTCGCTTGTTGTTGCTTTCTCAGACGAAGAAAAAGAAACCTTAAGTGTTTTGCTTGAAAGAGGAAAGGCAAACGGTGTTCCGAACCTTGAAATCTATGATGCGAACAAGCTTCATGAGGTTGAACCGAATATCAGCGATGAGGCAAAGGCTGCTCTTTGGGCACCGACGGCAGGTATTGTCTGTCCCTATGAGCTGACGGTTGCGGCAACGGAAAATGCCGTTGTAAACGGTACGGATTTCATTCGTAATTTTAGGGTTAAAAAGATTGATTTTGACGGCAACGGCTTCACTCTTGCCGACGGCGAAAACTCTACCACTGCAAAATACATAATCAATGCCGCAGGTGTTTACAGCGACGAGATTGCTGCACTTATAGGCGATGATTCAATAAAAATTATCCCGAGGAAGGGCGAATATATGCTCTGTGACAAATCGGTCGGTTCACTTGCAAAGCATACAATATTCCAGTGTCCGTCTAAGATGGGCAAGGGCATTCTTGTCACCCCGACGGTTGACGGCAATCTGCTCATCGGTCCGAGTGCACTTGATATTGAGGACAAGGAGGACGTTTCAACAACAGCAAGCGAGCTTGCCGACGTTCTCAAAGCTGCTCAAAAATCTGTACCGACGGTTTCCACAAGGACGGTCATCACCTCCTTTGCAGGCCTCAGAGCGCACGGTGTCAATGATGATTTTATCATTGAGCCGAGCAAAAAGAATGACCGTTTCTTTAACGTTGCAGGCATTGAATCTCCGGGTCTCTCCGCCGCCCCCGCTATTGCCGAATATGTCGGACAGACAGTTGCAAAGGCAATCGGTGCGGAGGAAAAATCCGATTTTGTTCCCGAGCGCAAAGCTCCGGTTCGCTTCAGAAACATGAGCAACGAGGAACGCAAGGAGCTTGTTAAGAAGAATCCCGCTTATGGCAGAATCATTTGCCGTTGCGAGACAGTCACCGAGGGCGAAATTCTCGACGCAATTCATGCTCCGGCAGGTGCAAGAGATGTTGACGGTGTTAAGCGCAGAACGAGAGCCGGTATGGGTCGATGCCAAGGCGGCTTCTGCGGTTCAAAGGTAGTCGAACTGCTCGCCCGTGAGCTTGGCACGGAAATCAATGAAATAACAAAATTCGGCGGCGAATCAAAAATTCTCTATGACAGAACAAAGTGAGGCGGGAAATATGCTTAATTATGATATAGTTGTAATCGGCGGAGGCCCCGCAGGCATGGCTGCTGCGCTCAAGGCGCGCGAAAGCGGCGTTGAAAAGATAATCATACTCGAGCGCGCAGAGACTCTCGGCGGTATCCTTGAGCAGTGCATACACACCGGCTTCGGTCTGCACTACTTCGGCGAGGAGCTTTCGGGTCCCGAATACGCCGCGCGTTTCATCGAGCTTGTTGAGGACACCGACATTGTCGTAAAGACAGACACGATGGTGCTCTCCATTTCCGACGACAACGTCGTCACCGCAGTCAACAAAGAGGACGGTCTTATTGAGATCGACGCCACCGCAGTCATTCTTGCAATGGGCTGCCGCGAGCGTCCGAGAGGTGCGCTCAACATCGCGGGCACCCGCTGCGCCGGCGTTCTCTCCGCAGGTACTGCGCAGAAATATGTCAACATTGACGGCTATATGCCCGGCAAGGAAGTCGTTATCCTCGGCTCGGGCGATATCGGTCTTATCATGGCGCGCCGCATGACCCTTGAGGGTGCGCATGTCAAGATGGTCTGCGAGCTGATGCCTTATTCGAGCGGACTGACGAGAAACATCGTCCAGTGCCTCAACGACTTCGACATCCCGCTCAAATTGAGCACCACGGTTATCGACATCCACGGCAAGGAGCGCCTTGAGGGCGTCACCATTGCAAAGGTCGACGAGAACCGCCGCCCGATCCCCGGCACGGAGGAATATGTCCCCTGCGACACGCTCATGCTTTCCGTCGGTCTTATCCCCGAGAACGAGCTGAGCAAGAACATGGGCATCGAATTTGACCGCGTCACCGGCGGCCCGATAGTCGACGAATACAGAGAGACCACCCACCCCGGCGTTTTCGCCTGCGGCAATGTGCTGCATGTTCACGATCTTGTTGACTTCGTTACCCTTGAGAGCCAGACGGCCGGCGAGGGCGCAGCGAGATACATAAAGAACGGCGGAAACAAAGAGAAGAAATACGTCAAGACCAGAGGCATCAACGGCGTGCGCTACATCGTACCGCAGAAGATAGCCCTCGGCGAGGACGAGGATGTCAAGCTCTTCTTCAGAGTCGGCGACGTTCACAAGAATGCCAAGGTCGTTGTCACCTACAACGGCGAGACGCTCATCAGCAAGAAGCGCCCGAGACTCGCTCCCGGTGAGATGGAGAACGTCATCATCAAGAGCGATATGCTCAAGAACTTTGATGAGAACGGCATAATCGAAATTCAGGTGGAGGAATAATCATGGTAAAAGATATTATTTGTGTCGCCTGCCCCATGGGCTGCCAGATCTCCGTTGAGCTCAACGACGACGGAGAGATCCTCAGCGTTACCGGCAACACCTGCAAGCGCGGCGACGCCTACGCGAGAACCGAGTGCACCCACCCCGAGAGAAGCCTGACGACAACTGTCAAGGTCAGCGGCGGCGTTCACCCCGTTGTTCCCGTCAAGTCCGCAAAGGCTGTTCCGAAGGACAAGGTCAAGGACTGCGTCAAGGAGATAGCAAAGCTTGAGATCAAGGCTCCGGTCAAGATCGGCGATGTTGTCTGCGCGAACATACTCGGCACCGGCGTTGATATCGTTGCGACGAACATCTGCCCCGAGGCGTAAAAGGCATAAAAAATAAATCGAGCATCCGCAGAACGAAAATTTCTGCGGATGCTTTTTTTGCGGACGTTTTTAAAATTATATGCTGTCAGCTTTTGAAATAGCTCTCAAGAACATCGGACGGATGCTGCCCTCCCGCGAGCTTTTCGAGCACAGCATCGGAATAAATATAAGACCTTTTCGCCGACTTTTCAGAATCGAGGGCAATTTCATTGCCGCTGATTTCAAAATAATATTTATCCCTGCCGTTGTCGTCGCTGAGAACAAGGCGGTTGTCCTTTTCTTCGTAAGTGCCGGTCGAGCAGTCGCTCATGCCGCTCCTGTACATGGAATAACTGCAGTCCGCGGGCGACAGGACGATTTCGACATAGTCTTTTTGACCGTCGTGCTCGTTCTTGCCAATGTAAGTTATAACATCGGTACGGATAGACTCGGGCGCGAAAAGAGCCTTATTTTTTAAGCACTTATCAGTCTTTTCGGAATCCGCAGAATAGCAGAACTCCCGCACGGGATCTGACTTTTTGGTGAGAAATTCGAGACCGTCTTTTTGTTTTTTGAATGTAAATTTGCTCTGCGAGCCGGAATTTTTCGCGGTAAGTATCAGATAATCGTCATTTTCTTCATAAGTGCCGCTCAGAGCGGCGGAGAACCGATACGACTGCATAAAATTGAACGTCTTGTCCTTTCTGTTTAGCACAAGACCCGCATAGTCGTTATCCGACTTGCAGCCGAAGGACGCAATGCTGTTTTCATCAACGGAGGCTCTGACTATATCCGCAGAGCCGTCCGCGCTGTTTCCGGGGAAAAAGTGCGCCAAGAGTGCCGCACACACGGCGACAACAGCAACAACGCCTATACAGATAATGCGTTTGGCCGAGCTTTTCATACTGCATCTCCTCTCATCAGTGTTACATCCGCAAAGTTATATCAGCAAACAAAAAAATATCGCAGAGAGCCTGCGGTACTTTAAATTACTCCTCGAACAAATCGAGTATCATCTCTTTCGGGCGCGCTCCGACGGCGCGGTTGACCAGCTCGCCGTCCTCAAACACGAGCAGAGTGGGAATACTCATAACATCGAACTTTGACGCGAGCTCCGGCTCCTCGTCGACATTGACCTTTCCGACCTTTTTGTCGGGATTCTCGGCGGCTATCTCGTCAACTATCGGCGAGACCATGCGGCACGGACCGCACCACGACGCCCAAAAATCGAGCAGGACGGGTTTATCGCTCTGAAGCACTTCTTTATCAAAATTATCTTTTGTAACAGTTATAACTGACATTTCGTATTCTTCCTTTCTCTTCACTTCGCCGGATATCTTCCGGCATTATTTAGAATAACAGATTTTCAAAAAATATTCAAGCAAAGTGATGATTCGTTCACACAAGTTTAAAATATTGGGTGTATTATATAACCTGTGAAAGGTCGATCAATTGACTTTCAATGTGTATTCTGTTAATATCAGTATATAATAAGATCATCTTACGGGAGGTCATAAAATGAGAAATGTTATAAGGATAAACGACGGCTGGCTCTTCACGCTCGATGGGAAGACCGAGACCGTCAATCTGCCGCACACATGGAACGCCTTTGACGGTCAGGACGGCACAAACGGATATCTTCGCACAAAGGCGACATATTCCAAAGAGCTGCCGAAATCGGACAAGAAAACGTTCCTCGAATGCCGAGGAGTCAACTCAAAGGCGGAAGTCAGAGTCAACAACGAGCTTGTCGCAGTCCACGAGGGCGGATATTCCGCATTCAGAGTCGATATCTCCGACTACATCAGATACGGCTGCCGCGTTGACATAACCGCCGACAACTCGCCGGACGAGTCCGTCTACCCGACGATGGCGGACTTCACATTCTACGGCGGCGTTTATCGCGATGTCAATCTTATCGAAGTCCCGGACTGCAGATTCACCATGAACGACTACGGCTCGGACGGAATATACATCACCCCGCGCCGCGTCGGCGAGGACGGCTGGGAGCTGAGCATAAAGGCGCTTATTGACAACGCCGACTGCTCGCACAAGGCTCGCTTCACGCTCATCGACGCCGACGGCAACGAGAAGGCTTCAACAATAGCGGATCTTCGCCCGATAATCAGCGCGAAGCTGCCCGTTGAAGACCCGGTGCTCTGGAACGGCAGGAAGAATCCGTATCTCTACACCGTCAGATGCGAGATTTTTGACAGCACAACACAAGAAGTCACGGACAACATCGATATCAGAACCGGACTCAGAGAATATCATATCGACAGCCACAAGGGCTTCTTCTTAAACGGCGAGCACATCAAGCTCCAGGGCGTCTCCCGCCACCAGGACAGAGAGAACATGGGCAATGCCATAACCGAGAAGCAGCACGCGGAGGATGTCAAGATAATCCTCGATGTCGGCGCGAATTCGGTGCGTCTCGCCCACTATCAGCAGAACAGCTATTTCTATGATCTCTGCGACGAGAGCGGACTGCTCGTCTGGGCAGAAGTGCCGGTTATCTCCCGTTTCAGCCCCAAGCGCAATGAAAACGCGGAGCAGCAGCTCGTTGAACTCATCAAGCAGAACTACAACCACCCGTCGATATTCTGCTGGGGCATCGAGAACGAAATCACAATAGCCGGAAGCGCAAGCAAGAAGCTTATAACATTCCTCAAGCATATGCACAAGGTCGCAAGACACCTTGACCCGACGAGATACACGACCTGCGCCCAGCTGACCATGTGTCCGGTGAACTCACCGCTCAACCACATCACCGATATCATCGGCTACAACCACTACTACGGCTGGTACATGGGCTCGTGCGACGAGATAAACAACTGGCTCGACGAGTGGCACAGAGAGAACCCCGAGGGCAAGCTCTGCCTTTCGGAATACGGCGCGGAGGGCATCACGAAATACCACTCCGACTCCCCTGTTCAGGGCGACTACAGCGAGGACTATCAGGCTATCTACCATGAGCACTATATCAAATCGATAAACGAACGCGACTGGCTCTGGGGCTCATATGTCTGGAACATGTTCGACTTCGGCTCCGCATCGAGAAACGAGGGCGGCGTCAGAGGCAGAAACAACAAGGGTCTTGTGACATTCGACCGCAAGACGAAGAAAGACGCGTTCTGGCTCTACAAGGCATACTGGAGCGACAAGAAGTTCGTTCACATCACCGGCGAAAGATATGTCAACAGACCCGCCGGAAAGAGCACAATAAAAGTCTACTCCAACTGCCCCGAAGTAACGCTCGAAGTAAACGGCAAGACCTACACGAAGAAAGCGGACAGAGTGTTCGTCTTCGACGATGTTGAGCTTAAGCTCGGCGAAAATGTTATCAAGGCGCGCGGCGGCAAAGTTCGCCCGTCGCACACGATAACTGTAAACGGCATTGAAAAAGCCACTGACGAATACAAAATGCCCGCAGAATACTCCTCATTCGTGCGCAACTGGTTCGTTGCGGCGGACAGCGAGGGCGACCCGAACAAGCTCTCGGTCGAGGACAGCATGGGTGAAGTTCTCAGCAACGGCGAGGTCAACAAGATAATCAAGAACGCCGCCGGAGACTTTGCGGCAAAGGCTGTTTCAAGTCCCCTGCTCAAGCCCATCTACCCGGTGAAGGTCAAGACTATGATCAAGCTTGCCGGAAAACTCGGCGTCGATGAAAAGATGCTCTCGCTCGCGGGCGGATTCCTGCAGACAATAGATAAGAACTGATAAGACACAAAAATACCGCTGAAGATAAAACTTCAGCGGTATTTTTATTTTGTTCAGTTATATTGGTCGGTGTCCTCGTTAAGATCCTCGTCGTCGGGATCGTCGGGGTCAATCGGCGTTGAGGCTTCGTCATCAGGATTGTCAGAATTCGGTTTTCCCTTTCCCGAGACGCCGAATGCAGTTCCGCAGCAGAGTCCGATGCTTATACCGAGGCACATCCACATAGGGATATTATCCGTCGCCACGCCCATCATAAGCCCGATTGCAAGACCCAGCGCAAGGCCTATACCGACGCTGCCTCCGCTTTTTCCGTCAAATGTTTTCTTGTCTTTGCTCTCTTTCATCAGACGGTCGCCGCCTCTTTTGCCGGAGCTTTTTCGGCTTTCTTCACGGGGAAGATGTTGGTGAAATTGAGCAGGAAGAGCAGGACATATGCCGCCTGCATCGGGATGTTCTCAATAATTGCGCTCTTGCCGACAGTCAGCAGGAGAACGAGCATTGTGAGAAGTATCGCGCAGAAAACGATAAGACCGACCATGAAGCGACCCTTGAGCTCTCTCGCTTTATTTATAAGCAGGAGCACCATGGGAGCGGCGCAGCAGAACGCGAACAGAAGCGCGCCCGTCCAATGCGCCATGCAGCGCGGAGAATCGAGATGCATCTCCTCGCCCATCGACGGGCAATTTATAGTAACATAAATTGCGGCACTGCCGATCGAGCCGAGAATAACGCCCGCTCGGCTGTGATAGCCGAACTTGCGATAGGCATAGAGCGTGTTGGTGAACACGGTTGCCGACGCGATAACGCCCCAGCCTCTGAAATGCCACGGGAAGTCGAGTCCTATCATGCTCGCGGTTATGAACTTCACCTTTTCAATGAAAGGCTGATCGCCGAAGAAGCCGTACCATGTGACATAGACGCAGCCGAAGATAACGCCGAAGAGGCAGAATATTTTCAGCGCCTTGCCGGGCTCCTTGCCGTAGAGCAGGACTTTTATGTAGACGATGAACATTGCAAGGCAGATGCACGAGACTGCGACCCAGATGGGATAGAGCCACTCATGACCCATCATACCGCTGATGTTGGCATGGGTGATGCCGTCAACGGTACGTTCCTCTACCGTTGCGTAGTTGACGAGCACTATCTTGCGCATGAACGCTATCATCCACACCGCATAGGCGGCGATAATGGCAATCCACATTGCGGCATACGCCTTAAAGCTCGGCTGTTTTTTCACTTTTGACATTGTTACACCCCTTGTTACCCTGCAACACCTAAAACTTTACAAGCCTTGCGTCGCCTGATTGCGTTTAACTGCGTCTTCAAACTTGACAGGCGGCAGCCTGCCTGCGTTTTCATCCTTGTTTAACACAATCATACTTGCAACCAGATGTAAACTTTTAGATGTTGCAGGGTACTTCGATAAATTTTTATCGTTTTAATTATAACTGCTTTGGGGAATGTTTGTCAATAGTTTATTCTTTGTCTAAAATATAAGAGACTTCTTTATAGGGTTTTCCGTCTTTGAAATAGATTCTCGGCACACGGCGGGCAACTCCGCAGACGAACTCATAGTTGAAGCTCGCCGACATATCGCCTATCTCCTCGGCGCTAATCGTGCAGCCGTTGTCGCTGCCCATTAGAATGACTTCGTCCTCAATATTCAGCTCGCCCTCGATATCGGTCACATCTATCATGAACTGATCCATGCACACTCTGCCGATTATCGGCGCGAACTGACCGTTGACTATCACTCTGCCCTTTGAAGAAAGGGCACGCGGATAACCGTCGGCATAGCCCACGGGGATAGTCGCGATGCGGGTCTCCCTGTGAGTCACAAAAGTGTGGCCGTAGCTGACTCCGCAGCCGGCAGGGACAGTTTTGAGATTGACTATCTTTGTGCGAAGCTCCATTGCGGGGATGAGATCAACGCTCGATTTGTCGACCTCTTCCGAGGGATAAAGCCCGTAGAGAGAGATTCCGAAGCGCACCATATCATAGTGCTTTTCGAGTTCTTCGACTGCCGCCGAGTTGCTCAGATGCTTTATCGGTATATTTATACCAGCCTTTTCGAGCTTATCTATAAACAGATCAAAGCGCTCCGACTGGAGAAACGCCGTTGTTTTCACGAGCTCATCGGCGCGGGCGTAGTGGCTGAAAATGCCCTCGAGAACGAGATTCGGGAGCTTGACTATCTTCTTTATAAGCTCCACGCTCTCGTCGTTATCCTGAAAGCCGACACGCGACATACCGGTGTCGAGTCCGATATGGAACCGAACGGTCTTTCCGAGGGCAACCGCCCTATCCGACAGGCGCTTTGCCATATCATAGGTATAGATATTCTGCGTTATATCATAGTTTATCAGCAAATCGTCCTGCGAGGGCGAAGTATAACCGAGAATGAGGATCGGCTTTTTTATACCTGCGCGGCGAAGCTCGACCGCCTCTTCAATGACGGCGACGCCGAAATAATCGACCTCGCTCTCAAGCTGATGCGCAAGCTCGACCGCGCCGTGGCCGTAGCCGTCCGCTTTGATAACCGCGAGGACTTTTGTACCCTCGGGTATGCGGCGTTTGCACTCACCGAGATTGTGAAGAATCGCATCTATATCTATCCTTGCATATATACGATGATACTGCATCGTTATCGCTTCCTTTGTCAGATTATTTGGGCAAGCGGAGCGGTCTCAATACCGTTTGCGTTGAGCTCCGCTTTTATACGCTTTGCAAATTCGACCGCCTTGACTCCGTCGCCGTGCAGGCATATCGAATCTGGCTTCAATTCGATTATTTTTCCGTTTATCGACTCGACTGTGCCGTTTTTGACCATGCCGATAACGCGGCTGACCGCCTCGTCCTCGTCGGTTATGACTGCGCCCGGCTTACCTCTTGCGACAAGCGAGCCGTCATCCTCGTAGGCTCTGTCCGCAAAAACCTCGCTTGCGGGTCCCGGGGGGCACAGGGCTGCCATCCGGGCGGTAGCCGCGGTCGGCAAACACCTCGTTGGCAACCGGCAGGCCGATGGCCTGGGCCGCCTTGACCATCTCGCTGCCGGAAAGCGCCAGCAGCACTGCGCCGGGGGCGCTCTCCTTCACTGCGGCGCAGATGGCATCCGCCAGCGCGCGGTCCTTGCCCGCCATGTTATACAAAGCGCCGTGGGGCTTTACATGGGCAAGGCGGCATCCGGCAGCCTTGCAGAACGCGGAGAGCGCACCTATCTGGTACTGGACGAACGCCTTTGCCTCGGCGGGCGAAACATTCATATTTCTTCTGCCGAATCCGACGAGATCGGGAAAGCCCGGATGCGCGCCGACCGCGACGCCGTTATCGCGCGCGAGAGCGACGGTCTTCTGCATCACGAGCGGATCGGACGCATGGAAACCGCAGGCTATGTTGGCGGACGAAATATATTTTATGACCTCATCGTCAAGCCCCAGCTTATAGTTGCCGAAGCTCTCGCCGAGATCGCAGTTAAGATCTATTTTGTGCATATCTGTGCCCCCTGTCAATATTTAAGCTCGACATTTTTGACATCGGTTATGAGCATATGCCCGGGCGAATGAGTTATCGCTATGGGCGGCTTTGTGCTCATCAGAGCCGACTGCGGAGTGACGCCGCACGGCCAGAATACAGGCACTTCGCCGGGATTTATAGTAACCGAATCGCCGAAATCGGGCTTTGAGATATCTTTTATACCGATAACGGACGGGTCGCCGATATGAATCGGAGCGCCGTGGACTTTCGGCATGGCGGCGGTCGCCGCGACGGCGGTGACTATCTTGTCATATGGCAGCGGACGCATGCTGACGACCATTTTTCCGTGGAAAATTCCGGCGGGCTCGCACTCGATATTTGTAAGATACATCGGAACATTCCTGCCCTCTTCGATATGCCTAATCGGCACATTTGCGGCTATCAGCTCCGACTCAAAGGAAAAGCTGCACCCGATAAGAAAGCTCACAAAATCATCGCGCCAAAGATGCTCGACGCTCGTATATTCGCCGGTCATGACGCCGTTTTCATAGACCCTGTATTTCGGAATATCATTTGCGATATCCGCGCCGGGGGCTATTTTTTTCAAAAAGCGCGAGCCGACATCGCTGACTTCGAGTATCGGGCACGGGCGCGGGTTGCGCTGGGCGAAAAGTAGGAAGTCATAGGCAAGATCCTTTGGCAGAACGCAGAGGTTCGCCTGAGCATATCCCGCACACATGCCTGAAGTGTTGCAGGTTATTTTGCCCTCTCTTATAAGCTGTCTTACATCGCGCGGACTCATCGAAGAATAGTCCATTTTATCTGCCTCCAATCAGGAGCCGGATATAGAGGTATCCGCTCTGAGAATCTTATACTGTAGTTTTTTGAGAAGCTTGTTGTCTTGTTTTATACGCTTGACGGCATACTGGAGATCGACCTTTTCAAAGCGCAGGCTGCCGCCCGGACGAAGCTGAGCGAGCAGGGGCAAATCAGAGGTAATAACCGTGGCTATCTTTGCATAGCCGCCGGTAGTCTGTCTGTCTGCCATCATGATTATCGGCTTGCCGGAAGACGGAATCTGAACCGAGCCTGCGACGATGCCGTCCGAAATAATGTCGACGCCGTCAACGCTCTCGACCGGCGTGCCGTCGAGCTTTATGCCCATTCTGTCGGAGTCGCCGGTGACGGAATAAGTTTCGGAATAAAAGATATTTTTGCCCTTGTCGGAGAAATAATCATCCTGCGGGCCGGGTATGACATGGACGGTAACTGCGCCGTCTTTTTGTTTCTCGTGCTCGAAAACTCTGGAAGTCATGCCGTAGAGATCACTCTGCGGATATCTGAGCGGCAGAACATCGCCGGATTTCAGCTTTCTGCCCTCGAAGCCGCCGACTTTGCATTTAAGATTCGTTGACATACTGCCCATAACGGGAGCGATATCAAAGCCGCCCGCCACGGCGAGATAGCCGCGAAGTCCGCTCCTGGCGCTCCCGCAATCGAGCACATCGCCTTTTTTGACGCGCACGGCGCAATTCATCGGAAGCTCGGTAACTTCGCCCGTCTCGGAATCGGTCACGGTGGGAGCAAACTCGGCTCCGGTTATCGCAATCACATTGTCCTCGTCAAAATAAGCTTTAACGCCGAGCAGGGTCATTTCGAGCACGCCGTCCGACTCGCTGTTATCGAGCAGGATATTGGCGGCTCGGGCGGCAAACTGATCCATTGCGCCGCCCTGCTGAAATCCCGACGCCATATAGCCGCGGCGTCCGAGATCCTGAACGGTGGTGAGCATACCGGGAGAGATTATATGCATACTCATATCATTTGCCCTCCCCGGTCGTTATTCTGCACTCGTATTCGTTGCGGCTGACGAGCTCTTCAATGCGGCGATACTCCTGTTCATCGACGGCGAAGAAGCGTATATAGTCGCCTGCGCGATAGAGTATCGGCTCCGCGCGGGTCGGGTCATAGGGCTTCACGGGCGTTCTGCCGATAAGCTGCCAGCCGCCCGGAGACGCGAGCGGATATATTCCGGTCTGCTCGCCGCCTATGCCGACGGAGCCCGCAGGAATACTTGTTCGCGGGTTTGACAGGCGCGGAGTGTGCAGGCGTTTGTCCATATCGCCGAGATAGGCAAAGCCGGGCAGGAATCCGAGCATGAAGATAAGATAATCTCTGCCCGTGTGTATATCTATGACCTCCTGCTCGGTGAGCCCGGCATGGGACGCGACAAAGGCTATATCCTCGCCGAACTCGCCGCCGTAGCAGACGGGGATATTGAAAACTCTCTTCTCCCCGCCCGACACCTGATCGAGCGATTTTATACGCTTTTTGAGCTTCTTTATCAAAGCCTCGCAGCCCGTCTGCAAGGGATCGTAGCAGACGAGCAGGGAGCGGAATGTAGGAATACATTCCGTCACCCCACGTATCGGCTTACGGGACAGCGAGTCAGACAGGCCGCGTATTTTTTTATTTATCTCGGGGTCTATAATCCTGCCGAATTCAACATTGACCGCCGAATCTCCGGCCGGAAGAAACAGCGTTTCGTTCATAGCTTTTTACCCCTTTTTGGTTATTCGCCGAAAAAGCCCTTGTCAATGACCTTTTCGAACCAGGTCTTGCAGGTATCCTCAAGTCTCAGCGCGTAGCTGACGCACTCGCGCATGAGGTTGACTATCGTCATGTTCATGCTCTTGCCAAAGCCGTCGATAGCCGGGATGCACCAGCCGTACATATCGATCATGCCGTTGCGTGCGGCGGCGGTTATCGCCTCGCCCTCGAGCTCGGCGGTGTGCATGATATCGAGATCCTTTTTGAGATAAGCTATCGCCGCTATCATCGCGTAGCAGCCCCAATCGGAGACGGTCGCGGTGATTATATTATCGGTGATGCTCCGAACGGCTATTCCGCCGCCGCATCCGCAGCGGCACTCGCCCTCGTTGGCATATGGAATATGCTTATGCAGATGGGGCGCGATAGTACCCATGCCTATCTCGTTGCCGAGGTCGCCAATCGCGATATTGAGCACGCCCATGGCGCGGAGCTTATCGAAGAGGATATCCATTTTCGCCTCAAGGTCGGTCACATCAAGTCCGGTGGCGTTATGATACTTGCCGATTTTATTTTCGCCGGGCGCTTCGATGCTGATAACAGCGGCGGGCT
>ENA-ORMS01002006-ORMS01002006.1-human-gut-metagenome-genome-assembly--contig:-NODE-2006-length-15200-cov-2.093826_pt1 | contig 15200 bp, 17 predicted proteins | sample MGYA00242104_ERZ508997 | MGnify/ENA primary metagenome ERZ508997 (study PRJEB26280, sample SAMEA2338704) | human gut metagenome | biome: human gut; feature: human-associated habitat; material: faeces... | reverse complement strand
TTTGCCATGCTCTCTTCCCCCTTTACGTCATACTGCTGCAAATCGTACTGCGTAACAATCTGCATGGTATTTTCTACATACTTGCTACTTGTGGCGTACCCGTCCGCTTTGATGGTTTCTAAGTACACCGCCGGGTCCTTGATACCCCGTAAATTCTGGTAGCGTTCTAACTGGATAAATTCAAAATATCCTTTCACGCCCTCTTCCATGGATGCGTACACCCGGAAATTATCCGTAATTGGTGTGAGGGTTCCCGGTGTGTATTCTTCCATGGTCTTGAGGTTTACGCTTTTGCCTTTCCACTTTGTTCCACATTTAAGGCCAAAATAATTGTGGTACACGGCCGCCAGGCGGCTTTCTCCCCATCCGCTTTCAAGGATAGCCTGGGCAATAATGGGACTATGTACCGCAATTCCGTAGGCGGAAGCGTATTTTTTTACATACCCGGCAATCTTTTTAATAAATTCCTGCTTGTCCATGGTATTTTCCCTCTTTCTTTAATCTTCGTCCGGCAATTCTGTGGTGTATTTTGAAAGTAAGGCTTTCACTTTCTGCCACAATCCCTTTACGGGCAATCCGGCCAATGTCATATTTTTTAAGATGCTTACAATCTCATACGCCACAAAGAGAATGGCGAAAAATTCCGACATGCCCAGGTGTAACGGCGTTTCCATACCGATAACTGCCCATAAATCCTTTGGGATAAATCCAATAAGGTTGATGCTTACCACCACATCCGCCAGGTGTAAAAACAGAATGGACAAAATCATGCCCACCTTGCGGATTGCTCCATTGATGCCCACACAACTATTGAATTTTCTTTCTTTGCACGCTCTAAGCACGCCCATAATTGTGTCAAAAACGATTGCCAGGGCAACCGCTCTTAAAAACGGGCTTTGTTCCATCTGCATGAGAAAATACAGTAACTCGCTTTTCATGGCTCCTTTCTCCTTTCTTCGTTTTTTTCTTGGTACGGTATCATTGTAGGGCGTTTGGAGTTGAAATTCTGACCCTATTACACGCCGGGCGGCTCCGGGCTTATGCCGGAATTAAAATATTGCTTTCCGTCTGCTCCCACTCCCAAAACAGTAATTCATATTCTATGGACTTTGTAACGTGGTAGGTGTCGGCGTGGCCCATGTGTCCCAGGCGGCTTTCATATTTTCTTGTAAATGTTTCTTTGTCCAGTTCTCCGGCTTCCAAATGCTTCACATCATTTTTCAGCCGCCGGACGGATGCCTTGCGGACTTTTCTATAATTTGGATGGTGGATATATCCGCAAAAATCAATCCCGTTTCCGGCGTAAAGAATGGTGCTTTTGGGATTTATCTGCAATGCCATTTCCTTTTCCAAAAATTCTTCTATTCGCTTAACCCATTCCTTTAACTGGTTAAGGTCCGGGGTTAAAATAATAAAATCGTCCATGTATCGGATGTAATACGGGATGTGTAAAACGTGCTTTACGAATTTGTCCAGGCGGTTGCCGTATACATTGGCAAATAACTGGCTTGTGAGGTTCCCCACGGGGATGCCCACGCCGTCCGGCAATATCCCGTTCTTATCTATGATTTCATCCATGAGGATAAGGGCTTTCTTATCCCCTATGTACCGTCTGTTTTCGTCTTTTAATTTGTCATGTGGAATAGATGCAAAGTATTTGTGTATGTCCCCTTTATAGGCATAAAGCCGCAATCCCTCACGCTCCATAAGTTCATACATCCATTGGTATAACTGGTTACTTGCGGCGTGCATCCCTTTCCCGTCCCGGCAAGCGTAAGAATGATAATAAAACCCCTGTTCAAATATCGGCCCTATGGCGTTTACAATCATGTGCTGCACCACCCGGTCATAGAAAGGTAACGCCATAATCAACCTTTCTTTTGGTTCCCATACCTTAAAAACGGTATATTCTCCCTGGTGGTATGTGAGGTTTTCCGCTTCATCACATGCCCTTAAAAGGTTATCTTCCTTTGACATAGAAAAAGCCAATACCTCTTCACTGTACCGCTTGCATTTTGCGGCCTGGTGGAATGAAGTATTGGCGTTGTCAAAGGTATACATTTTATCATGCAATCCTTTAACTGTTTTCATGTTGTGCCCTACCAATTTTCAAATATTCTTTTACTAAAAGGCGGTGCCTTTGTTATTTTGTCCTGGTGTGCCCAGGAACGGGAAAACCGTCTGACTTATCAAAAATGTTAGATAAATCTTTGCCAGTAACCCATAGGTTTCTGTGTCTGAAAATGCTGATTAGTCACAGACGCACCACACGCCAATGTTCGTGTTCACGTTCCACGGGTAGTTGTTGCAATTGACGGCCCGTGAGCCGCAATACACGCCGTAGCGCCAATAGCCGCCGCCAACGAGGGCGTGCAAGCCAGTGCTTGAATACATCCACGCTTGACCGTAACCGCCGCCAAATACGTCATACCGTGCACCACTGGAAGCCGTGGGGTCATGTATCAACTCATTTAACCATTTCCAAACATTTCCCACCAGGTCGCAAATATTAAAACTGCTTACGGCGTTTGCAATCTTTCCAACGGCCGTTCTTGCGGTGTTGGTTTTTGCCGTCCATCCGTTGGTATTGGAATTGTCAAGGCCCTGGGGGCTTCCGTCTGCTGCCACGGTAAATTCCATATAGTTCGGCAATCTCTTTCCTACACGTCTTGCACGTTCCCCGGCAATATACCAGTTAAGGCCCTCGGTTCCCGTAATTGGTGTGGCGTTATAAACGGACTGCAAACCATTGGCCCCGTCATTACTGGAGAGGTAAATATCTCCCCATAATGCGTTCCCCAGGTATACCATGCCGGACGGGTCGCATTTAGGACGGTGCTTTGTGGTCCATACGGAATTTGGTAAAATATCCACACGGGTATTGCTTTCCCATCCACTTCCCCTTACGGACCCGGAAGCATTGACCGGGCGGCCAAAATCATCCGTATTTCTTACACGTCCATAAGGGAAACCGCCAATTTTACGGGTGTTTGTATCGTCCCATTCCTCGCCGTCCGGGAATGTGGAATTTAAGGAAATCAAATAAATTTCATCCTGGGCATCCGTTCCGGGGTCGCAAATGTAAATATAATAATCGCTTCCGTGTGCAAAATCGGCTCCCTGGTCCAGGTTTGCCTTGGTAAGTTCGGTTTCTGCCGTCTTGAATACGGCGTTTTCTTCTACTGCAATCACACATCCGGCGGCAATCGTAACCGTGCCCGCGTCACTGTACTGGATGTACTCTTTTACCGGGGCCACAATGTCGGAAATGGCCGCCATTTTGGCAACTGTGATTTTTGCCCGTTCATCCGTCATATTTTCGTCATAAACAAATAATCTACTCATTATGCCAGTTCTCCTTTCATTGCTTCCACTTCCTCTTTCGTAATGCCCAGGCGGTCATAATATGTAACCGCTGCCGGGATGCCAATTTCTGTGGTGCCCATATTTAAGGCTTTGGAAAGGGTTAAGATAGTGTGGGTAATGGTGTTGTTCTGTTCTGCTGCCGTGTCGGTGCTTTCTGTGCCCTCTGCGGCGGCTTCTACGGGTTCATTGGTATCTTTGTCCACCTCTGCCTTTTCAACCTTAATATGCTCCACGGTCTTAACGGTTGCGGTCACGTTCCCGGCTTTTACCTTGTCCCCCTCTGTAACCTCGTTTACAAACATAAGGGTAACGCCCTTTCTGTCCTCGGTTTTCTCCAGGATAGGGCAAAAGATGAAATTCTGATTTTCCAACTTCTCAACTGCTGCCAACCAATCTTCTTTTTCCAGGCTACCTTTTTTTACCAGTTTATAGGTATTTACCAGGTCAGACCGGGTTTTGATAACTTTAGGAAATCCTTTCATACTTTTATACCTCGCTTTCTTTCAATAAATAGGTTCCAATGTAATTGCCAATGTAGGCCATGTTTGTGCCCTCACGCAATGCAACGGTCATGGTGTGCATTAAATCCGTGTTGTCGGCGGTAAACTTCTTTGGAATAGCCATAACGCTTTCCAAATTTGTTTCCACCGTGTAGTCCCCGGCTTCCGTGATATAAAAGCCAATTCCCGTGGCGGAAATATCGGCGGTCTGCACGGTTCCCGTTGTGGTATTGGTAAGGGTAACTGTGACGGGTGCCGTGATGTTTTCCAACAAATATTCCATGTATACCTTGTACGCCATGTTGTGGACTTTTACCCGTAAATCATCAATCTGTAACTGTAAATTTCCGGCCACATCCCCGGCAAGTTCGCTCTGTTTTTCTGCAAACCATTCATTCCAGGCCGCCGCCTGGTTGTCCATGAAATCCTGGGTAAGTTCGGCATACTCTTCCACAAAATCGGCATGGTCTTTTTCCATTGCCTTTTTCTCTTTAGAAAACCAGGCATTAAACTGGGCGGCAAACTGGGAAAAGTCCAGTTCTTCAAACTGGGAACCGATAAAGCCGCACACGGTTTCATCCGCTCTTTCATCCGCAATGTCTGCCTGGGTAATTTCAACCGCTCCGGCCGGAATGTAAATACGGGCCAGGCTCTTTTCCTGGATAACGTCATTGTTTACCAGTTCCGGGGCCTGGGGGTTGCTTGAAAATGCACCCTCTAAAACGTAAATACTCGGCTTTCTTTCGGTTTCGTCATTCCTTAACACAATGCGGTCAATTCGTGGAAGCGTACCGCTTGCCTGGCTCAATGTGAGGTTTAACGGGGCGGTGTTGTGGATGGTGTGCAAGGCGTAACCCGTCCGGGTGCCGCCGTCCACCGTTACTTCCATTCCGCCTGCTGCCGTGACTTGTAAATGTCCATACGCCACGCCCTCTTTGTAAAAAGGGGCTTTGTCCTCGTTCATGTCCTGGCCGTTGTACATGTGTTCTTTATCGTTTAGGTCGGTAGCATTATAGAAAAATCCTCTTACTGCCATGGTCTTTTCACTCTCCTTTCCTTTATTCGTCCCATTTTATTGTGGTGGGTAGGGCATCCCCAAAAGTGGGCACCACATACATGCCCCCGTATTCGTAAACCTCGCAAAGTTCCGTAATTCTAAGGTTCTGTGCGGTGTTCCACTTTTTCTTTTTGACTGTTACAACGTCCCCCAGGTCATAGTCTTTTCCGTAAATAAAATTAACGTCCGCTTCCGCTTCGGCTTCAAAATTTTCAAGCACCTTGTTTTCGTTAAGGTACTCCTGCCCCCTGGTCTTTAGGGCTTCCAAATACTGTGCATCCGTCAATTGGTCTTTGTTTATGTCTTTGGCATCCAAAAACACTTCCCGTAAATCAAACCCGGTTCCACCGCCTACGGTTACATAGATGCGGTTTACGCCGTCCCCGGCTCCGCCCACAATAACTTTTGTTTTCATGGTGGCATCACTGTAATTGTGTTTTGCCTGGTTCAAATTATCGTAACTTTCCGAAAATATAACCCTTGGGTTTGTGCCCTGGGCCTGGGTGCGGTCCACTCCCTTATAGGTTTCAAAGGTCATGGTCTTTTTTTTGAAATCCGGCACGATACGAAAACCGATTTCTGCAAATCTTGCCAGTTTCGTGTGGTATTCCAGGACGTTTTTATAAGTGGCCTGGAATTGCACTTTTGTTTTGTCCCCGGTATCGGCTCCAATCTGTAATAACGGGATTTTTTCCATGCGGTTTAACATAAAGTGCATAGCATCTTCCACGGTGCCGTTAAAATTAAAAAGTGGCCCGGTCAAACGGTCCCCCAGGTATACGGGAAGAAAATATCCGTTTCTGGTAATCTCATTTACCAGGGTGCTTTCCTCTTCCGTCTGGTCCCCCCGTATCACGGCGGCTTCCTTTTTGTCCCCTTTGGTTATGATATTCCCCGGCTTTAAAAGTCTTAAATTTTCCGCCGTAACCGGGCAATGAAGTTCAAATGTATCGCACTCATAATATTTTCGGTGCCACTGTAAGGATGTATGATTTTCAATGTGCCCCAACCGTTTAAGGTTGCGGTCATATACATGTATTTCCATGATTACACCCCCAAATATAAAATTCTGTAATATACCGATACGGAAAGGTAGTTGGTGCCCTCTTCGGCGGAATAGGTAAGTGTATTGGTTCCATCCTGCAACTGGATAAAGTCCCCGTCCTCGTCCAGGTATTCATTTATCACGGTGCCGTATTTCTCAATAACTCTGTCCCAATCAATCACGCCGTAATTGTCTTTGTGGTTCTCAATCTCTGCCTGGGTTACACCATCCAAAAGGTATACATTTTTCTTTCCCGTATAGGTGTTTATAATGACGTACTGGCCGGATGACATGATAAAATCATTGTCTGTATATCCAACCTTGGTAAATTCTCCGCTTTCGGCATGATAGATGGCCGGATTTTTCACGCCGCCATCTGCCCGGAAAATAACCACAATACCGATATTGTCGGCACCGCTTTCATTTTCAATTTCCTTTACCAAATCCGCTTCACGGTGTCCAAATATGCGGCCCTCTTCCGGGAAGCACGCCGGGAAGTAGAAATCACTTACCCAGGATGCCATTACCACTTCAATATCTGCCAGGTCCTTAAAATACGGGTCTGTGCATTTAAGGGAAATGGTATAATCTCGCACAACGCCCGTTGTATTTCCCGGTATGATGCTTTCCACTTCGTATTCAATGGCTTTGGCTTCCCCGTCCTCTATATACTGCATGGTGCCCGTCCGCTTAATCGGAAAGGTGCGGTATAAAAGGTTACGGTTTGCCTTGTAATTGCTATCCATTTCCACGGTTAAGACAATATTTCTTTCCTTTGCCGTGGCTCCCTGGTAAGTGCTGCCGTCCGTTGTGGTGTTTTCGCTTGTTACCACATTGCTTTCAATGCCGTAAATTCCCTCTATATCCAGTAAATGGAACGGGGTAAACTCGTCCCAGGTAAAGGTCAATGCCACGTTTTTATCACTGGTGCATATCACTTTAATATCTGACATTTCCGCTTACCCCCTTTGCATTGCTAAAATCATGCTTCTTGTCTGTAATCTTGTTTGTCTTGCTACTTCATACGGGCTTAACGCCTTGGGGCTTGTAATGTTCACGTTCTGAACATATCCGCCACCGCCTTTTCCGGCGTTCTCCATGGCGTGGTTTTTTGCACTTCCCGTAAGTGGTGTAACAACGGCTTTTCCGTTTACCATGCTAAGAAGTTCCGGCCCGGCTTCTGCCACCATGGCCGTGCCCTCTCTAAGCACGCCGCCTTTTGCCAGTCTTGGCAATGACAATTCCCCTATTTTTCCCAGGGAAACGCCCGGTATTTCATTGATAATTCCAATTACACCGTTTATCATGCGGATAAATTTATTTACAACGCCCTCAATGGTAGCCAAACATGAGTTAATGGCAGATTTAAAGGCATCCCCTACGGCCGAACCGATTTTTACACCTACGTCAACGAAACATCCTTTAATTTTCTCCCACAAGCCGGAAAAGAAAGAAGTCACGTTGGCAAAGGCATTTTTAATATTGGTCCATGCGTTTTGAAACTGGGTGCCGAACCACTGCGGCACTGCTGCCAGGGCCGTTTTAATTTCCGTCCACCGGGCACCGAACCAGGAACCGATTGCCGCAAATACATTTGTCACATTGGTGTAGGCATTTGTGAACATAGTAAGGAACCACGTTGCCACCTGGGCCAGGGCGTTTTTAATATCCTGCCATCTGGCACCAAACCAGGAACCGATTGCCGCAAATACGCCCGTCACGCCGTTATAGGCTTCTGTAAATCGGTCAATGAACCACTGACCCACGCCCTGGAATATGGCAACTATTCCGTTCCACAAATTTTGAAAAAACTGCTTTATATTTGCCACAAAATTGTCCACAAATTCCCGGAACGCTCCGCAATTATCGTAAAGAAGTTTGAACGCTCCGGCAAACGGGTTTACGATAAGCAATAAAAGCCCCTGCCAGTTATTTTTTATAAAATCAACCACGGTGTTAAAAGCGTTTGGCAATGTTTCCGTGAAAAATGTCTTTATTCCGTCCCATGCGGCAAAAAACGCTTTTTTAATGGATGCCCAAATTGCATTTACTCCATTTCTGAACCACTCGCACTTGTTATAAAGTGTTACCAGGATGGCTATACCCGCCGTAATTGCCGTTACAATCAATATGATAGGGTTTGCTGCCAACACTGCATGAAACGCCGTAAATGCCGCCTTTGCTGCTTTGACGGCCGGGCCAATCTTCCCCACCACGGTTATGATGTTTGAAATGCCCGTGGCTACCTTTCCAAAAATGATAAGTGCCGGACCGATTGCCGCCACTACGGCTGCAATCTTAATAATGGTTTCTTTCTGGCTCTGGCTTAAATTCTTAAACCACTGTGTAAACTCTTTTACCTTTCCCACCACTTTTGTAATGGTTGGCTGCAACGAACCTAAAAGAGTGGTGCCCAGGTCTGCCGCTGCCAATTTCAAATTATTGGCGGCCACCTTTGCTTCATCCCACGGGTCTTGTGTGGCATTAAATGTGTCCTCAACTACGGTTCCGTAATCTTCCATGGATGATGAAAGGCTTTCAAGGTCAATTCTTCCCTCACGGATGGCGTTTGACATTTCCGCCGCCCCTTTGGTTCCAAATACTTCCTGGGCAATGCTTAACGCTTCCGTTTCACTGGATGCGTTTTTGATTTTATCAATGGTAAGGCCCAGGGCTTCGTCAACGCTCTTGCCCTCGTCCGTGTATACCTTTATGGATTTTCTCAACCCTGCCATGGCCGTATCTGCATTTACGCCGTTTGCTTCAAACTGTGCCAAAAGGTTTGTGGACTGCACCAGGTTAAGCCCCATTTCTTTAAATGTGGCCCCATTCTTCTGCAAACTGTCCATAAGCGTGTCCACACTTATGCCCGTTTCCTGGCCTTTCTTCGTGAGAAGTCCCAGGACGTTGCCCGTTTCGGATGCGTCTATGTTGTATTGCTCCATGATTTTGTCCGTTTTACCAATGGAGTTGTTTAAATCCGTGTCATTGATATTGGCAAATTCTATAAACTGCTTTGAAAGGTCTTTGAGGGTGTCCCCGGTGGCTCCAAAACGGGTGTTGATTTCTCCAACGGCCGTTCCGGCATCCTGCATTTCAATAGGCATTTCCGTAAAAAGGTCATCCGCAATTCCGTTCAGTTCTTCCAGGGCTTCCCCGGTGGCTCCCGTCTTTGTAATGATAGTATCGTAACCATCATCCAATTCCATTGCCGCCGCTACCCCGGCACCACCTAAAGCCGTAACCCCGGCGGTCACTGGCAAAAGTTTATTGCCAATGCCCGTGGCTTTGCCACCTACTTTTCCAAATGCTTCCCCCACTTTTTCCAGGGAAATATTGCTTTTCCCGGCTTCCTCTTCTAATTTCTTCAAAGAAAGTTCCGTGGCTTCAATCTCTCTTTTGATAGCCCGGTATTGTTCCTCTGAAACTTCGCCTTTTTTAAACTGTTCTTCCACCTGGGCTTCCGCCGTTTTGAGAACGTCCAACTTTTCCTTGGTTTCTCCCACGGCTTTTGTAAGTAACTGCTGCTTTTGTGCCAGGGCTTCGGTATTCTTGGGGTCTAATTTCAGCAGTTTTTCCACTTCTCTAAGTTCTGCCTGGGTGCTTTTCACGTTTTTATTTACGCCGCCCAGGGCCTTGTCAAGTTTCGTGGTATCGCCGCCAATTTCAATGGTTATACCCTTTATATTGTTAGCCATGCCTTAACCCCCTTTCTTCTTAAAATTCTTTCGCAATCCCTCACGGTCCGGCTTGGTCTGCTCCATACGCCAACAGTTTTTCAGATATTCCCGGCCCTCTTCTGTCTTTGAATTTTTAAAAATCATGGCTTCACGCATAAAAAATAAATACACGTCAATTTCCATTTCCTGGACTTCGTAAATATCAATATGGCAATAGTCCATTACCAATTTTTCCGGCCGTGTAAGAAGTGTATATGGTATCTCGTCCCCTTTATCCTGGCGTGGATAAAAGGGCATTTTTAGTTTGGGTTTGCTTTTAACTCGTCCACAAATTCCATATAGGCTTCCAGAATGGCGGTACACTCTTCAATGTCGTAATCTTCCACATCCTCTGCCGTTACGGGCACCTTTCCCATGTTATTGCTCAACACTGCTGCCAATAAACGGTAAATACTTTCTGTATCTTCAATAGTGGGGTTGTCCTCGTCCGTATCTTCCAGGTCTTTGATGGCTTCAAAAACGTGTTTCTGTGGCATCCTCACAAGGATTTTCTTTCCCTTTTCGGTCACGTTCCCGGCTTCGTCCGTCTTGTCCTTTAATGTGAACGGCCAGAACGTCCTTTTTAACTTATTGCAATTAAATTCTTTTACTGCCATAGCGGTATTCTCCTTTCAAAAAAGCGGCCAGGGCTTTCCCCTGGCCGCTTTGGTGGTTTCTACAAGGTATCGGATGCGGTTGTGGGGTCCATGTCCTCTTCATACAAAATAAGCGTGCCCTCTTTGTCCATGGGCTGTGCTTTAAATTCTGCATCAATAACCGTTTCACTGTCCTTGGCAAAAGCAATGGTAAATCCGGCCTGGTTGCTTCCGACAATGGTAACTCTCACATCCCCGTCCACGGTGTCCTTATGGACAAAATGAAGTACATAACGCTTTCCGTCTGCATTTCCAATACCACCGATTTTTACAGTACGCTTTTTCTTCTCTGCATCTTCGGTTACTCTGGCCGTCTGGCATAATTTCTTTAACGTGGTTCCGCACCATGTCATAATACCGGATTTCATGGTTGCTTCCTCTTCGGTAATGATAACCTTGGAAACTTTGCCCATATCGTCTTTGGCTTCATAAAAAGAGGGTGCGTACTCAATTTCTGCACCACCTTTAATGTGGCCCAGGCGGTTTTCTTCGGTTTCCAGTTCTTCGTTGGTCGGCATTTCCGCATTTGTTCCCTCAAACTCGGTACAATACAAATCGCCGGAACCTAAAACAATGCTTTCTTTGTTCATACTCTGTTTACTCCTTTCGTTTTGGTAAGTAACCCTTTGATTTCATAGGCAGTTTGGTAACATTCTTCGTCTGGGATAGGTGCCAGGTACATGTCATATTCCACATCCGGCACCACTTCCGTTTCAAACGCCGCCGCCAGGTCTTTGCGTTCCTGGTTATCCTCTGCCGTATAAAGTTCAAAGTCTATGTCTTGGGCTTTGAGGTTGTTTAGGCCGTCCGCCCCTCTGCCCGTTTCGTGAGATAATAGGTAAACTATGTAAGGAAGCGGCGGCACCGGGTCATCAACGGTTCCCACAAACTCATTTTTTGTAATGGGTACGCCGTGTTTTTTTGAAAAGGCTTTGGCTCTTTCCACCAATTCTTCCGCGTTCATGCTATCCCCTCACTTTCTGCGTAATTTTTGAAACGGCCAAATCTCCCAGGGTTTCATTGACTGGGGCAATATGTTCAAACGCTTTTACGTTTCCGTAAGTTCTGCCGCCCCGGCGTAACTGGTGGCCTTTTTCCAGTAAGTGGGTCAATTGGTAATTCTTTTTGTTGTATACTGAATAACCATTAAGCCCGGTTATAACGGAAGTCCTGCCGCTTCGTTGGTCATATGTCCAATCTTTGGTATATCTTCCCGTTCTTTCCTGGTACGGTCCACCTTGCCTTAAACTTTTGGCGGCTGCGGCTGCGGTTTCTTCAAACGCTTCATTTGCCGCACGTTTTACAACGTCATTGCTCCAATTTTCCAATTCCGCCTTTATGGCTTCGTCCAGGTTGTCAATGGATGCTCTCAACCTTTCCCCACCCTTTCCCCGGCGTAAAGTTCTACTTTGCCGTTGCTCTTTGGTCCGTATGTTCGGTAAATAGCCATTTTCTTGCCATCCACCTTTATTTCTGTTTGGTTCTCATACTCAAATCCCCAAACCTCAACCATCATGGATGCCTTGAAACCCTTTTGCCCGGCCGCCGCAAATTCATCACGGCCAACCGGGTTGATTTCTCCGAAAACATCCTTTTCCAGGTATTCCGTTTGGTTCTTTTTAATTAACAGTGTCACTAATGCTTCTATGGTAGCCACCGCCTTTGATTTTCGTACAAATCATGTCATAGGATGCCATTAACTCGTTATGGTTCTCCGGGTTGCCAAAATTCGCCTTGGTGTAAATCAATGCGGCTTCGATAATCAAAGGGTCTGTGATGTTTTCCGGGTCCAAATAGTCCGGGTGCACGCCAATACGTTTTAAGTCCGCAAGGGCAACCGCTACAAGTTGCCCCACGTCCTCGTCTAAAACGTCATTGGATGTTTTACGCACCCTTAATTTGGCCTTGGCAATCAATTCTTTCTCTGTCATGCTCTGCCGCCTTTCTTATTTTCGGTTTTACTGGCCGCCACCGTCGGACGCTGCCGCCGGGTTCTTCACACGGATAAATCCATTCTTGGCAACCACGTTTCCGCCCATGAATACACACGCCTTATAAGCAATCTGACCCTGCTTAAATTTGTACTCTGTGGATTTCTGTGCATCAATATCACTGAAAATAGCCACTTCGTTTCAATATCAGAGAATACGGCAACCTCGTAATTGGATAACGGACCGTAAGCCATACAATAAGCATCTTTTGTTCCGCCAATTTCTGCGCAAGCGGAGTTGATGATATAAGGCACTTCGTCAATTGTTCCGGTATTGCCATGGTTTACGATTGTATAAACCTTTCTGCCCTGTTTATCTCTTAACTTGGCAAACTTTTTAAGGTCTTTCTTGCTAAGGATAAGCACCGCCATATCTTCCACATCCTCGTCCCCACCATAGGAATAAATGATTTCATCCAGTGTTCCGTCATCAATGGCGGTAATGGTGGAAATGTCGGTGCTGCGGTCAATAATGTCATCCGCTGAAGAAGTAGGATTGTAGAAAATTCCACGGAATTTTCCAGTTCCGCCAGCACCTACCAAAATCTGACGGGAAGCGTATCTTCTGATTGCACGGTTCACGCTTTCTTCCACAACTCCGTCATAATCTGCATCCGGCAGTTTCGACATTTCTTCCGGCTCTTCTGCGTATGCCGTGATTTTCTCACGCACAATGTCCGCATATCCAAAAGTCGGTTCAGAAGTGTTGTAATCTGTGTTTTCCGTTGTGCTTCCGGCTCCGTCCCCGTAAGACTTTACAAAAGGCCGCTGATAACTTTCGCCGCCAACAAGCGGAACGGTCCTTACTCTGTCAATAAGGGAAGAAACATTGTTGAAAGTCGGCATAATATCCGGGCTTGTATGATGTGGCATTACCACCCCGGTTGCCGTGCTTAATGCGTTACGGGGGTTTGCAAGGGCTTTGGCCTTATAGGAAACTTTTTTACCGTCCTTTAAGGCTTTTCCGCTCTTTTCTCTTACCTGGTTTTTCGGTTCGCTTCCGTTTTCTCCCGGTTTTCCGTCCCCAGTATCTTCCGGGTCCGTGCCCCCTGCTGCCTGGGCGGCCGCCATTAAATCTTCCCTGGCTTTAATCTCGTCCAGGATTTCCCCAATGGTTCTGGCTTCGTCCATGGCATCCGTCAATTCCTGGCCGCTTAACGCCTGGGCGTTCTTTCCCAGGTCTTTCAGTCTGTCTTTCAATTCTTTCTTTGACATTTTCATTAACTCTTCTCTTGTCATGTCCTATTCTCCTTTCTACTGCCCCATATGGGCCATGGTAAGTGCAACAATTTGGCTTCGTTTCTCCTGGTCCGCCTTGTCCTGCTGCCCGGCGGTTTCCCCAGGTTTTAAAATATCTTTGGGGGCATTGTGACAATATAACTTTGTGTAGTCCTGCACGGCGGCGGCAATGGTGTTTTCCTCTCCAACCTTTACCCGGAAATACTGGGCGGCCTGGGTGCCGTTTAACCATGTTTCCTGCTCCATAAGTTCCTTTATTGTTTCAATGTCCACGCCCTCGTTTAGATGTTCGGCGTAAATGCTCCAAATACCGCTTTCCACGGCATCCAGGGTGTCCGCCATTTTCCGCATGTCCGTGGCGTTTCCCTCGCACCCTGCCCATGGCTTATGTATCATCAAATAAGCATTGGACGGGATTGTGGGCATATCACTGTCCGCAAATGCGATAACGGAAGCAATGGACCCGGCCAGTGCATCCACATAGACGGTTTTCTTTCCTGCATACCGTTTGAGCATGTTGTAAATGGCAATCCCGGCAAATACGGAACCGCCGCCGGAATTGATGTAAATATTTAAGTCCTTTCCGTTTGCTTCGGTAAGGAAATTCTTGATTGCTTCCGGGTACTGGTCCTCTTCCTGCCATGCTCCCCACCAATCGCTTACAATGTCCCCGTAAAAATAAAGGTCCACGCTTGTTTCCGTGGCGTTCTTAAACTCATAAAATTTTTCCACGGTAGCGTGTGCGGCATCCTTGCAAGCGGTAAATCTCTTTTTTGCTCCTGGCATATCCTTAACCCCCTTTCATAGTTTCTAAGTAAGCACGGGCGGCCGCTTCCATTGCCCGGCGTTGCTTGTCCTGCTTTTCTGTCTGGTCTGTGCCCTCTCCCTGGCCGTTCTGTCCAACCTGGTAAAGGCTTTGGTCCCCGGCTTTTACATAGTTCAAAGAAACCATACGCACGTCCCCGTCATCCACTGGCCCGTAATACATAAGTGCCCGGTATTCGTTTATTGTCATGGCTCCACGGTCAAACATATTTCCGCCTATGGCATCTCTGGTCTGTAATGTGGCATACTGCAAAAGATTGGCGGTAAATTCAATCTTATTGCCATACCCAATTTCCCTGGGTGTTAAAAGTTTAAATGTAAACTCATACCCCAATTGGATTGCCACGGGTTCAATGACATTTTCATAAAAAGAAATCCATTCCTGGTCGGAAAGTGTGGACGTTAAAACCTTTTCATTTACGCCGTAATAACGGTATACGTTGTCACGCAAGAATGTAATTTGATTGGTTGGTACGTTTGGCGTGCGTTGGGCAATTTCTTTAAATTCCACCGTACTGTCAATGGCTGCAATTCCCCCGGCGTTGTCGGCGTTCATGTAGGCATCCTGGAAGTCCTTGGCAATCTTTTTCAGTTCTTCATTGTCTGCCAGGTTGTTATATCTCAAATACCCGGCAAGTGAATTGGAACGGTTGACAATGTTCTTTACTGTTTCGCCGGATGTTTCGATAAGGTCCAGGCTCCGCTTTAACTCCAAATCCGGGGACGTTCCCAGGAACCGCTTTTTGTTATACCTTGCCTTGATGTGAATAACATTTTGGTATGGCACTGTGTAGGTTTCCCCG
>ENA-ORMS01001995-ORMS01001995.1-human-gut-metagenome-genome-assembly--contig:-NODE-1995-length-15259-cov-3.011050_pt1 | contig 15259 bp, 6 predicted proteins | sample MGYA00242104_ERZ508997 | MGnify/ENA primary metagenome ERZ508997 (study PRJEB26280, sample SAMEA2338704) | human gut metagenome | biome: human gut; feature: human-associated habitat; material: faeces... | reverse complement strand
CCAAGCAACTTCCTCCACGCCAATCCGCAATCTGCGGCCCAATCCTGATATTCGTCCCCATCTCGCCCGTGAAATAAAAGGGGGCACGCAACAGGCTGTCGAGCACGAGATGGGCCGCATAAGTGGGCTTCACGATGTCCGAATCGTTCTTGTGCTTTTCTATGATAGGCATAAACTGGTAATATAATTTTTCACGCCATGGCACAAGCTCTTCATTCCCTACACGATAAGGCAATACATATTCGCAAAATTGCCCGAAAGGCACATTCTTCCCCCATGGCTGTTCGCGCCATACCTTGAATGCCCACTCTATATTCGTCACCAAATAAGCAGGATCGATATAAATGTCTTTCTTCATGGTTATATTCCTCGCACCGGAAAACCCACAGACCTTGGCCGCAGAATCCAAAGCTTGCTGATAGGTGAATTTGCCCGTACCGAACAACTCGTACGCCTTATACACCGCCCCCATGTCTCCGGAGGCGACACCTTCATGGCAAGCCAAATTACTTATCAAGAACAACGCGGCCTGCTGTTTCAGGGAATCCCCTTCATAAAGTTCCAACACATGCCGCAAAGCCGGATTCTTTTTCAAAGCCAACGCATACATGTCTTCTTCCGATGAAACGGATGTGCAACTTACACCCAATGCGAATAGCCCTAAAAGATGAAAAAACAGTCTTATTTTCATGATATTAAAATTAGATTAATATTTAAAGTTATGCGAAATTAATAAAACAGCATAACAAATCCAAATAAAAACGCGAAAATATGTAATTCAAAATAAATCATGTTATGTCAGAATTCACGTTGTTCGACATACTGCGATTCTCGCACCCTTTTCCCAAAAAAACATGGTATTGTTCCTTCTAATTTATGGAATACACCACAACTTTCACGACATTTCATTTTGATTTCTTGCGATAATTCCTTTTCTTTGCATTTGCATAAACCCTAAAATAAATATCTTATGGGCAAGCTCAAAGACAGATACATACGATTCGACTGGGCCATCAAGCGGCTGCTACGCGACAAGGCCAACTTCGCCGTGCTGGAAGGGTTGCTCACAGTGCTCTTCGAGGACAAGACGCAAATCGTGGAAATATTGGAAAGCGAGGGGAACCAATTGGCCGAGACCGACAAGTTCAACCGCGTGGACATCAAGGCCAAGAACAGCAAAGGCGAAATCATACTCGTGGAGGTGCAGAACACGCGGGAGGTTTATTATCTGGAACGCATACTGTACGGCGTGGCCAAGACCATTACCGAACACATTTCATTAGGCGAAAGCTATGGAAACATCAAGAAAGTGTACTCCATCAGCATCGTCTATTTCGATTTGGGCAAGGGTAACGATTACCTCTACCACGGACAGAACCGTTTTATAGGCGTGCACACTTCCGACGAACTGCAAATCTCGACCAAACAGGAGAATGCCATCCTGCCCAAGTACCCAAGAGAGATTTTCCCGGAATATTACATCATACGCGTGAACGAGTTCGACAAGGTAGCAAAGACGCCACTGGAAGAATGGGTTAACTACCTAAAGACCGGGGAAATCGAACCCGACACCAAAGTGCCGGGATTAAGCGAGGCACGGGAGAAACTGAAATATTACAGTATGGCTCCCGCCGAACGATACGCCTACGACGAGCATCTCAATGCCATCATGATACAAAATGACGTGTTGAGCACAGCCAAACTGGAAGGATTGACGGAAGGACGGTCGAAAGGGCTAGCCGAAGGACGGGCAGAAGGATTAGCGGAAGGACGGGAAGAAGCACTCCTATCCACGGCACGGAACCTGAAGGCCATGGGGCTTTCCATGGAAGATATTTCTCATGCCACCGGGCTCTCCAAAGAAGACATCGTGAAATTGTAGGTTTCTTGTAGGGTGTCATTCCGGCGCACACCATCGCATATATACCCGAAACGAATCATCACAAACCGGAAAACCAATCATAACACAATGGTTTTCCGGTTTGTGGTAAGAATAAATGATTCCTTGCTGATATTGTCTATAACAGTATAGGTTGTATCCGTTACTCGGAAATCATTTGTGTTAAACACATAATATTTTCATGATATTATCATAATTAGACGAACAACAAGTTGTTTTCCACTATATCAAAATGTGGGGACGGTGCTACTCCATCTTTCACATCGCCCCCATCGGGAAAGTATAAATGTAAGAGTTTCCTTACTTACATTCGCAAATATACGAGATTCGATTCGAAGTTCAAATAAAAATGCGAAAAAAGTAAGAAAAAAAGTTTGTATCCCTATTTTTATTTCAAATAATAAAAAAAGAGAACCGCCCCCAATCTTGTTTCTTGAAGTTTGGCCTCGCAGCCGTAATCATCACCGTGAACAGCCCCAACCAACGCTTCACCATACTGCCACTGGGGATAAAAACCGGGGACGTCCCGCACAAGCTTTCCTTGAAGGTGGGATTGTCCGTCGGACAGGTTTTCCATGTGACAATAGACCTCATCCGCATATTCAAAAATACCCAACCAACGGTCGGAGGTCAAGAAATCATGAAACGTCCCGACCTTTCCCGCACTCAGGAAGTCTTCCGCCTCCCGACCTTGTTCGGGAGTCAGGCTACCATAGTCCGCACGATAAGCCAATACCGGAACCGTATCGCGCCAAACATAAATATCGTTGGAAAAGGGTGCTTTCAGGAAAACGTCCCCCTTCGGATTACGGATAAAAGGTTTGCCCACCGGCCAAATAGCCTGACTTAAATCAGCAGAAAGGAACTTACCCAATACCTTGCCCGATGTGTCCGTATGGACAATCAATTCTTCACGGTCTCCGGGAGAACTGTTACTAAGCAAGAATCCGTCATCTACAGGAATAATGTCATGCATCATAAAGTCCACAGGCGTACGATGCAACAAATTCAGGTCTGCATCATAAGAGAGGATACATCTTCCGGAAAAATCCATCAAGTGCACCCAGCCGCCTCCTGAAGCAATAGCGTTTGGCATAATATACTCGTTATGGCCCCGTCCCACCGTCCGTATCTGCTTGCATAATCTCCCTGTACGCAGGTTGAAGGCCGACACGGCTTTCGAAGCGTCCAATATATAGACCATGGAATCCAGAAAACACAAATCTCCTATCGAAGCCATGGCCTTCCCGTCCGTATACAACTCTACTGTGTCTATACGTGCCAAAATATCCGACACTTTCAACTCATCCCTCTCGAAGGATTTGATTTCCACAACCCACGGTTCGTCTTTTCCTTTCTTTACACCATTTTCGTCTTTGCAGCCCCAACAAGTCCATACCACACCTGCCACGGCCATCCAAACCATTGTCTTCATTTCGCAGCACCATCATTCTTTTATTTCAAAACCATACAGCATGTTTATCTCAACTTTATGTACACAAATATTTCGGGTCTCTCCCCCGACCACAATATGGCAGTGAAAGAGAAACCCGAAAGTTTCAAGTCATCATCCGATGCCTAACACCGGACGTCCTTGCTGCAACCGGCGCAAGCGCAACAAGGCCTCATAATAATAGTAATCGGCATAGATGATGGAAGCGTCTATCTCGCTCCCGGCCGGATGGTGTCCCGTACTGTGAAGCAGGAAAGACACGCAACGTTCTCCGCTCTGGTAGTTCCGGCTCAGGGATGACAACATATTTTCTGCCGCCTCACGATATTGCCGTCCCTTCTCAACATCCACATAACCGCTCAACTCCAACAAAGCGGAAGCCACCACACAGGCAGCCGAAGCATCTTTGGGTGCCGACGGCGACGGGTCGTCGAAGTCCCACAGCGGTACCCAGTCGTCCGACCGTTCGGGCAAACGTTTGAGGTACACATCCGTCACCTTTTGCGCAAAAGCCAGAAAGCGGGGGTCACGGGTCTCACGATACACCATCGTGTAACCGTAAATGGCCCAAGACTGTCCCCTCGCCCACATCGACCGGTCCGAATACCCCTGGTGTGTGACACCTTTTATCAACTTACCGCTCACCGTGTCGTAGACCGCCACATGATAGCAAGAACCGTCCTTGCGGAAATGGTTATTCATCGTCGTCTCGGCATGACGCACAGCGATGTCGTACAAGTTCTGTCCGCCACCGTTACGGGAAGCCCAGAAAAGCATCTCCAAGTTAATCATATTGTCCATGATGGTATTGTGCGGCCATCCTTGTTTTTCGACCTCACGCGGCCAACTCAGAATGGTACCTATCCGGGGATTGAAAAGTTTGGCCAACTGGTTGGCCGTGCCTACAATGACATCTCGGTAGGACGCACAAGGCGCGATGCGCATCCCGTTGCCGAAACTGCAATGCACCAGAAAGCCCAAATCATGGTCATACGGGTCACGGTCGGCCAAGTAAGCCAGTGAGGCCGTGTAGTTTCGGGCCTGACGTCCGATGTAGGCCTCGCCGCTATATTCATAATCGTACCACAACACGCCCGGCCAAAAGCCGCCGCACCACTCTTCGGGTGTAGCCGGACGGCAATTCCACTCCGTCCGGCCTTCCTTCAAATCTTCCGCAAGAATGTTACGCGGCATCCGGGTATAATCCCATCCGCCGTCTTTCTTCAAACCATCCAACGCACGTGCCACCTGACGATGACAGTATTGCAAGTCTTTCTCTACATCTACCCGCTGCTGGGCCGCCACCGGACGGCAGCACAATCCCAACAGCAATACAAATCCTATTTTATAGTTTATCCGTTTCATTGTTATCATTCTAAAAATCCCTATCGTGCACTCTTCACGCCGTACGCGCAGAAAGTGAGATAGAAAGCACAAATCAGCAGCACGCACACACCGGCTGTAATACCGGCCGCGTCCGTAGCCGCACCAATCAACGGGGTCACCGCACCGCCACCGGCCACCGCCGTAATCATCAGACCGGAAATCAGATTGGCTTTCTCCGGCATGCGCTGTACGGCCATGGAGTAGATGATGGAGAAAATGCAGGAGCAGAAGAATCCGATGCCGCCCACGCAAATCAGATCCACCGTGGCATCTTCATAGAAAGCCAACACCAGAATGGCGGCAATAGCGGCCAGAATATTGATACGGAAATACTTCATCTCGGATATCTTGGTCATGAAGAACACGCCGAGGAACGCTCCCACCGTACGGCAAATGAAGTACACCTGAGGAGCCACACCGGCATCCGATGTATCCCAACCGAAACGGGCTATCATGACTTTCGAACTGATGAAGTTCGTGGCCACATCGATACCCACCACGAAGAAGATACCCAGGAAGAGCAACAGGATGGTACGGTCGGACAGCAAGCCCCACACCTTCCCCATCGTCACGCCGCTGTCTTCCCTTTTCTCATGTGGTATAGGCGTGAAGTACAGCCAAAGGGCGGACACTAACGTAATGGCACCGAGCACGGGGAAAGCCAGATACCAGTTGTCCTTGTCGCCGCCGCCCAGCACATTCACGGCAAAAAGCATGATGAACGGGCCGCAGAACGAAGAAACAGCCTTGACAACCTGCCCGGCGGTCAGACTACTGGTCAACAGTTTCTGGTCGGTCACCACATTGTTCAACAAAGGATTGAGCGACACTTGCAGGATGGTGTTGCCGATTCCCAACAGGGCATATCCCACAAGACAGGCCCAATCGGTCTTCAACAACGGAATGAGCATACCCACAAGCGTGACCGCCATACTGAGCATGACGGTGTTCTTGCGCCCCCAGGCGTTCATCTTGATGCCCACCGGTATGCTGAAAAACAGAAACCAAATGAAGACCATCGAAGGCACGAAACCGGCCATGGTATGGCTCCCACCGAACGCTTCGCGCGCATAATCCGACGAAATACCGACAATGTCACAAAAGCCCATCACAAAGAACCCGAACAGAACGGGAAGGACCGCAAGCATAGATGTTTGTTTTTTCATGTTGTTTTTATATTTTAAAATGAGTGTTTTTCCCGTTTACGGAGTAACTCGGAACCAGTCTACATCCATCCATCCCCGGTTCACCGCAGGTTCGGCATGCGGCTCCACGCATACGAAGCCCACCTTTGCGCCTATCCACTTGCCCTGACGGGCTTTGAACGGCTTGCCACAGGGAGTAAACGTCTGACCGTCGAGACTGTATGCAAAACGGCACATCCCTTCTCCGGCTACTTGTACCCGCAAATAGACCGAACGGCTGACCGTGGGTGAATAAATGATAGTTTGACGTTCGGACGGCTCGAAACCTGCCAATTTTTCCACAGATTCCTTCCCGCCTTGCTCTGCATCCTTACAAACCCGCTGAATGAGGATGAAACGGTCGCCCTCCCGACGCACGGTCAGTGCCGCATAATCCCATCCCATGACTATCAGGCCGCCTTCCTGACCGTCTTCCTTGCTCACCATCGTGACTTTTGTCGTAGCCGTAAAAGTCTCGGCGGGGAACTTCTGGAGCAACATATTGGATGCTTCCCACAAATTTATATACTTTTCGGATAACGGCCAAGAATATAAACGGATAAAACCATACGGAGTGGTAAATCCGTACAAATCCTGATAATTGGAATGCCATTGCCATTGCAATCCAAGCTCCGTAGTGTTGAATTCGTCGCTTTCGGCCGGATTCACCCGGACGGAAGACGGCACGGACGGTTTGCGGTAGGTCAGTACGGGATTACCGCAACCGTCACCGTCCTTATCCTCGCCCACCACCGGCCAGTCGTCTTTCCACGTCATGGGTTCGAGCCAAGTCACACGGCCGTAGCATCCTTTATCCTGAAAGTGCACGAACCAGTCTTCTCCGGATGCGGTCTGCACCCAACCGCCCTGATGGGGTCCGTTGACCGGAGTATCCCCCTGCTCCATGACGCGACGCGCCTCGTACGGCCCGTACACGTTGCGGCTGCGGGCGGCCATCTGCCATCCCATTTGCACGCCACCGGCCGGAAACATCAGGTAATAGTAACCGTTGCGTTTATAAAACTTAGGTCCCTCAGCCGTGTGGTTCACATCATCATTTCCGTCATACACGATGCGGGAAGGGCCGACTACTTTCGTGCCCTCCGCGTTCATTTCGGCCACACACAACACGGAATTGATTTGTGCACGGCTCCCAGCCCACGCGTAAGCCAGATAACACTTTCCGTCATCGTCCCACAACGGACAGGGGTCGATAATGCCTTTGGCAGCCTTGACCAACACCGGATCCGACCATTCGCCGGCGGGGTCTTCCGCCTTGACCATATACACGCCGAAGTCCGGGTCGCCCCAATAGATATAGTACTCCCCGTTATGGTAACGGATACTCGGTGCCCATACGCCCCTGCCATGCTGCACGGTAGCGTAAAAGTCCGTCGGAACCAGCTCCTTCAAAGCATAGTTCACGACTTTCCAATTCACCAAATCCTTGGAGTGGAGGATGGGCAGGCCGGGCACACAGGAGAAACTGGAAGCCGTCAGATAAAAATCATTCCCCACGGCACAGACATCGGGGTCGGAATAATCCGCATGAATCACCGGATTCTTGTACATGCCATTGCCCAAATCGGGCGACCATACTGCAGACAGGTATTCCTGCGTTTGTGCCGCAAGCGGGATTCCTCCGCAAAGGAGGCAACCGCACATCGCCACCCGCAACATACCTCTTGATAAACTTTCTTTCATCATTGTACACTTTCTGTTTGATTCGATTTATAATCTTTCCTTATTATATATATACGAACGAAGAGCGGATTCTCCCTATTTAAGAATACAAAAAAACCTTGCAAAAAGCAAAATCAGCTCTTGGCAAGGTTCTTTTATGCTAACGGACAAGCCTTTAAATCTCAATCAGGCTGAACGAATAAGCCGGAAGCTCATAGTCGAATTCAGGTTTCACCTTGATGTCGCTCTCCTTCGGACGGGCATTGCGGTCGTCCCAGTTACCGGTCAACACATGCAGGCGGGCATCCAAACTCTGCGCCTCGCCGAAACGGTCTTTCAGGCTCGACAAGTCCAGCTTCCCTTTCACGGGATGGTTCAGGAGGTTCACCATTTTGATGTACACTTTTCCGGTCTTGGAATCACGTACCGTGCTGACCGCCAGACGCTCGCGTACCCCCTTACGGCCTTCGTTCACCGAAAGCGTACTTTCGATATACTCGTCGCCGCAATAGTTGCCGCAAAGCTTCTGCACGTAGTAACCTACCGTGGGCTTCACTTCCTTGTTATTGAAATAAATCATGTCGGGATTCCATTGCGTATGGTGTTCTTTGGCCAACAAAGGAGCATACGAGCTCATGGCCACCACATCACCGTTGCGCTCCATGCCGCAAATGTGCAGGGCTTCGCACAAGGCCGTCTCTATGTTGTTGGGACGGCCGGGAGTATGAGCCGCGTATTCGCCCAAATACACTTTGGAACCGTTACGGTCGTATTGGTCATAATAGTCCTGATGATAAATGAACCAACCGGGCGTCTGATAATAATGCTCGTCGATCATGTCTATCTTATGGTCTTTAGCCAAACGCCAACCGGTCTCGTAATCACTACCTTCCGACCACGGTCCCGACGTACCGCAAACGACGATGTCAGGATACTTCTCTTTCACAGCCTTGACAATCATCAGATAGCGTTCTTCAAACGTTTTGGAAATCAAGTCTTCGTTGCCGATACCGATATACTTCAGATTAAACGGTGCCGGGTGTCCTTGCTCGGCACGGAGTTTACCCCATTTCGTAGTCTTGGCGTCTCCGTTAGCCCACTCAATCAGATCCAACACATCCTGTACGTATTCCGGCATTTTGTCCATCGGGATACCTCCCTGTTGTCCGTGTCCGCAGTCGCTCGAATTCTGGCAACTCACACCGGCCGCCAGCACCGGAAGCGGTTCGCACCCCATGTCCTCGCAAAACTGGAAATACTCATAGTACCCCAAGCCTTTCGTCTGATGGTAGCCCCACAAGTTGCGTTGGGGTTTGCGGGCTTCCAACGGACCGATCGTCTCCTTCCAATTATAAATGTTGTGCAAACCGTCACCATGAGCCACACAACCGCCGGGGAAGCGCATGAACTTCGGTTTCAAATCGGCCAAAGTCTGAGCCAAATCAGCCCGCAAACCGTTCTTGCGCCCCTTAAACGTCTGTTGCGGAAAAAGCGAAATCATGTCCAAAGCCACCTTGCCCGTTCCCAACGGTTCCACTTTAATGGACGCGTGGTCGGCATCGGCATCGGCTTTCAGCACCGCCGTCATTTTTTTCCAGTCCGACTTGGGAGCTTTAAGGGTCGTCTGTGCCACCACCCGGCCGTCCTGCACGAGGCTCACCCGTATCTTTCCGCCTTTGCCCTCCAATTGCTTGGCAAACACCGACAAATCGTATTTCTCACCTTCACGGACGGGAATACCGTCGAAACCGTCGTTGACCAACCCATGTCCTTTTTCTTTGATGTCCAAGACGGCATAATGGGGATTGTGGGCATGCAGCGGAGCCACAGTATCTATGTCAAACGAAAGGCCTTCTCCGCCCGTGCTCCACGAATTGGTGGCCGTCCAGTTCTCTTCACGACCGATGTCATTCGGAGAATATTCGAAATCGCGGTTTTGCACGAGTTCGGCATAAAGTCCTCCGTCCGCCCCGTAGTTGATGTCTTCAAAGAAAACTCCGATGAGCATATCGCTGATTTTCTTGCTTTCTTCGGGGCGTGGCGTTACGTTCAGTGTGATGGTATCTTTGAAAAGATCCGGGTTGATGGCCAGTCGTTCCGCATTTTGGATGGCTTTGTACTTTGCCATTTTGTCGGCTTGTATGAGTGCTTCCACTTCGTTCCATGCCACACGGTGGAGGGTTCCGCTTTCTGTGATTCCGTTGATTGTGACCTGTTGTCGGTGGGGGACGGCGGCATTTTCCGCTTGTGGAATACTGTAAGTACGGAAATCTTTCGTGCGGCAACTGTAGGTTTTCGTGTTTCCCCCCTGTAGACTTTTCCATGTGATAAGATAGTCTTGGCCGGTGGGCGAGAATGTAACCGAAGGATTCATGCAATTACCGGTGTTTCCTGTAGTCGGAAATGCCTGTTGTCCCCAGGAGATTAAATCTGTCGATGCGCAATGGGCAAATACGGCATATCCTTCATGTACGCTCCATAGGCAGTGCCACATCCCGTCGTTTCCCTTTATTAAATAAGGTGACAACATTCGTTTGCCGTGCCGTCCGCTGGCATATTCGCTTCGTAAGAACGTGCGTTCCGGACCGATGGAGTGCCATGTGTTCCGGTCTGTGCTCCAAGCGAAGTGCAAGCCGTTGCGTCCGGCGTTCTTATCGGTTGCGTATGCGAAGACATAGGCAGAGTCCGGTTCGTTCGCCATAAGGCTGTGCTGTAGGGAGAATCCGATTGTGATGAGTAGAAAGAATAAGAGTTTTTTCATCGTGCGCTTGTTTCTGATTTTTATGATTAATGGATATTTTAATTTGCCACCGTAAAAGTCGATATTTTTTGCGCGGATGAATGGTATTTACGTTGCAAAGAATGGAACGTAGGTTGCATTCCGGCTTTTTTTGATATATTTGAAAGCCCATGCAACCTACGTTCTATGAAAAAGGAACTGTTCTTTTAAGTTTTGTGGTATTGAGTAGGAAGTACGCCGAATTCTTTTTTGAATGATTTTGTGAAATGGCCGGGACTGCTGTATCCTACAGAATATGCGATTTCCGTGACGGACAGGCGTCCCTCCGTAATCAGTTGGGCGGCGCGTTTCAATCTGGTATTTCTTATGAAGTCAGTGGGAGACATACCGATAACAGAACGCATCTTGCGGAATAAGGTTGCCCGGCTCATGGCCATGTCGTCACTAAGTTCATCTACGGAATATTCGGAGTTATCCATATTCTTTTCTACGAACCGTAAAGCCTTGTTCAGAAAATCTTCATCGGCCGGCGATATGGTAACGTCCTTGGCTTCGGCCTCGGCGTTTTGTTTGAATTCGTTTTGTTGCTGCCGCCTTTGTGCAAGAAGATTATGAATACGGGCAGTCAGGATTTCCCATTTGAACGGTTTGGTCATATACGCGTCCGCACCTTCTTTGTAACCCCGTTCTTCATTTTCCACACTGGCGCTGGCCGTGAGTAATATGATGGGAATATGGGATACGTCGATGTTGTGTTTGATTCGTTTGCAAAGTTCTATACCGTCCATTTTAGGCATCATCAAATCGGTAATGATGATGTCCGGTTTTTGTTGCAAGGCTACAGCTTCGCCTTCTTCTCCGTCCGAAGCTTCGAATACGACAAAGTGGCGACGGAGTTCCTCCTGTAAATAATGGCGGAAATCGTTGTTGTCCTCTACCAATAATATTTTAGGACGGACGGTGTAATCAACGGGCAAGGTAGGATTGTCCACCGGATGCTCTTGTTGCGGAGCTGCGGGGAGAAGCGGGGACGCTACGTGGCTAATGTTTCCTATGGGAATACGGACGGTAAAACGACTCCCTTTTCCGGAGCCGCTTGATACGTCGATTTTTCCGTGGTGCATTTGGACATACTCTTTGGCGACATTTAGCCCTATACCGCTTCCTGTATTGCCCTTATGAGAGCTCGCCTGATGGAATCGTTCGAATATATGTGTCTGCTCTTCGGTCGGGATACCGATACCGTCGTCCTCCACTTGTATGACAGCCATCTCTCTCCCGTCTGAGGGTTCCGGATAGGCTTTTAAGGTCACGTGTCCTCCCTGAGGAGTGAATTTGAATGCGTTGGACAGCAGGTTGTTCACCACCTTTTCTATTTTGGGGCTGTCCGCAGTGACAAGAAAGGTTTCCGGGTGGCAATGAAAGTCAAAACGGATATTCTTTTCTTCAGACATGGGAAGGAAACTTTCATAAATACGTGATAGCATATCCTTTAGGTTGAAAGTTTCTAAAGCCAATGTTTCTCCTTTCATCTCGATTCTCCTGAAATCAAGTAGCTGGTTGACTAACGACAGGAGGTTGTGGGCATTCCGGTCGATGGTTTTCAGTTGTTTTCTGGTGTCGGGATTCTCTTCTTTTTTCAGTAGGTATTCCAATGGCGCGATGATGAGTGTCAGTGGCGTGCGTAGTTCATGGCTGATATTGGTGAAGAACCGGTATTTCATCTCTTCCATTTGTTTCTGGGCTGCCTGTTGGTTTTTGGCTTGTTGGCGTTTCAGTACATGGCGAATGTATATGAAAAGCACGGCCACGGCTCCCAAAACGTATAGGAAATAGGCGGCATAAGTTTCGTACCACCATGGTGCACGATAGATATGCAAGACTTGGCTCTGCGTTTCATTCCAATGTCCATTGGCATCCGTAGATTTGATTTCGAGGCTGTTGTCTCCTTTGGAGAGTTGTGACAGGTGGATGCTGTTCTGTCCTTGCGGAAGGACGTTCCACTCTTCGTGGCGACCGGCATGCCGGAACGCAAAGCGGATATTCTGGCTGTGCAGGGGCGTGAATGTGGAAAGGTGTAGCGTGAGATCTTGTGCAGAAGGAGGGAGTTTCAAGGTCGTTGTAGCAGAAGATATAGGTCTTGTTTGGGAGTTTACCGTGACGGCGGTAAGACGCGGCAAGAAATCTTTTTCTTTTTTCTTGTCCGAGAAAGCGTTTGTTCGGACAGACAAGTAGCCGTTTTGTCCTCCGATGTAGAAGCAGTCGTCGCTATCTTTGTACATGTAAAGGAAGTTTTCCATGTCGATGTGAGGAGACGATGCGCGCAACGTACTGAATGTTTGTTTTTCAGGAGAGAATATCGTGACGTTTTGCCGGGTGAGAATCCATAGTTTTCCCTTGCGGTCGGTCGTGATGTTATAGATGCTGTTGCCGTTCAGTCCGCACTCCCGATCCATGGAATGCAGGGTTTTGCGGTGCAGGTCGTAACGGAGTATATTGCCTTTGGCTGTGCTGATCCACAGGATTTCTCCAGGTTGCAGGGCTAATCCGAGACCGTTCTCGGCTATTTTTATTCTTTTTTTCGTTCCTTGCCCCTCTATGACGAGCAGTCCGTTGTTCTCGGTGGAGACGAATGCGGTATGTCCGTCCGTGACGATATCATTTATCATGTGAGTGGATGCCCATATTTTTTCCAATCTATGACTTGACAGGGAGTACCGATATAAATTTCGGGAAGTGCCGATCCAGAGTTGTCCGTAAGCATCTTCGTGAAGTGTACGGATGTGTTCGTCCGCTTCGGCCACGGAAATCATATTCACGATTTCGGTTTCGTGTATATCGTTATGCTCGAATGTAAGACGGATTACGATGTTGTCTTTCAGGATGCAATAGATGCCTTTTCCGTTGCGTACCTTCGCCAGCAAAGGGGTGGTTCGCCTGTGGGACAGCTTGCTGGTGAATACTTTTCCGTTACTTGGAAAGTAGGCGAAAAGCTGCTTTTGCTTATTCAGGCACCAGATGAGGCTGTCTTCGTGTATCAGCAAATCCATGTTAGTAGGGATTCCGTATCTCTGGAGAGATTGCGTGCTATAGCGTTGGATGGCGGAATCCAAAGAAGAAAGGATGAAGGAATTATGGATGTCTCCTGCAACCCACAGGTTGTTTTCAAGGTCGAACATGGCTGACGTAAAGACCTTGTTTTCCAGTTGTAAGGACGGAGGTGTACTCAATCGTTCCAAACTGCCGTCAGGATAGGTCTTGTAGTGGCACAAGCCGTCGCCGCTTCCTGTCCACAAGTCACCCGATGCAGGATCTCGCAACAGGTTATAGATGATTTTTGCGGAAGGACTTCCCAGGGCTTCTTCCCGTATGGGGACATAGATGCTACTGCTGTTCCGGTCATCGGGGCGGAAACGGAAGAGTCCGTTGCCGTATGTGGCAAGCCAGATGAAATGGTTGTTCTTGTCCCGTACCAGTGCGGTGGGAGGAGCCTCGAACGGCCAATAGAAGGGAACGAAACGTTCTTGTTGCTTGTCGAACCAACATAGTCCGCCTTTTTGCAATGTAACCCATAATTTGTGCGTTTTAGGGTCTTCGAAAAAAAACGAGACTTTATTCGGTACACCTTGCCATTCTATATCGTAGCTGTGGGTGAGGCGGGTGGAACGGGCATCGAAACGGTACACTTTATTGTTGGTGGCAATGTAGACCAAACCATCGGAGGTCGCTTTGATTTCATCGATGCTCCATGAGTCGAAGCCGTAGCCTTCTATGGGCGTGATGCGGTAGTCGTTTTTGTCCAGAATATAAGCTCCGCGCAGAGTGCCGAACCAGATTTTTCCGGAAAGGTCTTCTGTGATACAAGTGATGTGGTTGTGTTTAATTACGTCCGGTGTCTTGAAGTCGGAGCGGAAGATTTGAATGTTGTAACCATCGTCGCGGCATAAACCGTCTTCCGTACAATACCATATAAGCCCTTCCGAGTCTTGGAATATCTTTTTGATTTGTCTGTTGGGGAGTTGGTCGTAATGAGGCAACTCGAACCGCCCTATGTTTTGCGATTGAAGTTTGTATGCTCCGGCGAAAAAGACGATGATGAGGAACATGCAAGTTATGGAATGGTGCAGTGCTTTATTCATCATTTGCTGAAATTAAGGTTAAATATGCAGATGGAATCGGGACTATGCCCTGAAATATATTAGAAAAGGAAGTGCCGGAATGGTACCGACACTCCCTTTGTCATGTATGGATTGATAGGATTGGCTTATTCGCTCCAGTCCATCTTGGTCATGCGCACGTAGCTCTGATAACGCTTCTTGGCCATATCCTCGCAAGCGTTGAAGAGGTCGGCGGCTTCGGCCGGGTATTGCTTCATGACGGAAGCAAAGCGGACTTCGCCTTTCAGATAATCTTGGAAAGCATCCCAGTTAGGCTCTTTGGAGTCGAGTGAGAACGGATTCTTACCTTCGGCTTCCAAAGCCGGATTGAAACGCCACAAGTGCCAGTAACCGCACTTCACGGCTGCTTCTTCCTCAGCCTGCGATTTGCCCATACCCTTCTTCAAACCATGATTGATACAAGGAGCGTAAGCGATGATGATAGACGGGCCGGGATAAGCTTCTGCTTCGCGGATGGCCTTCAGACACTGTGCCTGGTCGGCTCCCATGGCAATCTGTGCCACGTACACGTAACCGTAAGTGGTAGCAATCATACCCAAGTCTTTCTTGCGTACGCGCTTACCGGAAGCGGCAAACTTGGCAATGGCACCGAGCGGGGTTGCCTTGGAAGACTGGCCACCGGTGTTGGAATATACTTCGGTATCCAATACGAGGATATTGACATCTTCACCCGACGCGATGACGTGGTCCAGACCGCCGTAGCCGATATCGTAGGCCCAGCCGTCGCCGCCGAAG
>ENA-ORMS01001993-ORMS01001993.1-human-gut-metagenome-genome-assembly--contig:-NODE-1993-length-15264-cov-3.016898_pt1 | contig 15264 bp, 17 predicted proteins | sample MGYA00242104_ERZ508997 | MGnify/ENA primary metagenome ERZ508997 (study PRJEB26280, sample SAMEA2338704) | human gut metagenome | biome: human gut; feature: human-associated habitat; material: faeces... | reverse complement strand
TTTCATTATATCTCTTCCTTTCAGTATTAATTATTTATTATATATATTATATCATGAAATATAATTTTAATTAAATAAAAAGACTAATTATATTAAAATTAGCCTCATTTTTTTGAAAAATTCACATAATTATTTAACCACTCTTCAAATTTATTAACATCTTGATATTTTTCTAAATCTATATCAGAATTAGCATCTAAATAAGATATTATATTTCCATTTTCAATTATAATTACTGACGGAGCATATTTAACGTTTTTATAAAAGTCAGTTTTTTTAAATTCATCAAATGGTATAGATAAAAAATCTATTTTATATTTTGACATAAATTCCTGAAATACTTTTTCACAAGATACAGGTAAACTACAATAATTATTATATGTATATAATATGTAATTTCCATTTTTTATATTATTTAAGTCATTTTTATCAACCTTTATAAATTTTCCTTTATTATAATATTTATTATTCAAATAAATTTTGCTGTTATCATTTTGACTAGTTCTGTTAAAACATCCTGTCATTAATATTGAGAGTATGCAAATTAAAATAATAGATATTTTTTTAATCATTGTTAGATACCTCTGTTAAATCTTCAAAATCTATATCATGATAATTTACTTTCCAGAAATCATAAGATGTTTTATTATTATTTGTTTTCTTTATTTGTATGTTGTTTTTTCCATTATAATACCAATAACCACCTACATTATAAATTTTATTTTCATCCCAACCAAGTGATACTAATAAGTTTTTAGTCATTCCAGCGTAACCACCACCACCGCACATTAGAAAAATATATTTATCTTTTGGGAAATAATAATCTAAATATTCAATTGATTCTTCATAATTTGCTTTATATGTTCCATTTTCATCTTGAGTAAATAAAGTTTTTCCTTTATAACTATCTCCAACTGCTTCTGGTAATCCTTTAACCTCTGTTAACAATGGATATGGTACAACTTCAAATCCGGAAACCAATCCCGATAAATAAGAATCCCCTCCAATCGCAGAATAATTACCTGGATCAATTAACATTCTCATATCTCGATATACTGAGTCATCACGACCTAAATACTTATCTATTGTTTCTTCATTAATATTTTTATCAATACCAAGCATTCCCCTTTCTCCACCTGTTACTTCAGGTTTAGGTAATGGATCATATTTTTCGGTTGGATTAAAAACTAAATAACTTATAAAACCCCCAAATAATAAACATATGATTGATAATATTAATATCATTATATTCTTTTTCATATTTTCTCCTTTCACATTATTATTGTATCATTATTAAAAATAAAATCATATAACCTTATAGTTGAAACGACTCAACAAATGGTTGAATTTACTCAGAACAATTATTTTTAAGTTCTAATGGTATTTTATAAGTTATAGTTTTATCATTTTTATCAATGGCATTTATTTCTAAATAAAAACTTTCATTATTATAATATTTACAAGTTTTAGTATAATTATCTATATTTAACTCTACATCCTTTAGATATTCTTCTAAAGTAATTTCTTTTTTATTTGGTTTACAACTACTAATCTTTGTACTAGTACTATCATTTCTTTCATAAAGATTACATTCTATTTTTTTATAAATAGTTTTATCGTCTCCTCCACAATATGTAATATGAGAAATATAAATAGAAGATTTATTTTTATCATAAGCAATACTTCCAGATACTTTAAACTCATTACAAGTTGTTGATAAAGTCTTAAATTTAAAAGTATTATCATTATTTTTTAATATTAAAATTATTCCAAGTATTAAAATAACATTAATAATTATTATAATACTAATTAAATATTTTCTTTTTCTCTTCTTAGTTAGTTTGCCATCTAATATATCTTCAACACTTATGTCAAAATCTTTACTCATTTGTCTTATTAGGGTAACTTCCGGAAGATTAATTCCATTTTCCCATTTACTTACTGCTTGATATGTTACACCATATTTATCTGCTAATTTTTGTTGTGTTAATTTATTATCTTTTCTAATTTTTTTTATAAATTTACCTACTTTTTCAGGATTCAAAATCATCACCGCCATTATTAATTGATTATATCACTCATTTTCATATATATTATATCACGTATAATGTTGAACATAAAGATTTTACAAATCATTAATTTAATAAAAAATATCTAGATTAACCTAGATATTTTAATTATTACACTATTTAGTTAAACTACCTGTTATAACATCTTTTAAATTATTTTTAACTGTATTTAAATATGTTGACTTCTTTACATCCTCTCTTACTATTAAGTCATATTCATATTTTTTATTTTCATATGTCACAATTAGTTTTCCCACTTTAGAGTTCTTTTTTAGAGGTGCTTTTACATTATATAATTTTTTATCTATTTTATAGTTTACATCTTTTGTACCCTTCTTAACAACTAATTTTACATCATCATTTAAATAATATTTAACCTTTCTTTTTTTAGCATTATTTATTTTAATAGTACCACTATATTTATTTTTATTTAAAATAGTATTTGTTCCATAAGAGCTATAACCATATTCCATCATTGATATAGTGTCTGTACTTCTATTATCTTTTGTATCAGCACCCATCACTATTGATAATAATCTCATATTATTTCTTTCCATAGTTGCAGTTAAACAATATCCTGCCTTATCTGTATAACCGGTTTTAAGACCATCTATTCCTGTATAAAATCTCAATAATTTATTTGTATTAACAAGCCAATGATTCTCTCCTGATACATCAATATAGTCTTCATATGTACTAGTTATTTTAAGAGCAAAAGGATATTTAATAAGTTCACGTGCAATTAAAGATAAATCTCTTGCAGTCGTTAAATGTCCATCTTCATCAAGACCATGTGGATTTTTAAAAGTAGTATTTTTACACCCTAACTGACTTGCCCTTTCATTCATCATTGAAACAAAATTTTCTTCAGTTCCTCCTATATATTCAGCAATAGCAACTGCAGCATCATTTGCTGATGCTATACCTATTCCTTTAATAAGATTTTCTACAGGAACTTTAGTGTTCTGTTCGACAAATATTTGTGTTCCACCCATAGAACTAGCATTTTTAGATATTAATACTTGATCATCGAGTTTAATTTTACCACTATCAAGTGCTTCCATAGTAAGTAATAATGTCATTATTTTTGTCATACTAGCAGGACTTCTTTTTTCATTAGAATTCTTTTCGTATAAAACTTTACCAGTACTTGCCTCAACAAGAATTGCTTCTTTACTATGTTTAGCTAAATCCACACTTGCATTTACTCTAAAACACATAAATATTAAAAGAAATAAAGTAATTATTTTTTTCATTATATCACCTAGTTAACTATATGATATTAATAATTTTTTATAATTAAAAAGTAGTATTTCTACTACTTCTTAGTGATTTTTTTAACTACTTCATCTGGATTCTTAGCAACAGCTTTAAAAGCATCTAATATTTCTATTGGTAAACACATTAGTATAGTATTTGATTGATCGCTACTTATATCACTGATTGTTGATAAAGTTCTTAAATGTAATGCTCCTGGTGTACTAGCCATAGTATTTGCAGCTTCAGCTAAGTTTTTAGCAGCTTCTACTTCACCTTGTGCTTTCGTAATAACAGCAGCTCTTTCACGTTCTGCTTCTGCTGCTCTTGCTATTACTCTTTTCATTTCTTCAGGAAGAGATACATCTTTAAGTTCAACATTTTCAACCTTAATACCCCATGGATCAGTTGCCTCATCAATTATCTTACAAATAGACTCTGATAATTTTTCACGCTCTGCTAATAATTCATCTAAAGATACACTACCAACTACATTTCTCATAGTAGTTTGTGCAAGTTGACTTACTGCATAATAGAAATTCTCAACTTCTAAAATAGCTTTGCTAGCATCAAATATCTTATAATATATTACAGCATTAATTCTTACTGATACATTATCTTTAGTAATTGCATCTTGTTCTGGAACATCCACTGCTTTTGTTCTAATATCAACTTTCTTATAAGATTGAAAAATAGGTATTACAAAATTCCATCCTGGATTCATAGTTTTATTAAATTTACCAAAGCTGAATTTAATACCCCTTTCATATTCATTTACTTGTACTATACTTTTAAGAATTATTATTAAAAGTATTATTAAAATAGCTATAACCATATATTACTCCTTTCTAATAAAATTATATCACAAAAAAAGAATAAAAATACTTTTATTCCTTATTACCAATCATTTTTTGATTCATATCCTTGTGAAGTATACTTAGGACACTTAATATATCCAACATAAACAATACCTGAATTAGAACTAATTATCTTAGTATACCCACTGCATGATTTACCATTTTCATCTAATAAGTCACTAATATATCCATTATATTTTAAAGTAGATAATCTAACAATCATCTCAGTATCGTTCATTTCATATTCATAATATTCACTAAAATATTTTTTAGTTGCTTCAACCATATTTTTTTCAAGAACTGTGTAATCAAAAGTTTCTCTATCAACATCTTGTATAGGTGCATTAGGATTCTCGCCTAATAATCCAAGTCTATTAAGTCCAATAGAAACAATAACTAAGCAGATAACAAATAATAATATTATTACTAACTCAACTCTTAGTCCCCATCCTTTTTTATTCATATCATTCACCTTCTTAATTATATAATATTTTTTTATCTAGAGCAATTCTTCTATTTTATTTTTAATATCTTCTGGCAAATCTTTTATTAATTCCTTTATTTTAACACTTTTTTTATTAAGTTCTAGTAATGACTCATATTTTTCAAGTTTACTTACTATTTGATTTAGATATTTACTTGCATAAGCTTTACTTACCTCATATAAGTCAGCTATTTCTTGCATAGAATAATCTTCAAAATAATAGTACTCAAAATAATTTTTTTCTCTTTCTGTCAATAATTTATTATAAGTTTCATATAGTGTTAATATATATTCTCTTTCTATCATTAGAACTCCTTAAATAAACCATATATGTATTTTTCAATATCAAATGGTATCAAGTCAGTTTCTTTTTCACCTAGTCCTACAAATTTAACTGGTATATTTGTATTTTCTTTTATAGCAAGTACTATTCCACCTTTAGCAGTACCATCAAGTTTAGTTAGTACAATACCTGTTATATTAGTAATCTCTTTAAAACTTTTTGCTTGGCTTATACCATTTTGACCAGTAGTTGCATCAATAACTAGTAATGTTTCAACTGGATTATTTGGTACTATATCCGAAATAACTCTATTCATTTTTTCAAGTTCTTTCATTAAATTAACTTTATTTTGTAGTCTACCTGCTGTGTCAATCAGAACAACATCAACTTTTTTCTCTTTTGCTTTTAATAAACCATCATATATAACAGCAGAGGGATCTTTTCTATCATCTCCAAAGAATAATAAATCTAATTTATCAGCCCACTCTTTTAATTGATTAACTGCTCCTGCTCTAAAAGTATCTCCTGCTATTACCATAACTTTTTTATTATCTTTTTTAAGTTTATTGGCTATCTTGGCAATACTAGTCGTTTTACCCACTCCATTTACTCCGACAAATAATACAACATTAAGTTCATTATCTTTAAGACTTAATTTAGATGTTAATATATCATTTCCAACATATATCATTAATAGTTCATCTACTATAACTTCTTTTAAATATTCAAAATCAGTTATATTTTCACTCTTAACTCTTTTTCTTAACCTGTCAGTAAAAGACATAACTGTATTAATTCCAACATCTGCAGTAATAAGTATTTCTTCAAGTTCATCATAAAATTCATCATTAATCTTTGTATATTTAATACCTAATAATGAAAGCTTATTTACAAAATTATCTCTTGATTTAGAAAGTCCACTTATATATTTTTCAGTTTCAATCTTTTCTTCTTTTTCAATTTCAGTTAATTTTTTATCTTCTTTTTCTTCTTGTTTTATAAAAGCATTTTTAATTTTGCTAAATAATCCCATACATAATCACCTATTGCTATTATACACTAACTATCTAGACAAATCAAAAAAAATTTGATATAATTATAAGCACTAAAGAACTTTTTTGAAGGGATGATATAATGAATAGTAAAAATAAAGAGACTTTAGTCTGTGCTTTAGGTGGCTTAGGCGAAGTTGGTAAAAATATGTATGTTGTTATGCATGAAGAAGAACTTTTTATAATTGATTGTGGCGTAATGTTTCCAGAAGATGATTTAATGGGAATTGATTATGTACTTGCTGACTATACAGTTCTTAAAAATATGCAAGATAAAATAAAAGGATTAATTATTACACATGGACATGAAGACCATATTGGTGGTATTTCTTTCCTTTTACAAAATATAAATATTCCTGTTATTTATACACCTAATATCGCAGGAAAATTAATTAAGAATAAATTAAGTGAAAGAAATGTACCCTGCCCTAAAATGGTAACTGTTAATGAAGAGTTAAATATAAAAACTAAATATTTTAATATTGAATTCTTTACAACTACTCACTCTATTCCAGATTCATTTGGTATGGCAATTAGGACTCCTAATGGAACAATAGTTGAAACAGGTGACTTTAAATTTGATTTAACACCTATTGGGCCTGTTGCAAACATGGGTAAAATGGCCGCTATTGGTAATGAAGGTGTTACTCTTTTATTAAGTGATTCTACCAATGCTTTAGTTCCAGGATTTTCTAATAGTGAATCTGTTGTAGATGATGCACTTGGTGAAATATTCTCTGCTAATACAAACGCAAGAATAATACTAGCAACATTTGCAAGTAATATTTATAGACTTACTCATATAATTGAAACTTGTAAAGAAAATAATAGAAAAGTAGCAGTATTTGGAAGAAGTATGAATACAAGTATAGAAATAGCTATGGAATGTGGGTATATTAAAGATAAAGATATATTTATAACTAGTGATGAGGCTAATAAATTAGAACCATCTAAGGTATGTTTACTTTGTACAGGTTCTCAAGGTGAACCACTAGCTGCATTGTCAAGAATTGCAAATGGTAATGACAGAAATATAACTTTAATGCCAGATGATGTAGTAATATTCTCATCATCTCCTATCCCAGGAAATGCAATGTCTATTAATAGAATAATTAATAAATTATATTTAAAAGGTGCTAAAGTATATACAAATACCAGTGAATATGATGTTCATACAAGTGGACACGCTAAACAAGAAGAATTAAAATTATTATTAAGGTTAATTAGGCCAAAATATTTTATGCCAATGCATGGTGAATATAGAATGCTCGCATCACATGCTTCTTTAGGACACTTATGTGATGTACCAAAGGAAAATACATTTGTATTAAAAAATGGTGATATACTGGCTTTAAAAGATGGAAATGTTTATAAAAAAGGAAGCATTCCAATAAATGATATATATGTTGATGGTAATAGAATCGGAGATGTTGGTCTTTCAATAATCAAAGATAGAAAAATAATGTCAACAGATGGTGTATTAGTAGTAATATTAAATATTGATTTAAAAAACAAAAAAATGTTAATAGAACCAAATATAACAACAAGAGGTTTCGTAGTAGTCAATGAAAATCAAGAATTAATTAAAAAGATTCAAGATAAAACAAATATTATTACATTAAACGAATTAGAAAAAGATTATTTTAGTCTCACAGATTTAAAAAACAGAATAATATTAGAAATAAATTCATTTGTGATAGAACTTACTGGAAGAAGACCAATTATTATCCCAATGATTTTAATATCAAATGAAAAGTAGAGCTTTCTCTACTTTTTTAATGTCCTTTCAATAATAATTTTTCTGTCTATATGCTCAAAATCAATATATTCACAACTAAAATTATTAACTTTTAAATTATCAGAGTTTATACTACAAACTAGAAATCCTTTATTAACAATCATATTACTTCTCATATCTGATAATGTTGGTATCCTAACTCTAGTATTGGTTTTATTATAATTACATCTATATTGATGAGAATGTCCAATAAAATCTATAAGAGTTAAATAATCTTTTAAATTATTCTTTAACCTTGAAATTTCATGTTTTAATGAAATATATCTATCATTAATTTTTATATATGCGCATCTATATCCAAGTATTTGAAAATCTTCTCTTTCTTTTAGTAATGGGGCTATATCAACTCCATAATGATAAATTGAATATGCATCATGATTGGCAAGCAATATCATATTTTTAATATTTTTATCATAAGAATAATCTTTAAATACATGTTCTATTTGAGAGTCGATTGTCTTATACTCTTCTTTACATCTAGCAAAGTTATCATATGACCCTTCTATTAAATCCCCTGCATGTAAAATATAATTTATATCATTTTTAGATGCATATTCATAAACATAATTTAAATACTTTATATTTTCAAACACACTTCCAAAATGAGTATCAGAAATAACTATAAATCTAAATTCATTTTCTTCATTTATATTAAACACTTGTTGACATTTTGAACTCGTTTCAATTACTCTTCCGTCGTAGTCAAGAATCATATTATCATTACATGGATAGATTATTTTTTTATTTTTAGTACATCCTCTATTTTTTAAATAAGCCACTATTTCATTAATAGTTTTTTTAATTATATTTATATCTATAAATATTTCTTTATTTCTAATAGAGTCATAATAAATAGTTTTTAAAATATATAAAAGCTCTCTTTCATCAATACTCATCTCATTAAATATATCAACACCACTATATCCTTTTTCAATAAGATTAATTATTATTTTTCTTTTTTCATCATCTATATGACTAACAACATGTCTAATAGTTTTATCTTTATATAAAATTTTATCTATTAATTCTAACATATAAAAACTATCATAATCATAAGATAATAAGATATCACCCTTAATACCTTTTAATAATGTAATTATATATTTTCTATCAAAATTAAGTCCATTACATATTTCATCTAATGACATATTATTTTGAATCATATATTTAATAATTTCATTTAGACTAAAACTAGTTTCCATATAACCTCTATTACTAGATTAGCATAATAATTATTTAAATACAATTATTTCATAGATTATTTATTATCATATTATTTTTAATTCTTTCAAATCAATTTTACATTTATATTTTATAAATAAAACCAATTATATAACTACTTAGTTAACAGGCATAATAAAAAGTAGTTTTATCTACTTCTTATCTTCATTTTCATTTAACATTTTTAATATTTTATTTTGATTAGCAGCAAGTTTAGTCATTTGATCATGTAATTCTTCCAAAATCAATTCACTTTTTAAATCAGTTTTATAATCATTTTTACCTCTTAAAGTATCCTTTTTAGCAGCTCTATTTTGACTCATCATTATTATTGGAGCTTGTAAGGCAGCTACACATGATAAAAATAAATTAAGTAGTATAAATGGATATGGATCAAATGCATTTACCGCTAATAAATAATTAATAATCATCCATGATATCAAAACAATCACAAAAACAATTATAAATGCCCAACTCCCTGCCACTTCTGTTATTTTATCAGCTAGTTTATCACTCCACGTTTCATTTTCTTCTGCTTGCTTGTCTACATCAATCGCTATTTGCTCATCAAATAATATTTCCATTAATTGCGTTTCATCTTCATTTTCAAGTTCTTTGTTCTTTAAAAGCATTTTTACTATATCTTTTTTTGTTCTATTTTGTTTTTCCATGTTACACCTCTATTATTAATATATAATAAATAAATTACAAAGTAAATATTTTATTTACATTGGGTTAACATGTATCACTACTAAATATATTTCTTCTACTTTATCTACTATCTTTTCTTCTAAGTTATTAGCAATTTCATGACTATCAAATGTAGACATATTGCCATCAACATAAATAGTAAATGATATTTGATATTTATAACCGACTGGTGTCGAATTAAAATGTATTACCTTCTTGACTTGTTTTTCCTCTTTAATAATATCTAATACTTTATTTTTGGTTTCTATAGAAATAGATTTATCCATTAATACATTATAACTTTCTATAAATAATTTTATTGCTGTATACATTATCCATATTGAAATAATACTACCTACAATACCATCTAAAAAGAATATGTTATATGATGATAATACACAAGATATTAAGTTAAGGCTTGTAATGATAGTATCATTTAAATGATCTTTTGAATTAGCAAGTATTAATAAATTATTATGCTTTTTGTATAAAGTATTTGTATATAAAAATAATGAGAATTTAACTATTATAGTTACAATACATACTACGATTAGCCAAATTGAAAAAGTATATTTACTTCCATAAAATAATGACTTTATAGAATCTTTTAATACAAACGTTGCCATTAATAGCATTGAAATACTTATCAACATTGAATATATATACTCCGCTTTACCATGGCCAAGATTATGATCATCGTCTGCTTTTTTACAAGATATCCTATTGCCTACATAAGTCATAAGAGATGAAAATATATCTCCTGCACTATTAAAAGCATCTGCTACCATCGCTTGACTTCCGCTTAAAGACGCCACTATTCCTTTAATAATAAGTAAAAACAAATTGCCAATTATTCCTAACATACTTGCAATTTTAGTACTTTTAAATCTATCCATACTTCCTCCATAGCATTTTATTTGAAATACTTAATAGTGAATATAGTTCCTATCTTACTAGAACTTTTAACACTAATATTACCAGTAGGTTCATCAGCAAGTTTAGTAATTAATGCACGTCCTATAGATGTTCTTTGTTGCTGTCTACCAGATAGTTCATTAGGTAAATGATTACGTCTACTTTGAAGGCCAAGTGTTTTTAATAGTTCATTAAGTTCAAATTTATCACCTATCACTGCTTAAACTATATATATATCTTTACCATCTATAAACACTTTACCACTAGTTGGAGTATCTACATCACCTATTAAATGTAATAAAGTAGATTTTCAACTTCCTGATGCTCCTACTATGGCTACAAATTCACCTTTTTCAATGCTAAATGATACATTATCTAATGCCACTACATTAGAATTTTCTTTTCCATATATTTTAGTTAAATTATCAACCTTTAATATTTCCATAAATATTTTCCTTTCACTTACAAGTAAAGTATATACTATCTAAAGTGACTTTTAAGTGACATAATTAACTTTTATTATAAAATAAAAGCCTTCACAGAAGGCATATAATCCTAATTGGTGGAGAATGTGGGACTTGAACCCGCGACCCCCTGCGTGCAAGGCAGGTGCTCTAGCCAACTGAGCTAATTCCCCATTAGGTAGGCACTTGATAAATATCAAGCATTTAAATATTACCATAAATATTTAGTTAATGTCAAGCAAAAATAATTATTTTACTAAAATATTCATGATTTCAAGTGCTAATTTCATATTATCATGCCTTATTTTGTCATTTTCTATCTTTATTAAAGGTTTATTAATATGTTCTATATTGATATTTTTAGAATCTATTTTTACTAAATCTTTTTGTTCAAGTGTTTCATATATTTTTTGCGTCTTTTTAGATACTTTTTTGCTATTTGTAATAACAGTGTCTATTTTTCTCTTTCCTAAATATGAATTTAATAAATTAATATGATCACTTGCTGTAAACCCATCAGTTTCTCCAGGCTGAGTCATTACATTACATACATACATTATTTTAGCATCGGATGAATCTATCGCCTTTATTATTTCTTTGCATAATAAATGAGGAATAATACTTGTATAAACACTTCCCATACTAAGAATAATTGCATCTGCATCTTTAATTCTTTTAATAACTGATTTATTAACTTTAGGATTAACTTTGTAATATATCTTTTCTATCTTTTTATCACTTAATGTAATGTTATGTTCGCCCTCAATAACAGAGCCATCGCTCATCTTACCCATTAAAACTACATTATCATCAGTAAGTGGTAATACTTCTCCTTTAAGATTTAATATTTTACTAATTTGAAGTACAGCATTTGATAAATTTCCATATATATCAGTAAGACCTGCAAGTAATAAATTTCCAAGTGAATGTCCATCTAAATCTCCATTTGATTTAAATCTATAATTAATCATTTTTTCGACTACATCTTCAGTCTCTGAAAGTGAAATAAGTACACTTCTTATATCGCCTACTGCTGGTACATTAAGTTCCTGTCTTATTTTACCACTACTCTTACCATCATCAGAAACACTAACGACTGCTGTAATATTAAAAGGAAATCTTTTAAGTCCTCTTAATAATACAGATTGTCCAGTTCCTCCACCTAATACAACTATATTTTTATCCATTAATTCCCCCAATATGCAAGATATTCCTCTAAGCATAAATTTTCATTATATATTATTGTAGATGCATCAGTACCCACATATCTAAGTCTCCACGTTGATGATTTAAATCTAGTTAAATTTTCTTTATCTTTAGGAAATCTAAATATAAATCCAAATTTATGTGCATTTTCTTTAAGCCATTTATATTCCTCTGATTCAGTAGGATTATCTATTACTTTATTATATGGCATCAAATCAAAAGACATACCTGTTTGATAATCAGAATGGCCTGGTTTCGCAACATATATATCCGCTTCACTCTCACCAAAACTATTCTTATAATTATTATAAATATTTTCTTGTTCCTTATAACTTCTATAGCCATCAGATACTACAAAAGTATATCCTTCTTCTTTACCTGCATCTATTAAGCTAATGATATCATTTAATATACTATTGCTTATCTTCTTTCCAGTATAAGCGTATAATGATGGGATGTCAACTATATCATCAGGTTCATAATCAGAAGAAAGACCATATATTCTATTTACTAACATTAAACTGCCTTTAGATGTATCAGTCTTCTTTTCATTATCCATCCAGTCAACATTTGCCTCCGTATTAATGATCGCTACTATTTCATTATTTTTTTTACTTTCATTATCTTTTTTATATTCTAAATATTTGTCTAAATTTTTAAATAGAAAATATTTTTCTTTGGTTAAATTAACTATATCACTATTCTTTTTCATTGTTAATAACTTGTTAATTTCATCTTTTTTAAGATTTTTTGTTAGTTCTTTCACTTCTTTTTGACTATAACCAATATTTAATAATTTATACTCACTAGTACTTCTATAATTAATAATAGTTATTAATTTAATAATACCAAAAATCATCAAGCATAAAACTACTATGAAAGAAATTAATTTAAAATAATTAAGTTTTCTAACAACCATTTTATCACCCACATTAATTATAACACACTCTAAAGAAAAAAATAAATCACTAAGGATTTATTTTACTTCATATACTGTTCCCTCTCTTGTGTCTTTTAAAATGATACCGCGCTCTAATAGTTCATTTCTAATTGAATCAGCAAGTTCATAATTTCCTTCTTTTTTAGCATTACTTCTTTTGATAATCATATCTTCTATGTAACTAATTAATTCTTCATCATATTTTTCTTCTTTAATTAAATCAAGAGATAGTACTTTATCAAATGATTTTATTAATGCAAGTTTAGTATTATTATTTAAATCACTCTTAAGAACATCATATAACACCGTTAATGAATTAGATGTATTTAAGTTATCGCATAATGTTTCTTTAAACATATTATTATATTTTTCAAATAGAGCCTTATCAACTTCACTTGAATCTTCATTAATAGATTTAATTTTGCTTATTAATTTATCATAAGTATTTTGAGCTCCTTCAAGTGATTCATACGTAAATAAAAGTTGTTTTTGATAATGTGATTGTAAACAAAACAATCTATATGCTAAAGGATTAAAACCTTTTTTAATAAGTAAATCAACTGTTAAAAATTCCCCATTGGATTTACTCATCTTACCACTTTTATCATTTAAATGTTCAACATGAAACCAATAGTTACACCATTTCTTACCTATATAACTTTCTGTTTGAGCTATTTCGTTAGTGTGATGTGGAAAAATATTATCAACTCCACCACAGTGAATATCTAATTGTTCACCTAAATATTTTAATGATATGCAAGAACATTCTATATGCCATCCAGGATATCCCATCCCCCATGGACTTTGCCATTTTAATTCTTGACTATCAAATTTTGATTTAGTAAACCAAAGTACGAAATCAGTTTTATTTCTCTTATTTGTATCTTCTTCAACACTTTCTCTAACACCATGCATAAGTTCTTCTTCATTGTGATTTGTAAGTTGATAGTATTCTTTAAGCTTAGATGTGTCAAAATACACATTACCATTTGTGAAATATGCGTATCCTTTTTCCATTAAAACTTCAATGAATTTAATATAATCATCTATTAAGCTAGTCGCAGGAACAACTGTTTCAGGCCATTTAATATTTAATCTATCACAATCACTTTTAAAACAATCAGTGTAATATTTAGCTATTTCTAAAACCATCGCCATATGTCCATCATGTCCGCAGGCGTGCATACATCCATTGGTGCTTTTAAATTCCAAATCTGTATTTTCTTCCATAGGAAGAGCGTCCATATCGGAACGAAAAACAATTGTTTTTTCTTTCTTATTGTCAAAAAAGGCGGTTACACTATTAGGAATTGGATGATCAATTGTGCAGTCATATAAATCTAATACGTTTTCGATATATTGTGCTGTCTTTTGTGTGGTAAGTTCAATTTCAGGGATTTGGTGCAAATTTCTTCTGTTTTCAATGATTGTTGGCATAAAATTCTCCTTTTTTGGTTTATTATACTACCTATTTTGAATTGTTAAATAAATTTAACATAGATTTAACATTGTAAAGATAGTATGAATTTGCGTTTAAATTTATATTAAGTACGTAATTATGAAAAGGTGGAAAATATGACAACAACAAATATATTGTCTTTATTGGGTGGATTAGCTTTATTCCTATATGGAATGCAGATGATGGGAAATGGTCTTGAAGCTGCGGCTGGAGATCGCTTAAAACAAATTTTAGAGAAATTAACTTCAAATCGATTTTTAGGTGTAATTGTAGGTGCACTTGTTACGGCAGTTATTCAAAGTTCGAGTGCAACAACAGTTATGGTTGTTGGATTTGTCAACGCACAGATGATGACGTTACAACAAGCTGTATGGATTATTATGGGAGCTAACGTTGGTACAACTATTACGGGTCAGTTGATTGCGTTGGATGTAAGTGCTATTGCTCCATTAGTTGCCTTTATGGGTGTTGCATTGATTATGTTTACGAAAAGCGCAAAGGCAACGGATATTGGACAGATCATTGCAGGTTTGGGTATTCTTTTTATTGGCATGAATATGATGAGTACG
>ENA-ORMS01001992-ORMS01001992.1-human-gut-metagenome-genome-assembly--contig:-NODE-1992-length-15274-cov-2.796701_pt1 | contig 15274 bp, 6 predicted proteins | sample MGYA00242104_ERZ508997 | MGnify/ENA primary metagenome ERZ508997 (study PRJEB26280, sample SAMEA2338704) | human gut metagenome | biome: human gut; feature: human-associated habitat; material: faeces... | reverse complement strand
ACACCCGTGGTGGCGGTGCCGTTGTGCCGAAGGGGGCACACATACGCAACTGTGTGGTTCGCAACAACGAAGCCATCGAAGGCGGCGGATTGTTCGTGTTGCCCGGCGGTATGGTGTCCGGTTGCGGCGTAATGCAGAACAAAGCCGATAAGGGGGCCGGTATGTACTTGTCGGCTGAAGATGGTGTGACGAAAGATAATCGTGCACATGTCATTTCGGGTACAGTAGTAGAAAACGAGGCTGCCGAAGTAGGCGGAGGTTTTTATCTGGAAGACGGTGCTGCTCTGACGGTCAATACCGTAGTGTGGGGGAATACAGCTCCGAGCGACAAGAATATCAGTGGTGTGACGGATGAGAAATTTGAGGATGCTTTGTTTGGAGGCATTGACACGGAGGAAAATGGAAAAGGAGGCTTCTATCCGTTCAATAACTGTTTCGTAGAAACTTATGAGTTGCCGGGTAATTACGGGAACCATAAGATGGAAGCAGATAAAGATCTTTATTTTAAAGGTTATTACATCCCGCGTCCGTTCTCGCTGTTAGTGAAAGGAGGAACCACATCGGTATTGCAACAGGAATTGCAATCGAAAAATGAAGTTGCCGCTTACGATATGCAAGGAATTTCTCGCATACAGCAACAGGGAGCACAGGATTTGGAGAAAATAGATGCCGGGGCTTATGCTTATTTAGGTGGTAGTATGAGAATGCCGAGAAATGAAGGTGAAATTATTAAGAGAATCTTTGTGTCGCTAACGGCAAATGTTGAATTGAGCAATGAAGAGGCTGAACAGGAAGATGAATTGAAAGGATGTTCATTCTATACGGGACTTGCTTCTTTGGATGAAGCCTTGGATTATATTAATAAGGTAAGGGCGACCGACTTTGGCGATGACACGGATTTTGAGATATGGATGGCTGAAGGGACTTACAAGCCGCGTAATGCACGTAAGGACGCTGACCCTGAAACGGGTGAGCCGAACCAACGCCAGAATTCATTTGTAATTCCGCAAGGTGTGCAGATCTTCGGCGGATTCTCGGGAGAGGAAAATTATTCGTATGGGTTGGATAAACTATTTAATAAAGGTGAACTGAAGGACTTAAAAGAAAGTACTGATGCGGACATCTTAAATTTATTGGATGCCCGTGAAAGCGGAGACTTGAACTCGAATGGTATTACCGAACCTTGGGAAATGGCACACCCGACGATTCTTTCGGGACATGTCAATCTTTCGGCCAAGGAAAAGAACGTTTATCATGTGTTGTATAGCAAAGCTGATGCGCAGGTATCTGGTTTGGGAGGTGTGACTCTGGATGGATTGACCATTATGGATGGTGAGACTTACAACGTGATGAAAGGTCGTTCGGAGGTAGGCCGTGGCGCCGGTATTTATACCGTAGGCGTAGATTATAAGTTGGTTCGTTGTCGTTTGCTGAATAATAAGGCTGTGCGTGGAGGCGCTGTATATGCACTGAATGCGAATGTAACGTCCGTAGGGTCGATCTTTGCAGGAAACGGAACGGTAGAAGATGCAGAAATAGGCAATGATGTAGATGAAAGTGAAGGATGGAATATTCGCGGCGGTGCACTCTATTTAGCTGGAGCAGATAAAGCCTATTGGTTGAAAGCTGTCAATACGTTATGGGCCAATAATGGTACGGACATAGGAACGGAGGACAACCCGTCGTGGGGCGGTGCTGTTGCGGTGAGCGGTATCGGAGAGGTCGACTTGATGAACAATACTTTTGTACGGAATAAAGCAGGACAGTATGCGGCTGTTTATGTGGAAAGTACAAGCAACAATGCAAGTAAAATGACAAACACAGCCGTGTGGGGTAATGAGTGTGCAGGTAATCCTGTTCATCTTGCGACTACGGGTATCAAAAATTCGGCCTTTGATGTAGAACTTGGTGTACAGACTGATGGTTTTGTTCTTCTTGACCAGGAAAACAACGCTGTCAATGGTCCGCGTTTCGACGACCCGTCTACGGTGGCCGGAACGGAGGGAAATAAGGTTTCTGCGAAATGGGAACCGGTAGCGATTTCCGTGTTGGTAGATGCCGGTGATGGTCAGTTGGCTGCGGCAGAATCGGATATGACTCAGGCTACTGGGGCATATAAGGAGTGGATGACAGGTGACTTTGCATCATATAATACTTTATATATGAAAAGTACTGCTTCCCGTTATGCCGGTCCGACAGGACCGGACGGTAAGCCAATGGTTAAGAAAATAGATATCGGTGTGTTCGAGTATCAGTATCCTGAGAAACTATCTGATCGGGATATCGTGTATGTGGCTACTACGGAAAGCGGAAAGCGCGACGGATCGAGCTGGGACAATGCTACTTCCGACTTGCGTGGGGCGTTGAACGCCATGGCCAATGCTACCGGTGGTTTGAAAACTGAAAAAGAAGTGCATATCAAATCCGGTACGTACACTATGGGGAATAACTTGATTGTGGGTGACATAGCTTACCAAATCTCCATGAGCGGAACAGATAATACATATGTATCGGCATTGACCGTAAACGGTTCCTATAACGAATCCGGTATTCAGGATTTCGGTCAGCCTACGGTGTTGACGGGGAGTAACGGTAATAATGATGTCACTTTGCTGAGTGTCGCTACCAACGGTAAGCCGGTAAATATTTCCGGCCTTTCGTTCCAAGAAGCCAAAATAGGATTGAATGCTACTACTTTGGGGAACGGTAAGCTCACACTGAAAAATTCTGCTTTCCGGAAGACAGGTGAATTTGGCATGAAAATATCGGATGCAGCCAATGAGGGGGCTTTGATAGCCAATACGCTTTTTGCCGATGGTGAGACAGGATTAAATGTTGTTTCGGGCAGTCAGGTCAAGGTGGTGAATGCTACGTTTGCTAACAATAATGTAGCGGGTATCAACGGTTCGGCCGAAGTGTATAACTCGGTGGCATGGAATAGCGGAGCAGCCGGATTTGAAAGTGGTGAAAGCGATGGCAATAAAGTGTTGGGCGATGTTGCTAATACGAATTTGGAGGAAGGACCGAACTTCGTAGATCCGAGCAATACAACAGATGTGTTGAAGCGTGACTACAACATCCGACCCAGTTTCACGTTGCTGAACCAAGGTCAGAATGAGTCCTATACCTCACATGTGGCATCTGATTTGGGTAGTGAACAGGATTTGGCCGGAAAGCACCGTGTAGTAGGCGAGAGAATCGATGTCGGAGCATACGAATATGCTTCGGAACTGAGTCAATACATCTATGTGAAGCAGGGTGTGGCCGGCAGTGACAACAGCGGAAGCAGTTGGGAACATGCCATGAGCGACTTGCAGGGAGCTGTGGATTTGGCTACGGTTTATGCCAATACTTCTTCTGGAAACAATGGTTATGTGTTTGTGCATCAGAATGTGGAAAGCAACGAGCAGTTGCATTTGCCCCGTGGCGGTGTGAAGGTGTACGGAGGCATGAATACCGAGACTGTGGCAGAGGATAATTCGGTGGAAAAGGTATTAATGGCTCGTAGCGGATTGTTGGAAACTGCCGACCGTTCTGCCCTGAAGGGAGGGGTAACTGTCTCGGGTGCAAGCGTGGTGGACGGCTTTGAGGTGTCGGGTACGTCTTCGGTAGAGGGCAACGGTATACTGGGCACTTCCATCCTGACAGTCGGAGCATCGATACAGGTCGGTACAAATAGTATTTTGTATAATACTTTGGCTGACGGGGCAACTGTGAATGGTGAAGGAAAAGCCGTGAATGTGACAGTTGTGAACAGCGGAAGCTTTATAACCGGCCAAAAGCAAAATGTCGTCCAGAATGGCTCGGAGAATGGCTATGTAACGGACGGTTACTGGAAATACCAGTTAAAGGAAACAGACGAAACGAACATAGACAAGGGCTCTGATGATGGTCTTCAAGCGATAATGACGATGGTCGGCCACGAGAAAGATATTGCAGGTAACAAGCGTATCCGTAATCAAGTGGATAACGGCTGCTTCGAAACTTGGAATATCATCGGCGGAGGGAATGGTAACTTCGGCACGGTGAATGACGATGACTATCCGCATGGTAAGTCTGTGGTTTATGTCCGTGAAGGCAATGAACTTCAATTGGAGCGCGACTATACGGCTTCCTCACCGTTCAATCCGGGCTTCCTGTTGCTGGAACACGGCGCAGGCCTGTGGGGCAACGGTAAGCAAGTGGATTTGAGGAACTTTGCAGCCGAACGTAAGTTGACAGCCACAAACGGTTATAAGGATTTGGTGGCCATGCCGTTCAGCCTGACGGAAATGACCGTGAACGGAAATGAGGGACTCGGGACAAGCGTGAAAGCCTATAGGTATAATGGTCTGGAGCGTGCGAAGTATGACTACAAGTTCGCTTCGGATAATTCTACCGCTTGGGAAGAAGTTTCCAATGGTTTATCAACCCAGATGGCAGGCTTGCTCTTCGAAGCACAAGGCAGTCCGGAACAGGACGTGAAACTCCGCTTCTATGGTACAAGCTATCAGGAAGACGGACAACCGAAGAATGTCGTGTTGCAGAAGTATAACTTCAACAGTCCTTGGAGTTCGTCAAGCGACACCGGAGACAAGTTCACCCACAAGGAGAATATGAGCTGGAATCTCTTCGGTTCGCCTTACCTCTGTACGATGAACTACGAGGATATGGAATACGGCCGTGTGATTTACGGTTATGCCAATAACGGATATTACACGGATGGTATGGGGGCTGATGGCGAGCGTACACAGGGCAATATCCCGGTGGGCAGCGCAGTATTCACCCAGACGGCGACCCTGAAAGAGACGGAAACATTTACGGTGGGCATGCGTAAGGCAGAGATAGACCACAACACGAGGAGTACGAAGTTGGCCTTGTATGTCGCTTCCGCAGCCGGTAAGCGTGGTCTGGAGGAAAACGACGGCATCTATGACGAGTTGCAGTTGACGGCGGTGCCGTCGGAAGAAGCCTCGACGGAATTCGACTTGGCGCGCGACGGTGTGAAGTGGATGAACGACAACGGCGAACCTGAAATCTTTGCCGTACGCGACGGCGGACGTTATTCGTTGCTTTCGGCCATCGACCGTGAAGGCACGATAGGCGTGGGCGTGAGCCTGCCGGAAGCAGGTATGTACTCCATCGGTATTCCGGAAGATTGCGAGGCCGAAGATTATGAATATGTGATGCTGAAAGATGCAGCGACGGGCAAGGCAGCCGACCTGAAAGAAGGGGCTTACTCGTTCCGGACGGCGGAAGCGGGAGTCGCTGAGGGACGCTTTACTTTGAGTTTCAAACGTATGGATGCAGACCAACGGCATGCGATATATGTGAAGTCCGGCATGGGCAAGGCCACCGTGTTTGGTGTGAACGACGGCGATGTCGTGACCGTTGTGACGGTAGACGGTAAAGTCGTGGCTGTAGAGGAGGCTGTCGGAAGCGAAGTGACTTTCGCACTGGCAAAAGGAGCTTATCTCTTCAAGGTGGCCGGTGCAGACGGACGGACTACAGTGGTAAAAGCCATGGTCCGGTAGAGGATAGTGGATTTTAAGGTTGGTGAAGCCCCTCGCACGGTGAATGTGTGAGGGGCTTCTTATTGATCTTATTGGGTGGTTTAGGCCGGACTTCAGAGCTTTTCTTTCAGGTAGCGGCCCGTATAGCTGTCCGGGCAGACCGATACTTCGTGCGGTGTGCCGCACACAACCACGTTGCCGCCTTGCGCGCCTCCTTCCGGGCCGAGGTCGATGATGTGGTCGGCACATTTGATGACGTCCATATTGTGTTCGATGATGACGAGCGTATGGCCGCGTAGGATGAGGGCGTCGAAAGCCGTCAGCAGGCGTTTGATGTCGTGGAAATGCAGTCCCGTGGTCGGTTCGTCGAAGATGAAAATGGTCGGTTCCGTTTTCTCCATGCCGAGATAGTAGGCCAGTTTCACGCGCTGGTTCTCGCCGCCCGAAAGGGTATTGGACGATTGTCCCAGCTTGATGTAGCCCAGTCCCACGTCTTGCAGCGGTTTGAGCTTTTTGGATATCTTGGATTGCCCGTGCGCGTCAAAGAACTCGATGGCCTGGTTTACCGTCATGTTGAGCACGTCGTAAATGTTCAGCCCGCCGAATTTCACCTCCAACAGGTCGCTTTTGAACCGTTTGCCGTGGCACGACTCGCATTCCAGCACGAGGTCGGCCATGAACTGCATTTCCACCGTGACCGTCCCTTCGCCTTTGCATTCCTCGCAACGTCCGCCTTCGGTGTTGAAAGAGAAGAAGCCGGGCGTGAATCCCATTTGCTGGGACAGCGGTTGTGCGGCGAACAGTTTGCGTATCTCGTCGTAGGCCTTGATGTAGGTGACGGGGTTGCTGCGCGAAGACTTGCCGATGGGATTCTGGTCCACGAACTCGATGTTCTTCACCATTTGCAGGTCGCCTTCCAGTCCGAGGAACTCGCCCGGGCGGTCGGCCACTTCGTCGAACTGCCGTTTCATGGCGCGATAGAATATGTCGCGCACAAGGGTGGACTTACCCGACCCGCTGACTCCCGTGACCACCGTCATGACGTTGAGCGGGAAGCGTACGTCGATTCCGCGCAGGTTGTTGGCCCGTGCGCCTTTCACTTCGATATAGTTTGTCCACGGGCGCACGCTGTCCGGCAAGGCGATGGTTTCCTGTCCCGTCAGGTATTTCACGGTGTAGCTTCGCGTGTCCTGCGGTTTCTCGGCCAGCATCTGTTGCAGGCCGCCTTGGAACACCACCTCGCCGCCCAAGCGTCCGGCTTGCGGTCCGATGTCAATGATATAGTCTGCCGCACGGATGATTTCCTCGTCGTGTTCCACCACGATGACCGTGTTGCCTAATTGCTGTAATTGCCGGAGCACGCGGATGAGCTTGTCCGTGTCGCGGCTGTGCAGTCCGATGCTCGGTTCGTCCAGGATGTAGAGCGACCCCACCAGGCTGCTGCCCAATGACGTGGCCAGGTTGATGCGTTGGCTTTCGCCGCCCGAAAGCGTGTTGCTCAGGCGGTTCAGGGTGAGGTATCCCAGTCCTACGTCGAGCAGGAAACGGATGCGGTTGTTGATTTCGGTGAGCAGGCGTTTGCCCACTTCCGCCTCGTGGGCGGTGAGTGTCAGCGTGTCGAAGAATTTCTTCAGTTCGGTGACGGGCAGGTCTACCAGATCCGAAATGGCCCGTCCGCCCACTTTCACATATCCGGCTTCGGGGCGCAGGCGCGTGCCGTGGCATTGGGGACAGATCGTTTTGCCCCGGTAGCGTGCCAACATGACGCGGTTCTGTATCTTGTATTGGTCTTTCTCCAACATCTTGAAGAAGTTGTCGATGCAGATTTCCTCTTCGGGCGATGAAGCACCGGTCTTTCCGTGCCATAAATAATCCTTTTGCTCCCGCGTCAACTTGTAATAAGGCTCGAAGATGGGGAAGTCGGCCTTCTGCGCCCGGCGGCAGAACTCCGTTTTCCATTCGCCCATCTTTTCTCCGCGCCAGCAGACCACGGCTCCGTCGTACACGCTCAGGGCCGAGTTGGGGATGACCAACTTTTCGTCGATGCCGATGACGCGGCCGAACCCTTCGCATACGGGGCAGGCACCGACCGGCGAGTTGAACGCGAATAAATTGTCCGATGGTTCTTCAAACGTGATACCGTCCGCCTCGAAGCGCGTGGAGAAAGTGTGCAGGATGCCCGACGGAACGATGCGCAACATACATTGCCCGTTCCCCTCATAAAAAGCGGTTTCGGCCGAGTCGGTCAGTCGGGAGATGGCATCTTTGCTGTCGTCGCAACTCATGCGGTCGATGAGCAGATGGATGGTGCGGTGTTCGCCTTTCGACGGTTCCGAGGCCAGTTCCAGCATGAAGTCCTCTATGCGCACGACCTCGCCGTCTACTTCGATGCGCGAGAAACCCTGCTTGAAGTCGCTGTCCAGTTGCTCTTGAAGGGTACGCCCTTCACGCACCTGCAACGGGGCGAGTACGGTGAAGCGCGTGCCTTTGGAATAGGAGAGCATGCACTGCACTACGTCTTCCGTGGTGTTTTTTTTCACCTCCTGTCCGCTCACGGGGGAGAAAGTGCGCCCGATACGGGCATACAACAGGCGCAGGTATTCGTAAATCTCGGTGGAAGTCCCTACGGTGGAACGGGGATTACGGCTGCTTACCTTCTGCTCGATGGCGATGGCGGGCGGGATGCCTTTGATGTAATCGCATTCCGGTTTGCTCATTCGTCCGAGAAATTGCCGGGCGTAAGCCGACAGGCTTTCCACGTAGCGTCGCTGTCCTTCGGCGTAGAGCGTGTCGAACGCCAGCGAAGACTTGCCCGAACCGGACAGGCCGGTGATGACAATCAGTTTGTTGCGTGGAATGTCCAGATCGATGTTCTTCAGGTTGTTCACCCTCGCCCCCTTGATATGTATGTAGTCGTTCATCAGTTGTTTTCGTTAATTGTCCTTATGTTTGCAAAGTTAGTCAATGTTTGGCAAACGCATGATGGATTTTTATTGTATTTTTGCACGGAAATAACGTGTATGATGAATAAAAAATCACTTTTGCTTTTGATGATGTGGCTTTGCAGCTTTGCGCTTCAGGCCCAGTTGTCGCCCAAACGGGAGTTTCGCGGCGCATGGATACAGTGTGTGAACTATCAGTTTATGGGGTTGGGTACGGCAGAGATGCAGCGTACGCTGACGTACCAGTTGAATGAACTGCAAAAGTGCGGTATCAATGCCATCCTGTTTCAGGTACGACCCGAGTTCGACGCGCTTTATGCCAGCAGCTTCGAGCCGTGGAGCCGTTATCTGACCGGACAGCAGGGCACGCCGCCTTCTCCCTACTGGGATCCGTTGCAGTGGATGATAGCCCAATGTCATGCACGGGGCATGGAACTGCATGCCTGGATCAATCCCTACCGGGCCAAAACGAAAGGTACGAAGGAGCTGGCCGCCACACATGATTACAGAAAGCATCCTGAGCGGTATTTCTGGTATGGCGAACAACTGATTATGGATCCGGGGATGCCCGAGAACCGGGACTATATCTGCAACGTCGTGACGGACATACTGTTGCGTTATGACGTGGATGGCATTCATATCGACGATTACTTTTATCCTTATCCCGAAAGCGGTTTGCGCATTCCGGACGACCAGACGTATGCACGTTACGGGAACGGAATGAACCGCGATGACTGGCGACGGGAGAATGTGAACCTTTTCATCCGTCGGTTGCACGACTGCATCCATGCCGTCAAGCCTTGGGTGAAGTTCGGCGTGTCTCCTTTTGGTATCTATCGTAACTTGAAGAGCGACCCGAAGAGGGGAAGCAATACGCGCGGATTGCAGAACTATGACGATCTCTATGCCGATGTGTTGAAATGGGTGAAAGAAGGTTGGGTGGATTATAACATCCCTCAGGTGTATTGGGAAATCGGGCATTCTGCGGCCGATTACGATACGCTGATACGTTGGTGGAGCGAGCATGCCGGACATCGGCCTCTCTACATCGGGCAGGACGTGGACCGTACGGTAGCCAAAGCCGACCCCGTGGACCCGAACAAACACCAGATGGAGCGCAAGATGGCTTTGCAACGTTCGTTGCCTAACATCGAGGGCAGTTGCCAATGGTATGCCAAGGCAGTGGTGGACAACAAAGGAAATTATGGCACGATGTTGCGCAACTATTACCACCGTTATCCGGCCTTGCAGCCCGAGATGCCGTGGATAGACCACAAGCGTCCGAAGAAAGTACGCAAACTGACCACTTTATGGACGGAAGACGGCTATATGCTGTTTTGGCGTGAGCCGCGCGGAACGAGCGAGATGAACCGTGCGCGTCAATATGTGGTTTATCGCTTTGCCGAGGGCGAGCCTATAGATTTGGAATATGCCGAGAATATCGTGGCGATTACGCCGAACACTTTCTATAAACTGCCTTATGAGGACGGGAGCCGGAAATATACGTATGTGGTGACGGCACTCGACCGTTTGCAAAACGAGTCGAAAAAGGTGAAAAAGAAAATACGTCTTTAGAATTGTACGCGGACGGCATGAAAATCGTTTGTCTGAAAGGAGGACTGGGGAACCAGATGTTCGAATATTGTCGTTTCCGGGATTTGATGGAGTCCGGACACGATGAGGTTTATCTGTTTTACGACCACCGTAGGCTGAAACAGCATAATGGTTTGAGGCTTTCCGATTGTTTTGAACTGGAATTACCTTCTTGTCCGTGGGGGGTAAAACTGGTGGTTTGGGGGCTCAAAATCTGTCGTGCCGTGGGAGTTTTGAAAAGATTGTATGATGACGAGAAGCCGGAAGCCGTGTTGATAGACGATTACAGTCAGCACCGGCGTTTTATACCGAATGCTCGTCGTTACTTCTTTTTCCGTCAGTTTTTGGCAGAACTGCAGAGCGGTTTCGTACAGATGATAAGAGCCGTGGATTATCCGGTATCGGTACACGTGAGGCGCGGAGACTATTTGCATCCTTCCAACTCGAGTTTCGGTTTATGTGGAGTGGACTATTTCCAGCAAGCCATTGCTTATGTCAGAAAGAAGCGGCCCGATGCGCGTTTCTTTTTCTTTTCCGACGATATGGAATGGGTGAGGGAGAATCTTTGGATGGAGGATGCCGTATATGTGGAACATACGGAACTGCTGCCCGACTACGTGGATTTATATTTGATGACGTTGTGCCGCGGGCATATCATTTCCAATTCCACGTTCAGCTTTTGGGGGGCATATTTGGCCGTAGATGGCAACGGTATGAAAATCTATCCTCGTCGGTGGTTCCGCGACCCTACATGGACCAGTCCGCCTATCTTTTCGGAAGAGTGGGTCGGGCTATAGGATATAAGATACGTCCCCGGGAATTTCCGTTTTGGATTTCCCAGGGACGTGTGTATTACGTAGAACGAAGACGTTAACGTTTCTGTCGAGACGAGAACTTTCGTTTGTACCACAAGTAATAGCCGCTGAGCGGGAGAATCCCTCCGATGAAAGCAGCCAGGAAATAAAGTACCTTGGTCCACACACCGCCCCAGGAGCCGGTGTGGAAGGCATAAAACCAACCTTTTAGCGTTTGTGAGGCCGGGGCATCCTTATAATAGGTTATGGAGCCGAGGCGACCTGTTTGCGGGTCGAATTGTATTTTATCCGTTTGACGGCGGTCGGTATTCGGGTTGGGGGCTATTTCTATACCTTCCATACCCAGTTTGACCGACTTGTAGGTCGGATAGAGCTGATGGACAGCGTCTGCGGCTTTGTCCCATACGGCATAATTGAAAGTGGTTTCTTTCCGGTCTTTTTCTCTGCCTGTATGCCGCTGTCTGTCCGGACGGGACTGTTTTGCGGCATCTTTCCGTTCCTTTTGCCGATATTCCGGACGAGGCGTATTTTTCACTTTTGGCGCGGTGCCACCGAAAAGGGAATACACGGCTGTGCGATACCAAGTGAATGACCAGGTAAGTCCGGTCAGCGCCATGACGAGTAGGAATAGCGTGGTGTAGAAACCGAGCGATACGTGGCTGTCGTACCAGAAACGCCGCCATCCTTTGTTACAGGATACCTGAAGGCGGTTTTTCAAAGCCTTTTTGGTCTGAGGTATCCAAATCACCATTGGCAAAATTGCCTTGGGTGTCTTTTTCCTGCGAGCCGTCGTTGGTGGAGCAGGTGATGACATTGTCGCCCCATGTACCGTATGTCGTGATACGGTTGAAAGTGTATTCGCGTGCTTCTTTTACCTTTCCGGTTGCGGCATTCAGGGCGTAAGAAGTTCCGGTTCCTGCGTTTCCGTCATTGTATTGCAGCCCGAAGAGGTATTGTTGGCCGTAGAATATCCAATAGGACGCACCGATGGCTTCGGTACCGTTGCCCAATACCGTCACGGTACCTTCGTCGAGCGATTCGCTGGTGACGAGATAAGTGCCTTCGTCGGCCTTGGCTGCAATGACGTATTTGCTTGTACCCGGAGTTGTGGTGCCGCCATTACCGTTACCTCCGTCGGGAGTTGTGTCGTCATCACTGCATGAAGTCAATGCTCCGCCGACGCAGAGGGCGGCAGCAAGCGCCCAAGTAAAGAATCTTTTTTCCATGTTTTTAATTATTTATTGAGTGAATGATGCTGTTTATTTCCCGAAGTAAACCCTTACCTTTCCATAGAAAGCCCGTCCGGCCTTTTGCAGGCTGTAATTGTCGTAAAGCTTTTCGTCCGTCAGGTTACGGCATTCGAGCGAAAAGTTGTAACGCCCCTTGGCCACACTGTAATTCAGCGTGAGGTTGTGGGAGAACTGTTCGGGGACGCGTGCTTTGGTATCCGGGTCGCCGAAGTCTTCCCAGTACAGGGGAAACTCATGCTGGTAGTAGCTGTCGTAAGTGAGCGAGAGCATGTTGCCTTTGCCGAACAAGTCATGCCAATAGAATGATGCGTCGAAGTTGGCGTAGCGGTAGGGCTGGTTGGGGATGCGCTGTCCGTAGGTCAGCGAAGCCTGCCCCGTGCCTTCGGCCAACCGTTTCTCACGGTCGATGGCATCCATGCTGTTGAATGTCCCGCCCAGGCTGAACCAGTTCGCATAGCTGTAACGCAAGGAGACGTTGTATCCTTTGGTTTTGGCCCGTCCGTGGTTCTCGTAGAATCCGAAGTCCATACCGCCCACGTTGTCCAATCCGCGACGGATGTAATCCTTCGTGTCGCGGTAGATGAGGCTTCCTTCCATGTACAGTCCGTGCTTACCGAATCGCGGGGTGTATCCGAGGTTGAAGTTGACATTGTCGCTTTTTTCGGGACGCAGGTTCGCCCGTCCGGCTTCCAGGTCTTCGTCGCCGAAAAGTTCGTCTGTCGAGGGCAGGCGGTAAGCTTTCTCGTATGACAGTTTGGCCTGCAGGTTTTTCAGGATGAAGTAAGTTCCTGCCGCTCCATAACCGAAAGCACTCGTTTTTTGCGACATCTGTATGTAATTGCCGATACCGTCGTCGCTTTGGGATACGGGCCCCTCGTTGTATTGGTTGTAATACTTGCCGAACACCGTGGCGTTCCATTTCTCTGTGGGCATGAAGCGGTAAGACAGTCCGGTGACGTTCTTAAGGGAACGCTTGGGGATGCTGAAGTCCGAGAGGCGAGAACTTCCTGCGACGTACGAACGGGTGGTGCGTTCAAAAGTGCTCAGCACATGGTTGAGCGTGAGCAGATGGGCGTGGCCGATGCGATAGTTGGCCGTGAGCGTACCGTTCCAGTTCTTGTTCTTGGCCTCGTTGTTCTGGTTGGATTGCTCCCCGGGTACACCGGTATATTTCCGTTGTCCCAACCAGTTGTATTTGTAAGATGCCGTATCTATGTTGTGGGTGATGTTGTGGTTGTAGTTGACATTGGCCATGACATCGAGTCCCTCGACCCACAAGTTGCGTTTGCGGTATTCCAAAGAGGGGATGAACGAGAAGCCATGACGGTGTTTTTCTCCGAACACGACCTTCTGCAACACTCCGTTTTGTATTTCCTTATAAAAGTGGGTGTAGGTAAAGCCCAACATCAGGCGGTCGGCCCATTTCTTGTCGGCCACTCCGATTTTGCCGCTCACGGCTTCGTTGTGGAAGCGGTCGTTGAAACGTTTTATATGGTAAATCTTTGTCTTGTCAGTGTTCTCCGAAATACCGTCATCGCTGAATTCCGTAACGTAGTAGTCAATGTAATAGTTGTTGTCCGAGAAATTCTGGAAAGCGTTGATTTCATACAGCAGACCGTTCTTGAACGACTGTCCGAAGTTGACGAAAGATTTGTGGGTGTTGAACGAGCCGTAAGAATAAGAGGCATCGGCAAACCAACCGAGTTTCCTTTGGTTGGTGACGATATTGATGACCCCGCCCAAGGCATCGGTACCGAAACCGACGGGAACCACCCCACGGTAGACCTCGATGCGTTCGGCGAAGTTCACCGGCAGGTTGTTCAGATTGAGGGCTGTTCCGGCTCCTTCCTGCGGTACGCCGTCGATAAAGATCTTGACGTGTTTGCCCGTAAAACCGTCGAGCATGAGTTGCATGTCCGAACCCATTCCGCCCGTCTCGCGCAGCTTGACGCCCGGAACGGTGGTCAGCACTTCGGCCAGGTTCTTATTCAGTCCGGCCATACCTTTCAAGTCTACGGCCACTGCGTTGAATGCCGATTTGTTGATGCGGCCCACGTGGCTGGCTTCCACTTTCACTTCGGCCAGTTCCATATCTTTCTGGTGCATTTTGACATTCAACTTCTGGCGTTCGCCGGCCTGGAGAGTGACGGTACGTTCCACCGTGGCGTACCCCATAGCCTTAAACACCAATGTATGTTTTCCCGCATCGACTTTCAGATGATAGATTCCTTTTTCGTTGGGGCGTGTTCCGATAGAAGTCCCTTTGACTTGTACGGTAGCAAAGTCCATGATTTCGTTCGAAGTGGAGAACACCTTGCCTGAGACCATAGCCTGTTTCCGGGCTTGTCCTGAAAGGTGGTTTGTTCCTGCAATAAATGCCAATGTAAGGCTTAACAATCTGATTACCGTTTTCAATTTTTATGAGTTTAGGAGGTTTGTTTTGCGAATGCAAAGATACGGCTTTGAAAGAGAATTTTGCAATCGTTCAAAATCAGTAATTTGCGGATTGAGCAAATGCCTGTTTTTAGGTATTGCATTATTTCTTGATTATCTTATCAGTTCATACTGACGGAGAGATGGGCGTATGGATACTTGAAAGTAGGGATATTGTGAAATATGAACAAAAAGAGCGGGAATGTGTGGTTTCACATTTCCGCTCTTTGTTTATGCTTAGTTTCTGAATACCAATCCGTTTTTGTCCGCATCCACGATGATGGGTCTCGTCCGGTCGATATGCTGTGCCAGCATGGTCTTCGACAAGTCGTTCAGCAGGTAACGCTGGATGGCCCGTTTGACCGGACGGGCACCGAACTCGGGATCGTAACCCGCATCGGCCAGGAAGTCCAGGGCGGCATCGGTCAGTTGCAAGGTCACGCCGTTGCCCTCCAGCATCTGGGTGATGCCGTTGATTTGCAGGCGCACCACCTGTTTGATTTGCTCCTGAGTGAGCGGCAAGAACATGATGGTCTCGTCGATACGGTTCAGGAACTCCGGACGAATGGTCTTCTTCAGCATGCCGAGCACCTCTTTTTTCGTCTCCTCGATGAGGGCTTCGCGGGCTTGTGTGCCGGTCTGCGGCGTCAGTTTCTCGAACTGGCTCTGGATGTAACCGCTCCCCAGGTTGCTCGTCATGATGATGATGGTGTTCTTGAAGTTCACCGTACGACCCTTGTTGTCCGTGA